>Ga0316201_10000056_pt1 | contig 43833 bp, 32 predicted proteins | sample CS6wburrow_MG_FD_204516 | JGI IMG/M metagenome (GOLD analysis project Ga0316201, IMG submission 204516) | Coastal sediment microbial communities from Delaware Bay, Delaware, United States - CS-6 worm burrow | ecosystem: Environmental > Aquatic > Marine > Coastal > Sediment | place: USA...
AGGTCGGGGAGTCGCCCGAGGAGGCGCTGGTTCGCGAGTGCCGGGAGGAGTGCGGGATCGAGGTCGAGGTGAACGACATCCTGGAGGTGACCCACCACAAGTATCCCGAGGAGGACGTGCTCCTGCTGTTCTATCGATGCAGGCTTCGTGCCGGAGAAGTCCGTCATCTGCAGGTTGCAGACCATGCCTGGGTCACGCCGCCCGAGCTCGATCGCTATCCGCTTCCACCGGCGGACGAGCGCGTGGTGGCCCGCATCCAGGCCCTCGCGCTTCGAGCCTAGGCTAGCGGCGGCGCGAGCCTCGAACGATGATGCGCCGAACGAGGCTGCTCTCGTCGGCTGGCATCGAAACAGGCTCCGCCAAGATGTCGATCTTCGCGCCAGTCGAGGCAAACGACTGCTCATACAGCATGCCCCTCGGGACCTCGCTCGGCGTCCCGAATGCGTCGGTCATTTGCTGCACGCTGGGCTTGGCCTCGATGAGTGAAAAGGTGACCTGGCTGACTCGACCGCCAGGGGTGACGAAGGCCGCTCGGTACCCGTCGTAGTGTATCAATGCTTGGCTCTTGGTCCGTGCCTTGATCACGCCTTCCATTTCGGCTGCGACCGATTCCACGGTTGCATCTCGTTGCGACATCGCGCGAACCGCAGCGCGGACTTTGCTGATGGCCGCGTCGTCTCCGGCCGTGCCGCTCGATTCCGGTTCCGACTCAGCGATGTCCTCCAGGGAATCGCCGCGTGTGCACGCTGTCGAGGAGAAGAGGATCGAGAGGAACAGCAAGGCGAGGGGAGGGTACTTCAACAGATCAGCTCCTGGCTGATGTTTGTACCGCAAACTGGCGAGGGGCCAAAAAGAACGCCGAGCTCCGCGTCAGTGCTTGCTGAGGGCGTCCGCGACCGAGCCCCTTGCACCGGTGTGGATCCGAACGGCGAAGGGCTCGCGCTCTGTGCCAATTCGCTCCAGTGATGGGGCGGCGCCGAAAAACGCGGTTGAAGATTGCACCAGCGCGGGCTTGTAGGCCTCGTAAGTCGCCTCCGCGTTGGGCGCGTTCAGACGGTCTTGCACTCGGAACAGCAGCTCGTCTGTTGCGAACTCCAGGTCGAGGCTGCTCTCGGCTTCGAGGAGCTGGCACGTTTTGAGCGCGCGTTGAAAGGCGTCGTCGATGCCTGCCTGTAGGTCGCCGTCGAAACCACGCTTGCGGCTGTAGAGCAGCCCAGGCCGGTTGTCGGCCACGTCCAGGTAGTAGTCGGACTGATGGCCGATCAGAACCACGCCGGGCCCCTGCGGCACGTGCGCGTAGTCCGCCACGTCGATCAGGAGCTCGTCGGAGATCTTCTTGTCGCGAATCCACTCGTGGAACACCGGGACGAGCTTCTCGAGCTCGATGTCGCCCGCTTTGGCGTAGACCTTCACTTGAAACTTCGTTGCTTGCATGGGCTTTACTCCGCCGCGGCGGCCGATGCCTGGGTGAGACGCTGGTAGCACGCGTGCGCCGCTTCGAGAAACAACTGCGCCTCGTCGAGGGTGCGGTGGGCGATCTCGTCGGTCGCGTCTTTGTACGACTGGTCTCCGTGCATCTTCAACAGGTACGCGGCGAACTTTCCTTTCGCGAAGGGGTCGTGAAAGACGGTGGTGTCGTCGAGGTGGGTCTTGAAGTTCGCGACCACATCGTCCGCGTCGTCTTTGACCTGGACTTCGAGGTGGCGCACCAGGGCCTTGGCAGCGGTGACCATGGCGGTGAACCCGCCAAGTGCGGCGGTGCCGGCCTGACCGGTTTCGAGGGCGTCCTGCGCATCGTGGAGCTGCTGCTCCGCTTCTTGAAGGCCGAACTCGACGAAGGGGACAATCTCTCCGGCGCACTCACCTACGCCGATGTCGCCAATAGTGTATTCGCGTGGGTTGCCCCAGTCGCTGTAGTAGCTCGGATCTTCCTCGTAAGCGGGCGGCTTTTGAATCGGCGCGAGCACCTTGCGGAACTCCCTCTTACCGACGCGTGCGATGAATGCCTGGAAGCTCTCTTCGCCTTCACGGTTGGTGAGGTAGTGCTGGGTGATCAGCTCGACTGCCTTGGGGATGTTCTTCGAGGGAACCGCCCCCACCACGAGGCCGTAGCTCTTGGCGTTCTCCGTCCACTGGCCGCCGAGGACGATGTTGAAGTGAGGAACCTTGCGGCCGCCCACCTGCCGGCTCACGCCAGTGAACCCGATGTCGGCGGCGTGGTGCTGGCCACAGGAGTTGAAGCAGCCACTCGCCTTCATGCGAAGCGCTCTCACGGCCGGGTCGAGGTCTCCTTCGACGACGGTGAGCCGCTTGCGGAGCTCGCCTGTCAGGCCACGCGATGCGGAGATGCCCAGCTTGCAGGTGTCGGTGCCGGGGCAGGAAGTCATGTCGGTGATGGTGCCTGCACCGGCGGCGCCCATCTCGAGTGCGACGAGGCCGTCGTAGAAGGACACGGCATCGGCGCCGCTGAGCCAGCGAAACGTGAGGTTCTGCTCGACCGTGCAGCGAATCGAGTCGCCGGTGTACCTTCGAGCGAGGTCGGCAAGCGCGCGGCCCTGCGTGGCCGTGAAGTCACCGAGCGGCAGCTTGACGATGGCCGAGTAGTACCCGTCCTGCGCCTGCGGCTTGAGATTGTGCTCGGCCCAGGCCCGGAACCCAGCCGGAGCGTCGCTCGGAATCGAGCCTGGGTCGCGCACGGGCCTCTCATCGGTGGAGTGAAGGTCGTCCAAGAACGCCGTCCAACGTTTGTCCGGGCGAAGGCCTTCGCGCTCTTCTGCCACCAGCTTCTTGAACTCTTCGATGCCGACTTTCTGCACCAGGAACTTGATCCGAGCGCGGGCTCGGCTCTGCTTCTCACCGAGGCGGGCGAAGACGCGGGACACCGCTTGCGCAAGGGGAAGAAGCTCTTCTTCGGGGCAGAACTCAGCGAGCACCTTGGCCTGGACCGGCACGGCGCCGAGCCCGCCTCCAACGACGACACGGAAGCCGCGCTTGCCATCCCGGATGTGCGCTACTGCGCCAAGGTCGTGGAAAGTCACGAGACCGCAGGGGTTGTCTTCGCAACCCGAGAATGCGATCTTGAACTTGCGGCCGAAGTCTTGAACGTCGGGGTGCCCCAAGAGGTACTTCGTGATCGCGTCTGCATAGGGCGTGACGTCAAACGCCTGGGTCGTGCAGACACCGGCGTACTCACAGGCCGTCACATTGCGAACGCTGTTGCCGCAGGCCTCGCGGGTCGTAATCCCGACGCTGGCGAGTCGGCGCATCATGTCGGGTGCCTCTTCGATGTGAATGAAATGAAGTTGAATGTCCTGCCGCGTCGTCACGTGCAGGATTGAATCGGAGTTCTCTTCAGCGAGCTCGCTCAAGACATCGAGCTGTTCAGCGGTGAGCTTTCCGAACGGTATCTTGATGCGCATCATCCCCGGCGCGTCCCAAACCGTATCGGGCCCTTTGGTCAGGTCGCCGCAGGGGAAGGCGAGTGTCTTCTGGCCGGTGCCGTCGTCGCGAAGGCCGTTGTCGTAGCGCTGCCCATACACACCTCGGCGAAGCCGTGTCTCGGCAAAGATCTTGTCGTCGAGCTTGCCCTGCTTCTTGAGCTCGATCTGACCCTCGAAGAGATCCACCTCGCCCGCGAGTTGCTCCGGAATCCGTTCACCAAGCTGTTCTTTCCACGAAGTCATGATGCTCCTGTCCCCCGACTACCTAAGACGCCGCCGAAAGGGGAGCCCTCACTATTCCGTAGTTTTCCGCTAGGTCAAGTCAACAATCACGCAATTGTAGAATGGTGGCTGATTTTGCTGGAAAATTGCGAAAATATACACGAGCGAATCTGTAAAGAATAAGCAGATTGGCCTGTCGCTTGCTGAGGGAGGGCTTGCCGCTATAGTGCCGCCGCTCGACACCCCAACTAAGGTGTCGGGACCATTCGGGGATCGTCTAACGGCAGGACTCCAGTTTCTGGTACTGGCTATCTAGGTTCGAATCCTAGTCCCCGAGCCAGTCCCGTGTTAAAGCGCGGGACTCGAAAGCGGCCCCATCGTCTAGTGGTCTAGGACATCGGCCTCTCACGCCGGTAACGCGAGTTCGAACCTCGCTGGGGTCACCCCGTAAAACAAAAAGGGAGGACAGCCTCAGGCTGCCCTCCCTTTTTGTCACGGGGCTTCGCCCTTGGGCGGAGTACCGTGGGCGGGCCCGGAGGGGCCGCCTTTACGGGAGGCCCGTGGTACGCGCGCAGCGCGGACTTTACGGGCCCCCAGGCAGTTGGCACCCACGTGAGCCTGCACGACCAGCCGTGCCTGGCGCGAAGCGCCGGCTTTACGGGGCCGGGCCCCCGCAGTCGGCAACTCACTCCTACCTCGTCCGACATCAGGACGTGCACTACGTCTACGTCTTGCGAAGCCTCAAAGATGGGAAACTCTACACCGGGTACACGACAGATCTCCGAGACCGCGTCGCGACTCACAACAGCGGCAACGCCAGCAGCACGCGCAATCGGCACCCGTTGCGGCTCATGTACTACGAAGCCTATCTCCTGGCCGAAGATGCCAAAGCCCGCGAGCAGTTCCCAGAGAGCGGTTCTGGCAAGCGCTTCATCCGCCGGCAACTTGCGCACTACCTTTCGGGTTCGAGTCCGTAATCCCTCGGCCATCTCGTGGACCGCGCTGCTGCTCTAGCGGGGACCGCAGTCCGTAAAGCCACGAACCAACAGGGAAAACCATTACGTATGGCGCAAATATTTCGCCGGACACCGTCATTCCCGCGCTTGAGTCGGTGCGATTCTCCGGAAAGACCGCCCTCACGTGACTGGCATGGTTGATGCACTTCCCTAGCTGCGCTTACTCAAGGGGGGAGGTGGATTGTGCGTTACGTATTCGGATTTCTGATGGCGCTCGCGGTGTTGGCCTTTGCTGCATGGGTCTGGGTGCTGGCGGCGGTGGCTTTACCACAGGGCGCGAGCGCAGAAGCGAGTGAGGAAGGCGCAGCGAGCGCTGGCCCGGTCGTCCATGCGAAGCACCATCTGCCACCACAGCTCATGTTGCGCGCGAGCTATTTCCTATACCTTGATGCGGATACGGACGCTGATGCTACGTCCGACCAGGCTGAGCCCAGTGCCGAGGAGCCCAGGAGCGCGGAGGCGGCAGAGCAAGGCACTTCGCCTGCTCCCAATGCGAAGGAGCCTGCGCAATCAACTCAGCCGCCCCCATCACGACTCGAGCGCTGGCACCCCGAAGCCTTCGAGGACCAAACGAAGCCTGCCTCCGAACCAGCCCTGAAGCTGGAGCTCGATTCTGGCGATCTGGAGGTGACGCCAACTGCGCCTGAGCAAACCCAGAAGAAGAAGCTCAGTCCAGGCGCAAAAGCGGGTATCGCGGTCGGCGTAATCGTGGGAGTTGGACTCATAGGCTTTGGAATCGGCGCTGCGGTCGCCATGTCCAACTTTGAGCTCTGAGCGAGTGGCTGCGTTTGAGGTGCAGCCATAGGGGGGGGCGCACTGCGCGCAGCCAGGCGTCTTCGGACCCCTCTGCGATCGGCAACTCACATGCTTTCCTCAGCACGGATTGGCCTGTCACACCGCAAGCGCGCGGAGCGCCTCCCAATCCGTAAGGAAGCCCACGATGGAGTTCCAACTTCGCGTACTTGGGGTCACTCAGAAAGCCCGGTCTTCGGACCGGGCTTTCTTCGTTGTCTTAGTTACATCCGACCCGCCCACCCCCGCCCGCAATCCTCCCTGCGCGCCCCATCGCTTCGCTCGGGGCTTGCCGGCGCTACCGCGCAAGGCGGCGGGCCTTGTTCTACCCCCACCGCCGACAAGCACCGCTACATGATAGACTACACGCGCCTTGTTGAAGCAGTACTACGATCTACCGGGATGGACCTTCGAGGCACTCGAGGTCTCGAACGGAGTCTGGCGTGTTTCGGGCGTTCACGATCTGAGCCCCAGCGTCGAGACCACTGATTCGGACCTGGAGTCGGCGATGAGATGGTGTCGGAACTCGGCGCACGAGCTCCAGCAGGAGATTGCCCCGCACGTAGGGCGCTCCTGAATTGGCATCTGCCGCCATGAGGGCTTGACCCTTGTGTGACCTAACGCAGGCGTTCCAGCCAATAACCAGGGCGTCGCTTCGCGTGCGCCACTGCGATGATTTCGACCGTAGCCGCGTCCATGCGGAAAAACACGACGTATGGAAAGCGCTTGAGAAAGCGGTTTCGGTATGGACGATCAGCGCGCCAGGCCGGACACGCTTCGGGATTCTCGAGGATGGATTCGAACGCTCCATCCACGACCGCAACGAACTCGATGCCAAGGCCGGGACGTTTTTCCTCGTACCATGTCGCTGCCGACTGGAGCTCGGCTTCCGCTTCTGGCAATACGCGAAGCGTTCGCTTCATCGCGCGAGCTGGCTGAGCACGCGCGCACGGACTTCGCTCCACTCGGGCGCAGGTTCGCCTCTGTCACGAGCGGCGTTCACGCGACGATCGAGCTCCGCGAGCCACACAGACTCCCAGTTGCCGTCCGGCGGCCCGTCTACGCTCGCGATGAGCTCCGAGGCAAGCGCCAACCGCTCGTCCTCCGGGAGGGCGCTGGCCGCTTCGAGAAGCTTCTTGGCCGCGTCGGTCATCGACGAGATTGTAGCACGGGCGAGATCACGATGTGGTTTGGGCCGAAACCCTTGGGAGTTTCGCGTTTCCGGGTCTTTCCGTGGCAAGATCAGCCCCCGAGTCCTCGAAACCCCTCCCACTCTGCAATGAAAACGGAAAATTGGTTCCAACTTCGCGTCGTTGGGGTCACCGCCATCAGAGAGCCCGGCTTCTGCCGGGCTTCTTCGATAGCCGAGCGCAGCCGGGCGGGGCGGTGGACTTTCTGCTTGCGGGGGTGTCGCAGTTGCGAGCACGGACCACGCAAATGTTTGCGGACGCAGCAGGGCTGCTTACGAGCTGCCGATGTTCCCGTCAGCCAAGATCAGGACACTGGGGTTCGCTACTGAGAACTGGGCCGGCTAGCGCTGGGCGACGATCGGGATGTAGCGCGGGTGCCACATCGCGCTGCGGGCAGTCGCCTCGATCTCGTCGTCAGGGATCACTCGCCCGAGATGCGCGTCACGTACCGAGCGCACGATTGCACACGCAATGCGGAAGCTCACTTGGCGTAGATCATCCACACTCGGGAAGATGGCGCCTAGAGTCAGGCGCTCTTCGCTGACGCAACTGGCCAGGGTCTGCGCAGCGGTCAAGAACATTTCGTCTGTGATTTCACGGGCGTTCGAGACGATGGCTCCCAGTCCAACGCCGGGGAAGATGAACACGTTGTTGCTCTGCCCGATCACATGACGCTTCCCCTCGTAGGTCACATCGTCGAAGGGGCTACCCGTGGCCACCAGCGCCCGGCCGCCGCTCCATTCGAGGGCCTCTTTCGGAGTGCACTCCGACTTCGAGGTCGGGTTGGAGAGTGGTAGGATGACGGGTCGGTCCACGTGCTTCGCCATCTCCTCGATCATCTCGCGGGTGAAGGCACCGGGCTGGGCCGTCGCGCCCACGAGGACGGTCGGCTTGAACGCCCGAATCATCTCCACTGGGCTTGCATCGAGGCTCTGCGCGAGCCCGTAGTGGTCGAGGCTCTCCGTGCTGAGCGCGAACTCGCGTTTGAAGGGCTCCCTGATCTCGCGCCTGGCGTGCAGTAGACCTCGCGAGTCGAACGCGGCAATGGAGCGCTCGATCTCACGGTCGGTGGCTCCCGCCCGGCGCATGGCAGCCGACGTCAACCGTGCGATGCCGATGCATGCGCCCCCCGCTCCGATGAAGAGTATCCGCTGGTTGCGAATCGCCTGCCCAGTAATCCGAAGTGCCGCAAAGATCCCGCCGAGCGTCACCGCAGCGGTGCCCTGGATGTCGTCGTTGAAGCTAGGGACTCGCTTCCGGTAGCGCTCGAGCAGAGTGAAGGAATGCGTTTTGGCGAAGTCTTCCCACTGCATGATGGCGCGGGGAAACACGTCACGCACCGCCTGCACGAAGCGTTCGACGAAATCGAAGTACGCCTGACCTGTCAGCCTGGGCCCTCGGTAGCCGTTGTAGAGGGGGTCGTCCAGCAGCTCCTGGTTGTTCGTGCCCACGTCGAGACTCACCGGGAGGCACTTGGACGGATGAATGCCGGCGCCCGCCACGTAGAGTGCTAGCTTGCCGACCGGAATCCCCATCCCGCCGGCGCCGAGGTCGCCCAGCCCCAGGATGCGCTCATTGTCCGTGACTACGAGCAACCGAATATCGCGGAACGGGGCGCTCTCTAGGACCTCGTGCACGTGCTCGATGTTGCTCGGGGTGATCCAGATGCCGCGCGCTGATCGAAGAATGTGACTGAATCGTTGGCAGGCCAAGCCGACGGTCGGCGTATAAACGATGGGGAGTAGCTCCGGCAGGTTCTCGACCAGCACGCGGTAGAAGAGCACCTCGTTTAGGTCTTGCAGTCTCGTGAGCCCGATGTACTTCTCGAGGTCAGTCGACTTCGCACGGATGTGCTCAAGCTCAAGCTCGACCTGTTGCTCGATTTCGAGCACCTGGTCCGGCAGCAAACCATTGAGGCCAAGCTGCCTGCGTTCTGCCTTCGTGTAGGCCAGCCCTTTGTTGGTCGACGGATTGTTGAGTAGCCACACCCCGCGCTTGCGGGTCACGATGCGGTCTTCCCCGCCAAGCTTCTGGTCGTATGTCTGGCGTTTCATGGTGGGAGTGACAAATAGCACAGGACTCGACAGCACGCGTCGCGGACCTTTGCGTGCCTTGACGACAGCTCGACATGCGCGAGCCGAACGCGGCAAACACCTTAGCAGCACGCGCAGCTGTCCACGGATTGCCGTCGTCGAAGCTCACCATGCGGCCTTCCGAAGCTCGTCCTACTCTTCAATGAAGACGGAAAATTGGTTCCAACTTCGCATCGCTAATGAAGGGCCGCGCCTATCGTTCACCCACACCAACAGGTTTCGAGATCTACCAGGACGATCTCAGGCCCCTAGCGGCGGTCGGTCCCGCAGGAGCTCCGCGAACCGGGCCACCGGGAGTCGGGCTGCAGCGTCCGGGCGGTACACAGCGGACCAGCGCTCGCGTAGTCCGGATTTCGTAAACCGGCGCGTGACGATCTGCCCGGTCGCCTCATACGGCGACACGGCCCAGCGTGACATCAACCCGACACCCAGGTCCGCCTTGACCAGCTCCACGATCGCTTCGGTCAGTGGAACGACCTGGAATTCGAGCATCGGGGTCTGCTCCGCGATCAACAAATCGCGCATACGTTTTGCGTCCTGCGGTGACGCCTCGTGAGCGAACACCGGAAGGCTCGCGAGGTCGGTCGCGCGAAGATAGGGCCGCGCGCAAAGGGGATGTGACGGCGGGAGGATCACGCACCACTCGTCGTCGAACAGATGCTCCACCACGAGTTGCTTGTCACGCACTCTCGAGCTCACGATGGCGAGCTCGAGGGCGCCGTCGAGAAGCGAGGCGATGGGTCGGCGGGTGGCCTCGACCGCTATGCGCACATCGACGTGGGGATGGTCGCGACGCAACTCCGGAAGCACCAGAGGAAGCCAGTGGTAGCAAGTGAAGCACTCGGTGCTGACACGAAGTCGTTCGCGGGTGCGGACGTCGACATCCACGATCTCGCGTTCTACGCGCGCCAAGTCGGAGAGAGCCGTTTGCGAGAAGTCGAGCAATCGTCTTCCGGCCGGCGTGAGTTGCAGCCTTCGTCGGACGCGCGTGAATAGCGCCACCCCCAGCCGTTGTTCGAGATCGGCGAGTTGATGGCTGACCGCCGATTGGCTGAGGTGGAGGCGGGCCGCTGCACGTGTGGGGCCGCCCTCCTCCGCGATGGCTTGCACGAGTCGTAGGTGGCGAATCTCGAGTATCGACAAGGTCCGAACTGCCTCCTTTCATGAACGTACATCATGATTTAGTGAAAACAATGCGTTTCTCACATGAATGAGTCTCCGCTAGGGTCTTCCCCATGACGATCTTTCACACACGACAGAAACGCACATGGGAGACGGTGGCCCCCGGGGTCGAGTTCTCCATCCTTCGTACCCATGACCAGCCCGGCGGTCAGACGATGCTGGTCCGCATGGCCGCCGGCGCCCACGCGCCGCGCCACAACCATCCTGGAGGCGAGGAAACCTATCTGGTCTCCGGAAAGCTCCGCATCGCAGAGCGCGAGCTCTCACCCGGCGACTACCTCTGGACACCGCCGAACGTCGCGCACGACGGGCACGCCGACGAAGAGACCGTGTTCTTCGTCGTTCTCCCCGCGGGCCTGCGCCTCACCTAGTTGGCTGTCCACTGGTTCACTCAGCCCAAGCAGTGAGTGTCCGGAGCCCGTCCCAGTCTGGGCTGAAAGCGGGGAATTGGTTCCAACTTCGCGTGCTTGGGGTCACCAGGAAATCAAGGGATTGCGTCGACGGGCGCGCTCCCTTTTTTTTCTTTGTCGGACCCTCGTGTCAGCGAATGCATAGCAGAGCTGCAGCGCCTGAACGGTTGCCCGTTGCAGTATCCGGCTTGGATTTCTTGTCGGCAAGCGACACGCCGATACCCTGAGCTTCCGGTACAGCCACGTCACTGTGGACGGTCAGACCGCCAACGGCCGTTGCACCAGCACGATCAACAGTTCTCCCAGACCGACGACTCGAATGCCTCGAGCGATGGCAATGGGAGAGCCGGCCCGGTGCCGGAACCAGCGTCATTCGAGAGCTCACCGCAGCGTAGGCTCTCAGCTCCATGGACCTTGACTCGCAAATCGCTTTTGATCGCCGTCACGATGCGCTGGCGATCTGCGAGTACGCGGCCGAACGGTTTCCGGCGGCCAGACTTTGGCCGGACGACCCCTTGCTTCGTGCCCGCGCACGGGCGGTTAGCACCGAGATGAGCACTGGGTTCATGAGTATCCGAAACGAGATGGCGATGAACTGCCGTGGTAAGGCGAGCCGGTTCTCGCCTAGTGACGAGACCTCGCGCGAGATTGAACGCATTCTCGACATCTGGAACGCGTCGTTCTCCACCCCAGCAGGGCCGTACTTGTTCGGCGACTTCTCGATTGCCGATTGCATGTGAGCGGAGCACATGAGTCTTGCGCGACCATCGAATTCAGATCTTGGAGCCCAAAATGCATGACCCAGAGTTAGGGAGTGAGCGATGACGCTCTACGAAGGTGGTTGTCACTGCGGCGCAGTGCGTTACCGGGTGACAGTTCGCGATGCGAAAGCGGTCGAGTGCAACTGCAGCATCTGCTCAAAGAAGGGGTTCATTCACGTCATCGTGGATGAAGCGGACTTTGATCTCGTCCGCGGGCACGACAAGCTGCGCTAGCTGAGCTCGGTTTCGCGTCAGTTGGGGTTCGAGTCGGGCTGCAACCGCTGCTGCCGTCCTGGAAGCCTGCCGGATCGTCGCACGCGATGGGGTCACCTGCTGCGTTGTTCTCGCAGTTGAGCTCGAGCTCGCCGTGCCGGGCGCGCAACCGGTCTCAGGGCAGTTTTCGTACGGGCCGCCCGCGTTCACGAGCGTGGCCTCGACGTCGGAGTACTTGAAATCTAAGCGTTTCCCGCGTTTGAAAGCGTCCGTTGCCCTCGTCAAGCACTCCGGTCATGGGGTCCGTCGGCGTGCAGGTTTGGATGTGTCTCCACTCGTCCAATAGAATGCAAGTGGGGGATTTTGACCGGGTTCTGGACAGACGCATCGGCGGCAACTGGCAACAGGCCTGCGCCGCTGGATTCTCAGGCTCCAAAAGAGATGGAGCTTGCTCAGCTCGGACGCTATCAGCTCTGCTTCGAGCTCGCGTCCGGTGGCATGGCGACGGTGTATCTCGCTCGAATGGATGGGCCGCATGGCTTCGAGAAGATCGTCGCTCTCAAGCGAATCCATCCGCATCTGGTAAGCGACCGCTCCTACGTGGATATGTTTCTCGATGAGGCGCGCATCGCATCCGGCATCACGCACCCCAACGTATGCAGTGTCTTCGACTTCGGCGAGTTCAATGGCGAGTACTACCTGGCCATGGAGTATCTCGTGGGGGAGTCCCTGGCCAGGCTATGTCGGCGCGCCGGCGCTAGCGCCGAGCAGCGAGAATCCCCGCTTCTCTCGTTGAAGGTGGCCAGAATCATCGAAGACGCCTGCGAGGGTTTGCACGCCGCGCACGAATCAAAAGACGTCAAGGGACAGTCGCTCAACGTGGTTCACCGCGACGTCTCGCCGAGAAACCTGTTCATCACCTACAGCGGCGTCGTTCAAGTCGTGGATTTCGGCATCGCGAGCGCGAAGCAGCGCGTGCATCAAACATCGACCGGTCAACTCAAGGGCACTGTCCCGTACATGGCTCCCGAGCAAGTCCGGGGTGGAGAGGTGGATCGGCGGGTCGATATTTGGGGCCTGGGTGTCGTGCTCTGGGAGTTGCTGACGCTCGAGCGGCTCTTCCGTCGCGAAACGGAAGTCGAGTCGATGTACGCGGTGCTTGTGGGCGAAATCCCGGCGCCATCGGAGCGGCGCCCGGGTATTGCACCAGAGCTCGACGCTATCGTCATGAAGGCACTCCAACGTGAGCCGGAGAAACGCTGGAGAACTGCCCGAGAGATGGGGCAGGCGCTTCATGCGTTTGCATCCAGCCAAGCCGCCGACGTTGGCGCAGCCGAGCTGTCCGCCTGGATGGAGGAGGTCTTTCCGGAGGGGGAAGTCCGGCAACGCGAGATCATGGAGCTCGCAATGACGCAGACGCTCCAAGTCTTGCCAGGCGCCGCAGAAATTGGCGCAGAAGTCACTGGCGCTCCGACGATGCTCGGAGACCTGGAGTCGGTCATTGCGGCGAGAGCAATTGCGACCAACGCAGGCCCGGCCGAGGCTGGTCCGAGTGAGGACGCTGCGACCGAGGTTCCCGAAAAGTCGAAATCGAAATGGGTTCGCGGCGCAGCCTTGCTGGCGGTGCTGCTCGTTGCTGCCGCTGCGGTCTGGGTTTTTCAAGCGTCAGCACCCGAGGCATCGCCAACTGCAGTTGCGCTTCCCTCGCCGGTGGAGCCAGCCATCCCAGCAGCGGAACCGACATCGGCGGACCCCATCCCGTCGGACGGGCAACCCTTGGAAGGCGTGGAGCCCGGGGCAGGGTCGGAGAAGAGCGAGGTGGCCGCCACCGAGAAGACCGAGCCTGCGAAGCCGCAGATGGTGGAGCCCGAGGTCGCGAAGCCCACTGCTTCCAAGCGCAGACCAGTCGTTAGAAAGCCCCGCCCTCGGAAGAAGCCCAGCAAGCCAGCTCAAGCAGAACCCGCCGCCTCTGGACTCCCCGGTCACGTGAAGATCGTGACCAAGGGCCACTCGGTCGAAATCTATGAGGGCGGGAAGCTTCTCGGGAAGGCACCTGCGAAGATCACTCTGCCCGCCGGCCGCCACAGCTTGAGGCTGAAATCGACCGAGAGCGGGGAAACGTTAACTCTGCCGGTCAATGTCGTCGCCAACGCGACGAAGACGATTTCACTCGACCTCGACTAGTAGATTGTCGAGTGGTTTGCTCCCGCGGGTGTGGGGGCGATGAAAAACGCGCGATGTGGGGACCCAGCGGCGTCCGCAGATTTTCGTGTCGAGCGTTTTTCACCGCCCCGATATGCCCGCGAGCAAGTGCGTCGCGAGCCGTTCTCCGATGACTCATGGGCGCTCGCGTGGCTTTCGCGCGGCTAGTAGATCTTGTCGCCCGTCGGGTTCTCGACTTGTTCGACCTGTCCGGTTGCTCTCGCGTAGATCTTGAATGCCACTCGGCGGTTGGCTTCGTGTTCGGCGTCGGTAACCGCATCCGGCGCCTCGGGCAAGGCCTCTCCGTGTTCCGTGGAGATCAGTCGTTCCGCGGCGATGCCCTTCCTCACCAGGTACTTCACCACCGCTACGGCGCGGCGATGCGAGAGCTTCATGTTGAACTCCTCGCTTCCTCGCGGGTCCGCGTGCCCCTCGACCTTGACCAGCATGATCTCGGGATGGGCGTCGAGGACCTCTGCGATGTTGTCGAGCAAGGGGTAGCTGCGCTTCTGAATGCGGCTCTTTCCCGTGCCGAAGTAGACCTTCTTGCTGATGCCGAGATGGTCGTAGTGGATCTCCACCAACTGCGGCTTCAGGCAGCCCATGTTCACTAGAAGGCCTGCTTCCTTCGGGCAGTTATCCACGCGGTCGGGCACACCATCCCCATCCGTATCCGGGTCCGGGCAGCCTCGGGTCACGGCGACTCCGGCTTCGTTCATGCAGCGATCCTCAGTGTCGAGCACCCCATCGCCGTCGTTGTCCGGGTCGGGAACGCCGTCTTCGTCCTCGAAGCCGTCCTTGTCCTCCGCTTCGTTTGGAGCTTTGTCATCGGCATCGAGGATACCGTCTTGATCGTTGTCGGGATCCGGACAGCCGTCGTCGTCCTGGAAGCCATCGAAGTCCTCCGCTTCTCTGTCGCACTGATCCTCACCGTCCGGTAGGCCGTCCGCGTCGCGGTCTTTGACCTTTGGAGGCCGAACCTTCTCCGGCATCGTATAGCCGAGCATTCCGAGAATCCGGTAGTCCGGCGCGCCGATTCCGCCGTACACGCCAGCGCCACCACCCAAGCCGGCGGTGAAACCCACCTTGTGATGATACTTGGCGCCCGCGAGCACTTCGAGCGGGGTCTGCTGCCGACCCCCGAAGCCGGTGCTGCCAGAGAATTCGGCGATCAGGGCAAGCCGGTCGTCGAAGAGCTCCCAGATCGCACCAAGACCAAAAGTGAACACATCACCGACCTTCGCATCGGGAGGCAGGACGACGTCCTTGCGAAACAGATAGCCGAGGTTGGTCGAGAGATGCACATCGTCGGTTGCGTTGAACGTCGCGAGGAGCTCGAGATCTCCACCGAGACGCGGGCTGTCCGTCGGTCCGCCGCGGTAGTTCTGATCCGCGTCGGCCATGGATGCGCTGTGAACATAGAGCGCACCCTGCAGGGCGATTTGAGCGATGTCTTTCTCTTCGCCCCAGGCTCGAACCCGCGCACCGATCCGTAGATCCCCCAAACCGGAGCCGGTTGGAGCGAGCGCCTGCAATGGCCCGAGCGGTAGTCCGCTGGTGCCACCTCGAAGCATGAAGTGATAGCGAAGCCCCGTGAATACGATCAGCCGATCCCAGAGTCCCAATGACGCGATGAGCTCACCGGTGAGCTGCTGATGGACGACCTTCGATCCGGCAAAGAGCAACGGGTCGTCGGAGTAGTCTAGATAGAGTTGGGCTCCAAAGCGGAGATGGCCCTGGTCGTCCGCCGTGCTGACAGCGAAGCCATCCTGAGTCGTTTCGGAAGCGCGAAACTGGTTGAGGTCGAGCTGCTGCGCGTGCCCAACGCCGCTCGGTCCCAGGACACCGAGCAGGCTGGCTACGAGCAGCAGGAAGGCGATGGATCTCCGCCCTGCTCTGCGGGCTGGGCCCACTGCTTCCGGCAATGCCAAAATCGAACCCCAAGAAACAAGCATGGACAGCTCACAGTATTGTAAAATTACCGTAGTTACGCATCTAATATTGTTGTAACATAGAAATACAGTGATAATGGATTTTCTGCGCTTTTGTTTAGCGGATGTAGGGCGGGGAACGCAACGCGGATGATTCGATCGATCTCTATTTGCGTGACACGTCGAGTGCGTTGGCGGAGGCCAACCTGGGTGGGGTTGCTGCACGGTTTCGCGTTTCTCACCACAGCGGGCGTTTGTCTATCGGCGGGCGTTGCGCATGCGCAGGTCGATTGCTCGGCGACAGGCACGACGGGCGTGCCGCAGATCGAGTGCGAAGCGTTGATGGCGCTGTACGCCAGCGCTGACGGAGCTAGCTGGACAGACAACAGCAACTGGGACACTGGGAGTGCGGTCAGTACGTGGTTCGGCGTGACGGTTTCGGGTGGGCGGGTCACTGGGCTTTCGCTCTCCACCAACCAGCTCACGGGTACGATTCCGCAGGAGCTCGGCAACCTCACCAACCTGACGGACCTGCGCGTGTACAGCAATCAGCTCACTGGCGCGATACCGCAGGAGCTCGGCAACCTCACCAACCTGCGGATTTTGAACTTGCACCTAAACCAGCTCACGGGCGCGATACCGCCGGCGCTCGGCAGTCTCAGCAACCTGACCGACCTGCGGATGCACGACAACCAGCTCGCGGGTGCGATACCGCCCGAGCTCGGCAACCTCAGCAGCCTGACTACGGCGTACCTGTTCAACAACCAGCTCACGGGTGCGATACCTCCCGAGCTCGCCAACCTTGCCACCGTCGCTACGCTTCACCTGGGCAACAACCAGCTCACGGGTTCGATCCCGTCGGAGCTCGGCAGCCTAGCCAACCTGACCGGGCTGTACCTGGGCAGCAATCAGCTCACGGGCGCGATACCGCCAGAGCTCGGCAACCTCTCCAGCCTGACTACACTTCACCTGGCCGGCAACCAGCTTTCCGGCCCGATACCGCCCGAGCTCGGCAATCTCAGCAACCTGACCGCGCTGTACCTGTACGGCAACCAGCTCACGGGCTCGATTCCGTCTTGGCTCGGTAATCTCAGCAACCTGACTACGATTTACCTGACCAACAACCAGCTTACGGGCCCGATACCAGCCGAGCTCGGAAATCTCCCCAACCTGGTTTCCCTCTTTCTGTCTGGGAATCAGCTTTCCGGCTCCCTTCCGCCCGAGCTCGGCAACCTCACCAGGCTGACCACGCTGTACCTGTCCAGCAGCAATCTCACAGGCCCGATACCGCCCGAGCTCGGCAACCTTTCCAACCTGACTACGCTGTACCTGTCCAACAACCAGCTCACGGGCCCGATACCGCCCGAGCTCGGCAACCTCAGCAACCTGACTTCGATCTACCTGCACAGCAACCAGCTCACGGGCCCGATACCGCCAGAGCTCGGCGACCTCAGCAACCTGGCTACGCTGTACCTGTACGGCAACCAGCTCACGGGTACGATTCCCGCTGAGCTCAGCAACCTCTCGAACCTGACTGCGCTGCAGCTGTCCAGCAACCAACTCACTGGCGACATCCCGGACTTGACTGCGTTGCCACTGAACTCACTTATTTTTGGGAGCAACGCCTTCGTATTTGCAGGCTTTGAATCCGAGTTCCTCGCGTACAGCGACGGCACGCCGGCAACTTTCAGTTACAGTCCGCAGGCGACGGTCGACACAGCTCGCACCGAGAACTTTCCGAGCGGCGCGCCTGCGATGCTCCCTTCCGCGGTGGCGGCCAACCCCTCCGGGAACGATCAATACCAGTGGTACAAAGACGGCGTGCCGATCGCAGGCCCGTATGGCACCAGTCGCGATCTGGACGTCACGCTTGGCAGCGGCAGCTTGGCGCCAGCAGACGCAGGCAACTACCGGTACACGATCAGCAACTCCGTCGTGACAGGACTTATCCTGACTTCGCAGGTGATCACGTTGACCGTGTCTGCCACCTGTGGCGACGGCTTCGTCAACGACCCCAGCGAAGTCTGCGACGACGGCAACCTGAACACCGGCGACGGATGCAACGCCGCCTGCCTGCTCGAAGTAGGAGAGCCCTGCACCGACGACACGGACTGCGCCAGCAACCTCTGCAACTTGGCCGCCATGCCACCGGTTTGTGCGCCTCCGGTGGGCTGCGGCAACGGCTTGCTCGAAGCGGGCGAGGGGTGCGACGACGGAAACAACATGAACGGGGACGGGTGCACCGCTGCATGCGAAATCGAGGACGGAAATCCGTGCGCCGCCGACGGCGAATGCGCGAGCGGCGTCTGCGACATGAACGAAATGCCTCCGATCTGCGAGCCCGCCGGTTCTTGTGGCAATGGAGCGCTCGACGCCACAGAGAGTTGCGACGACGGGAACCTGACGACAGGAGACGGTTGCAGCGATGTCTGTCTTCTCGAGGACGGTGAGCCTTGCACCGACAATGCTCAATGCGTAAGCGCGATCTGTGATGGCGTCGACAGCAACAGCTGCGAGCCCGCCAACGCCTGCGGCAACGGTGCGCTCGAGGGCAATGAGGCTTGCGATGACGGCAATACCGCTGCAGGCGACGGATGCGGCCCCGAGTGTCTCTTCGAGCTGGGTGCCGGGCCCTGCGACGACCACGCCCAGTGCGAAAGCACGATCTGCGATACCGTCGGCAGCAACAGCTGCGAGCCGGTAAACGTCTGTGGCAACGGAACGCTCGAAACAGGCGAGGTGTGCGACGACGGCAATGCCTCTTCGGGCGACGGCTGCGGTCAGCGGTGTCTCTTCGAGCTAGGCGCCGGGCCCTGCGCCGACGGTGCGCAGTGTGGGAGCGGGACTTGCAATACGATGGCCGCTGCGCCGGTGTGCGCGGAGTCGAACGCTTGCGGAAACGGCTTCCTCGATGACAACGAAGTCTGTGACGACGGCAACCTGGTTCGCGGAGACGGGTGCAGCCAGTTCTGTACGCTCGAGAGCGACTGGCGCGGCGGAGGCGGCTGCGCCGTGTGCCGAGACTCGGACAGCAGCGGGGCAGGATGGCTCCTGAGTCTGCTCATGCTTCCACTGGTCCGTCGGCGCAGGGTGTGAGAACGCGATGAATCCAGCGATTCGCATCGTTGCGTGGAGCGTCTGTTTGCTTTCGCTGGGCATGGCCGGCTGCACCGACGTGGATCCGCGGACCGACCCGAGCAAACCGGGCGCCGAAGAGCCGATGCCCGCTGCCTTGCGTGCTGCGTGGATTCGACGTGTGCAGAATGAGGCTGGGGCGGAGTATGCGATCTCTTCGTCGGGGGCTCGGAGGTTCGAGGCACGGCACCCGCGCCAGAATCTTCGGACGCAGCTCACCTCGGAAAGCGTGGTGCTGACCGATCGCAACGGCGGTGCGCCGCTGAGCATCACACTCAGCAAGGTCAACGGCCGGAAGCCGGGTCTGGGGACCGTGTCGCACGAGGCGAATCGGGTCACCATCGCGCGATCCGAAATCGATGAATGGTATGTGAATGGCCCGATGGGGCTCGAGCAGGGCTTCACGATTCCCGCGCCGCTCGCTGCGCCCGGTGCTCCGAGCGACCGTGTGCGGCTGGAGATGGCGATTGAAGGCAACTACCGGCCAACGATGCGCGGGGATGTCATCGTGTGGACCAGCCGGGAGCGCACTCTCGAAACGCGTGAGCTCTACGCATTTGATGCCGACGGCAAACGACTTCCAGCCTCGATGCAAGCCTCCGACGATCAACTTTCCATCGACGTGGACGTTGCCGGTGCCCGCTACCCCATTGAGATCGATCCGATTTGGCTGGAGCAACAGAAGCTCATCGCCAGCACGGCTGCAGCGCTCGGATGGTTCGGGTACTCCCTGAGTGTCTCGGGCGATACCGCGGTCATCGGCATGCCCCGAGACGGCGACAACGGGATCGATTCCGGCTCGGCCTACGTATTCTTCCGGAACGGAGCGATTTGGGAAACGCATCAGAAGCTGCTCCCCTCGGACGGTGCAGCAGGCGATCAGTTCGGTATTTCGGTGAGCCTCGACGGGAACACGGCGATCATCGGGGCGTACCAAGACGACGACCGCGGCGCCGATTCCGGTTCGGCATATGTGTTCGTTCGAAGCGGATCGGTGTGGAGCGAGCAACAGAAGTTGCTCGCGTCGGATGGCGCGACGGACGACCAATTCGGTCATTCGACGAGTGTGTCGGGGGATACCGTGGCCATCGGCGCCCGATATGATGCGGATCACGGCCTGTTCTCCGGTTCGGCTTATGTCTTCTTCAGAAGCGGAACTGTGTGGACCGAACAGCAGAAGCTCATCGCACCGGATGGTGTCAGTGGTGATCACTTCGCCAGCGCCGTGAGCGTATCGGCCGACACCGTGCTGGTTGGCGCATTTCAGGATGATGACAACGGGACCGACTCAGGCTCGGCGTACGTTTTCGTTCGAAGCGGAGCGGTGTGGAGTGAGCAACAGAAGCTGGTCGCGTCGGACGGTGCATCGGTCGATCGATTCGGCTTCTCGGTGATCGTGGAGGGCGACACCGCGGTCATCGGTGCGCCGCTCGACGACGACAACGGAAGCGGTTCCGGATCGGCATACGTGTTCGTTCGAAGCGGGGCCGTGTGGACCGAACAGCAGAAGTTGACCGCCTCGGACGGCGCAGTCGACGATCAATTCGGTCATTCGGTGAGTCTCTCGGGCGACTCGACCGTAATCGGCGCCCGACTCGACGACGACGGTGCGAGCGCAGCAGGCTCGGCGTACGTGTTCGTTCGAAGCGGGTCGGCATGGAGCGAGCAGCAGAAGCTGCTCGCGTCGGGCATTGCCTCTCAGACCTTCGGCGCCTCGGTGAGCATCTCCGGGGATGTCATCCTGGGAGGAGCGCCTCTCGGAGTCCGACCCGGCATCAGCTACCTATACGAACGGGTAGGTACGGTTTGGGCGGCGGAGCAGAAGCTGGGTGCCGACGCCTTGGGGCCGTCCGACGAGTTTTTCGGCACCTCCGTGAGTATTTCCGGGGACACCGCGGTGATCGGCGCTCCTTCCTATGACGACGGCTCGAACACAGACAGCGGCGCGGCGTACGTGTACGTGCGGAGCGGAACGAGCTGGACGGAGCAGCAAGAGCTCCGTTCATCGGACCTCGCGTCGAGCGATAACTTCGGGTCCTCGGTGAGCGTATCGGGCGACACCGTCATCGTCGGGGCAAAGTGGGACGACGACAACGGAGGCAATTCTGGCTCGGCCTATGTGTTTCTTCGAAGCGGGGAGGTCTGGACCGAGCAGCAGAAGCTCATCGCGTCGGATGGCGCTTCAAGCGATTGGTTTGGCGACTCCGTGAGCCTCTCCGGCGATACGGCGGTCGTCGGTGCGCTCTTGCACGACGCGAACGGAAGCGGCTCGGGGGCGGCGTATGTGTACTTTCGAAGCGGCTCGACCTGGACCGAACAGCAGAAACTGCTCGCGTCCGACGGCGCCGCAGACGATCAATTCGGGACCTCGGTGAGCGTCTCCGGCGACACGGCAATCATCGGATCGGTCTTGGACGATGACGGCGGGTCCGGATCCGGTTCGGCATACGTATTCACTCGAACTGGCGCCATCTGGACAGAAGAGCAGAAGCTGGTCCCTTTGGACAGTGCGACCGATGATCGATTCGGGAGTGCCGTGAGCGTCTCGGGCGACACGGTGGTGATCGGGGCACGCTGGGACGATGACAACGGAGGCAATGCCGGCTCAGCCTATGTGTACACCCGCAGCGGCGGGGTCTGGACTGAGCAACAGGAGCTCTTCTCATCGGACGGTTCGGCGAACCCATGGTTTGGAAGCGCTGTCAGCCTCGATGGCGATGCAGTGCTGATCGGCAACTGGCATGCGTCTGACAGCGGGAGCGACTCCGGCGCTGCGTACCTGTTCGTTCGAAGTGGCGGAGTCTGGACAGAGCAGGACAAGCTCGTCCCGAGCGATGGGGAGCCAGGAGACCAGTTCGCCTGGTCGGTGAGCCTGTCCGGCGACACCGCCCTGCTCGGTGCAAAAGGAGAGGACGATCGAGGACCCAGTGCCGGTGCTGCGTACGCCTTTGTCTTGATGCTCGAGAACGGCGATTCGTGTTCCTTCGACAGCGAATGCCTCAGCGCCTTCTGCGATCCAGCGAACCTGGTTTGCGCTTGCGACCAGCCGGGGGATTGCTTGATAGATGAAGTCTGCGATACGAGCGAAGATCCCAACGTGTGCGAAGCTTCGAACAGCTGCGGCAACGGCGCGGTCGAAGCCGGAGAAACCTGCGACGATGGCGGAACGGTCTCGGGCGATGGCTGCTCGGCCACATGCTTCGCGGACAGCCTCCCGATCGGATCGAATTGCAACAACGGTGGCGACGCCGCGTGTCTGTCCGGCATCTGCGATACAACCGAGGCACCCGACCTCTGCGAGCCCATCGACACCTGCGGGAACAGCGTCGTCGAAGCGGGCGAAGCCTGTGACGATGGCAACCGCACGAGCGGTGACGGCTGCTCGCCGACCTGCTTCGTAGAAGCCCAACCCGATGGCTCGGATTGCAGCGTCGGTGGCAACGAAGCCTGCCTGTCGGGCGTCTGCGACACGACCGAGACACCATCCAGTTGCGAAGCCGCCAACAGCTGCGGCAACGGCCTGCTTGAAGGTAGCGAAGTCTGTGACGACGGAAACACAGCGGCGGGGGACAGCTGCGACCGGCAATGCCTCTTGGAGCTCGGCGCCGGGCCGTGCACGGGCGGCGCGCAGTGCGGGAGCGGGACGTGCAACACGATGGCCGCCGCCCCGGTCTGCGCTATGCCGGTTGGCTGCGGTAACGGTGTCCTCAACGACGATGAAGTCTGTGACGATGGCAACCTGGTTCGCGGCGATGGCTGCAGCCAGTTCTGCACCCTCGAAAACGACTGGCGCGGAGGAGGGGGCTGCGCCGTCAGCGCGAGCACCGAGAACGACGGGCCCGGATGGCTCGTCGGCATGATCTTGGTATTGCTGTTTCGTCGACGGCATCTAGCCAACTGAACGCAGCTGGCGGCTTTCTTGTCGCTTCGACCGGGTGCCGATAAACCGGCCCTGATGTGACCAGGGGGCAGGTCGGACCAGAGCACTTCGTCACGGTCGCCGTTCTCGCGGTGAACGCATGGCTGTTCTGCGCTCCCAGCAATGGGCTCGCTCAGGACGCTCCGGTCGACAAGACCCCAGCAGCTCAGACAACGCCCGCCAAGGAGTTGGTCACCGAACCGCCGCCCAGGGACCCGATGGATGTCATCGATGAAGGCGTGCCCGACCAGGCCGTCGAGCCGGAAGAGGGCGTCGCGGAGGTCGAAAAGGCGATGGAAAACGTGGAGGAGGAAACCGAAGAGGGTCTGCCAGCGGAGTTCACCATCAAGTTCGGGGACACCAACGACTGGCTTCGACTGACCTCGGGCGAGTGGCTCAAGGGCGAGCTGCACTGGATGCGCGACAAGGACATCGAGTTCGACAGCGACAAGCTCGACGTCCTGAAGTTCTCCTGGAGCAAAGTCAGCCGGCTTCATTCTCCCCGGGTCAATACATACGCGTTCGAAGGGAAGATCGACGTGGCAGGGCGGGCCCTCATCACGAAGGACAAGGTTATCATCGAGACGGCGGACGGCGTCGTCAGCTACCCGCGCGATCAACTCCTGGCGATTCTCGAGGGCGAGCAGAGGGAGCGCAACTGGTGGTCCACGCGGCTCTCGGTGGGGTTTTCGGCAAATGCCGGCAACACCAATCAAGGCCAGTTGAACATACACTGGGACTTGGCGCGCACCGATCCGCGCACGCGTTCGGAGATCGGTTACGATGGCAACTTTGCCTACTCCAATGGAGAGCAAAACGTGGGGAGGCACCTCGGGACCGTCGACGTGACGGTGTTCTACTCCAAGCGCTTGTTCTTCGCACCAGCGACCGCAGAGTTCCTCAACGATCGCTTTCAGAACCTCAAGCTTCGTGCCACGCCTGCTGCCGGCGTCGGTGTTCACCTCTTCGATACCAAGAAGGTCGAGTGGGACATCGGAAGCTCCCTAGGATACCAGTACACGAACTTCCTGAGCACCGCCGCGGGTCTCGACAATCCACAAAACGATGGCTTCATCAGTGTTCGCACCTACGCCGATTTCGACTTCACCAAGGATGTCGAGCTCATCGTCGAGTGGCGCACCAACGTGGTCTACACCCAGATCGGCCTCACCAACCACATCGGCCGGGCGAAGTTCAGCGTCGAGGTCACCGACATTTTCGACCTCGAAACCACCTTCAAGTTCTTTCGGACCGAAGACCCGCCGCCCCGATCCGACGGCACCGTCCCCAAGAAGAACGACTTCGAGCTAATCGTCGGCCTCGCCCTCGAGATCGGCTAGACTCCCCCCGTGCCGGGCCGACTACTCCCCTGCCAGTTCTATGAGCGCGACGCCCTCGAGGTTGCCCGCGATCTCCTCGGCCAAGAGATCTGGCACGGCGGTGTGGGTCTCCGCATCACCGAGGTCGAGGCCTATCGCTACCCCGACGACAGCGCGAACCACTGCCGCGCTGGGCTCACCATGCGAAACGCGCCCATGTGGGGCCCTCCGGGACACGCCTATGTGTATCTGTGTTACGGACTCCATCAGATGCTAAATCTCGTGACCAATCGCGACGGGGAGGGCGCTGCCGTTTTGATTCGATCCTGTGAGCCCATCGCGGGGCAGCGTACGATTCGACGCCGGCGCGGTGGCAAGGACGGGCCGGTCCTGCTTACCGGCCCCGGCAAGGTAGGCCAGGCCTTGGGTCTCGACACGAGCTACAGCGGCCATCCGCTGTACCGTCGGGGCGGCCTCGAAGTCCGTGAAGGTGCCCGCGCAAGCGAGATCATCGTCGGTTCCCGAATTGGAATCGGCTACGCAGAGCCCCAACATCAGAATGCCGAATGGCGTTTGGCGATCGCAGGATCGCCCTGGGTGAGTCATTCGCGTCATCTTCGAGGTGCGCCATGATGGGCCCGCCCGCAACGAGCTCCAGCGCAGAAACCAACGGCGTCTTGGTCGAAGTTCAGAGCGTCTATCTCGAAGAGCAGTCGCATCCGGCGCAGCGGCACTTCGTCTTCGCGTACACCATTACGATCACCAATAACGGACGCGAAGTGGTCCAGCTTCAGACGCGCCACTGGATCATCACCGACGGCCACGGCGAGGTCGAAGAGGTGAAGGGGCCGGGGGTGGTGGGCGAGCAGCCCGTTCTCAGCCCGGGAGAGAGCTTCCGCTACAGCAGCGGCGCGGTGCTGCCGACCGAACGCGGAACGATGCGCGGGACGTATCAGATGCACCGTGCGGACGGCGCGCGGTTCGACGCGGAGATTGCGCCCTTCCTTCTCGAGCGGCCTTACTCGCTCAACTAACCACCTCGACGATGTGCAGCGTCGTCGTTACGGCGCCAGGTTCCCACGGTCCCAGGCGGTCTTGATCGCCTTGTACGTCTCGATGCCGCTTGGGCTCAGGTCGAGGGCGCCTTCGCCGACGAGGTGCTGATGGATGTCTTTCGGATCGGACTTCCAACCCCTTGGCACCTCGAGCTTCACGTTGACGGGAACGCCGCCGAGCAAGCCTTGCTCCTCCAGCGTCCACAGCGCCTCGGCTGCGAGAAACTGGCCGGCGATTTTTCGGTATTCCGGCCTGAGATGGCTCGCCAAGGGAAACACGTCGTAAAGACCGACCGCATCCCCAGGCACGGCCAGGGGCGTTCGAAGAGCCTTAAACACGGGCGCGGCGATCGGAAGCTCGACCAACTCGAGCCCCGCGATTTCCTGCCCTTGGCTCGCATTCAGCGAACGTTCGTAGGCGTCGCCGTGGCTGCGGCTGATGTCGGCAGGGCGTGCCGAGCTGTCTAGAAGCACCGTAATTAGCAGATACGGGCGCGGGTCTCGCTCATCGTTCATTAGCGGGCGACTAGTTAGCGCATTTGCGAGCGCTTGGGTAGTGCTCGTCGCCTTGACGCCATAGGGACCCGTCGCTACCTGGAGCGGCGCAGTATGCGCATCGAGATTCACCCCACACACCCTCAGGCCCGACGGGTCCAGCAGGCGGTGGACATTCTCCGTCGCGGCGGCGTGATCGTGTACCCAACGGGGACCGTTTACGGGCTCGGCTGCGACATCCATCAGAAAAAGGCGATCGAGCGAATCTATCAGATTCGGCAGCTCAAGAAGGACCACCCGCTGAGCTTCGTGTGCCCCGACCTCAGTAAGATCTCTCGCTACGCCCACGTGGACGATTTTGCTTATCGGATCATGAAGCGGCTCGTCCCGGGGCCGTACACCTTCGTGCTCCAGGCTACCCGGGAGGTGCCGAAGCTCCTTGTGCGCAAGCAAAAGACTGTCGGGATTCGCGTGCCCGACGACACGGTTGCCTTAGCGCTGCTGAACGAGCTCGGGAGCCCCATCGTGTCGAGCTCGGCAACCCTCGACGGAGAGGTCCTCAACGACCCGGACGAGCTGAACGCTCGGTTCTCGCATGTCGATGCCTTCGTCGACGGAGGCTGGGGTGGGATCGAGCCGTCGACGGTCATCGACCTCAGTGGCGACGAGGCGCTGGTCTTGCGCGAAGGCGCGGGGCCGGTCGACTTCCTCTGACTAAGTCCGAATCGCGGTACCGCGGGCTTCAGCGATAAGGCCGCGAAGAAGCTTTGTCCACTCGCTATATCGAGGCGCCCGGCGCATCTGCTCGACCAGCCGGTCGGGCGTCCAGTCGTCGCGCCCGTTGTACTGCTTGACCGCAGCCCAGTTGGCGAGGTGCTGGTCCCATTGCTCCGCGGTCCACGAGCCCACTTCGCCCGAGCCGAAAATGAACAGGTGATCGTGGGCGAGATCGCTGCCTGCGACCCAGAGGCCGGTGTCGGAAATGAACGGACCGAGGGCTCGGATGACGAGATTGCGCTCGGCAGCCCGCCCCAGGGGCTCGAGGGCGCGGTCGAACTGCTCCCAGCTTCGCGTCAGGGTTCGGACACGCTCTTCGGAGATGGGCATGTGCGGCTTGAACGCGCCGGGCGCCACGCGTGCGTCGTGGTCGTCGTAGACTCGAACGCCGTGCTTCTCTTCGGCCTCGCGGTATGCTTGGAGCGCCACTTCGCGGGACGCGTTGCCGTCCAGGTAGCTGAGGAAGGTGGTGATGAGGGGGCGAGTCAAAGTGCGGTCCAGTCAGTTGGGGACGCCGCGCTCCGCCTCGGGTCGAGGCTTGTGCGAGGGGGTTTTCAACAGCGTTCGCACGCGGTCGAGAATTTGATCTGCGAGGGCGCTCTTGCTCATTTCGGGGAGCGCGTTGGCAGATGTCGCATCGACGAGGGTGGCGCGGTTGCTGTCGCCACCAAGCGCGGCGTTCGCTTCGTTTGCAACGATCAGGTCGGCAGCCTTTCGCTCCAGCTTGTCTCGCGCCGATCGCTCGAGGTTCTCGGTTTCGAGTGCGAAGCCGACCAGGACGGAAGGTCGTTGGACCCGACTCGTGCCAAGGTCCGCCAAGATATCCGGGTTACGTACGAGCTCGAGCTTCAGGCCGCCGCCCTTTTTGATTTTGTGCGCGGCTGTTTGAGCGGGGCGATAGTCGGCGACCGCGGCAGCCATCATGGCGACGTCGAAGTGATCGAAGCGCGACATGACGGCCTGATGCATCTCCTGGGCGGAGCGCACACGAACGACTTCCGCGCCCGGGGGAACGGGCAGGTCTACCGGACCGCTCACGATCGTCACCTCAGCACCTCGGCGAAGCGCCTGGGCGGCGATTGCGTAACCCATCCGCCCCGTCGATCGGTTGCCGAGAAAGCGAACCGGGTCGAGGTCCTCGTGAGTGGGACCAGCGGTGATCAAGACCCTTACGCCCTGCAGGTCGTCCGAGTGGGCCAGGCGGGACTCGACCGCTTCGACGATGTCCTCGGGCTCCATCATGCGGCCTTCGCCGACTTCACCGTTCGCGAGCGGGCCAGTCACCGGGCCGAGCACAATCACGCCGCGTTCGGTCAGCACACGGACGTTTGATTGGGTTGCCGGGTGCAACCACATGCGCTGATGCATCGCCGGCACGAAGAAGACCTCGCCGCGGGCGCAGGCCAGCGTCGCGAGTACTGCGTCATTGGCCTGTCCGCTGGTTGCACGCGCCATGAGGTTCATCGTGGCCGGCGCAATGATGATCGCGTCCGCCCAGTCGCCGAGCTCGACATGCACTTCGCCGGCGTAGTCCTCGGCCCAAAGATCGGTGACGGGCGGCTTCCCAGTCAGGCCAGCAAATGTAATCGGACCCACAAATCGGGTTGCCGCCTCGGTCATGACGACCCGGACCTCGCCGCCGCGCCGCATGAGCTCTCGGACGAGCTGCACCGCCTTGAACGCGGCGATTCCGCCTCCCAAGCCTACAACGATGCGCTTACCCTGGAGGGACATCTTCGAGGCAGTCTAGCAGGGGTAGACCTGTTTGGGCGGACCATCTGCAGCTTTCCGGACTGAACGGACTGCAGGTATCGCGCAGGCCGAAGGCTCAGCGTACGGGGACGCCCGGGGCCGGAAACTGGTCGCAAAGCTCTTTGATTTCTCCTGCGACGCGTGAAATGAGCGCTTCGTTTTCGACGTCCTCGACGACGTCGGCCATCCAGTTGCCCAGACGCCTCATCTCGTCTGCGCCCATGCCGCGGCTGGTGATCGCCGGCGTTCCCAGGCGAAGACCGCTTGGGTCGAAGGGCTTGCGCGTGTCGAAGGGAACCGAGTTGTAGTTGGCGACCATGCCGGCGCGATCGAGCGCCTGTGCGGCGATCTTGCCCGGCACGTCCTTGCCGGTGAGGTCGATCAAGATGAGGTGATTGTCGCTTCCGCCGGTGACGAGATCAAAGCCGCGCGAGACGAGCGTTTCGGCTAGCAACCGGGAGTTGTCGACGATCGCATGGGCGTACGCCTTGAACTCGTCGGTCATCGCAAGCTTGGCCGCGATGGCGATGCCAGCGGTCGTTCCGTTGTGCGGACCGCCCTGCAGGCCTGGGAAAACCGCGCGATCGATCGCCTTCTTGTGCTCGTCGTTGCACATGATCATGCCACCGCGCGGGCCGCGGAAAGTCTTATGGGTGGTGCTGCTGATCACTTCGGCGTGCCCGACCGGGGAAGGGTGCGCGCCGCCAGCGACGAGCCCGGAGATATGCGCGATGTCGGCAACCAGGATAGCTCCGACCTCTCGAGCGATTTCCGCGAACTTCGCGAAGTCGACGACGCGCGGGTAGGCGGTCGCTCCACAGAAGAGGAGCTTCGGCTTGTGCTCGCGCGCCAGCGAGGCCACCTCGTCGAAGTCGATGAGATGGTCATCGCGCCGGACTCCGTATTGAATGGCGTTGAAGTACTTGCCCGAGATCGAGACTTTCCAGCCGTGAGTGAGGTGACCGCCGCTCGGCAACCCCATGCCCATGATCGTGTCGCCCGGATTGCAGAAGGCGAAGTAGACGCCGAGGTTCGCGGGCGAGCCGGAGTAGGGCTGAACGTTGGCGTGGTCGACGCCGAACAGAGCCTTGAGGCGTTCGATAGCGAGCTTTTCCACGGTATCGATGTTCTGCTGGCCCTCGTAGTACCGCTTGCCGGCGTAGCCCTCGGAGTATTTGTTGTTCAGGACGCTGCCACAGGCTTCCATCACGGCCGAGCTGGCGTAGTTCTCGCTCGGAATGAGGCGGAGCTTGTCGTGCTGACGCTGCTCTTCGTCGGCGATGCACTGGGCGATTTCGGGGTCGACTTCGGTGAGGGGTAGATCGGCCATGTTCTCTCCAGGTTGTCTTTCGGGCGGGGCCTTAGCACGTTTGTCATATCGGTGTTATTCGGAGTGCCGTGAGCGAGTATTTTCCGAGCGCTGAAGAGTTCGAGCGACTCAGCCGTGATGCATCGGTGGTGCCGGTGTACCGGGAGGTGATCGCCGATCGGCTCACTCCAGTTCTAGCGCATGCGACGCTTGGTCGAGACGCGGGCAGCTACTTGCTCGAGAGCGTCACCGGTGGAGAAACCTGGGCTCGCTATAGTTTCGTCGGCTTTGCGCCCAGGCTGATCGTGCGCGGTGTTGCCGACAAGTTCGAGCGTGTCCAGGACGGCGAGGTGCAGCAGGGCCTTGGGGTCGACCCCTGGCAGCGCCTACGAGAGACGCTTGCCGAGTGGAAGCCGCCGGAGGTCGACTGGCTCCCGCGCTTCTGGGGCGGTGCGGTCGGCTACGTGAGCTACGATTCGGTGCGAACCTTCGAGCCAACGGTAGGCAAGGCGCTCGAGCGCGACGACGACTGGGAGTTCTGCTTCGCGATTGGCGGCACGGTTCTGATCTTCGACAACGTGCGCGGTACGTTGCGCGTCGTCGTTCCTGCGCGTGTGGATGGCGACTCGAAGGGCGCCTACGTCCGAGCCACCGAGCACATCGAGGAAGCACTTACAGCGCTCGACAATCCAATCCTGCCCCGAAGGTTGCATCCGCCGAGCTCGAGCGAAGAGCTGGAGCTTCCGGCATCGTCTTTCGATCGACCGGGCTTCTGCGCCGCGGTCGAGAAGGCCAAGGAGCACATCCGCGCCGGCGACATCTTCCAAGTCGTGCTCTCGCAGCGCTTTCGGGTACCTCTCGCCGACACCGACGTCTTCGACGTCTACCGAGCGATGAGGATCATCAACCCGAGCCCGTACATGTACTTCCTGCGTTTGCCCGATCGAATCGTGGCCGGCGCGAGTCCCGAGACCCTGGTTCGCCTCGAAGACGACCAGGTGCACGTGCGGCCGATCGCAGGGACCCGGCATCGCGGCCGCACCGAAGAAGACGATCGCGAAATCGAGGAAGATCTGCTCGCCGATCCAAAGGAGCGAGCGGAGCACGTCATGCTGGTCGACCTCGGCCGCAACGACGTGGGCCGAATCAGCTGGCCCGGCACCGTCAGCGTCACCGATCGAATGATCGTCGAGCGCTACTCCCACGTCATGCACATCGTTTCGAACGTCGTCGGCGACCTGGCCCCCGGCCGCGATGCCCTCGATGTGCTTCGCGCCACTTTCCCGGCCGGCACCCTGAGTGGCGCGCCCAAAGTACGCGCCATGCAGATCATCGAAGACCTCGAGCCCGAACGCCGAGGCGTCTACGGCGGCGCCGTCGGCTACATCGGCTTCGACGGCAACATGGACGTCGCCATCGCCATCCGCACCATCGTCGCCCACAAAGACGAAATGTGGCTCCAGGCCGGCGCCGGCATAGTCGAAGCAAGCGATCCGGACAAAGAATACGAGGAGACGGTCAACAAGGCACGGGCAGGGCTCGTTGCAGTGAAGGCCGGGCAGAAGGCTTGAACGCAAAAACCCAGCCTCGAAAGGCTGGGTTTTGGCGCGGCGGACGGGACTCGAACCCGCGGCCTCCGGCGTGACAGGCCGGCGTTATAACCAACTTAACTACCGCCGCATTTCCCTGGGGCGTAGCCCTTCGGGACCGGCCTTGTAGCCTGGGGGGTGGGGGCTGTCAAAGGCCTGATGTGTATGTGCTTTTCGCCTGACTCCGGGCACGTTCTACTGGCACTGCTCCTCAGACCGTCTGTGTTTTCCACGAGGGGCGCCGGACGGGGCGATGGCAGAGCTCATCGATGGCTCGCGGGATGACCTCGGAGGCAGGTGGCATCGCTCGGGTGCGCGCAGCGAGCTGGTCTCTCGGCTTGTCGAATTCCGCTTCGAAGCGTTGAATGGTTTCCGCGGCGCAGCGATCGACGACCGCAGTGATTCCGATCCCCGCAGCTTCGATGAGACGCCCGTTCATCTCGTGCTCCGCGTCGTTTTCGCGGTGAAGTGCAAGCATGGGAATGCCCAGCATGGCGCACTCGGCTGGCAAATGATTGCCCGCCGAGCCGACGACGGCGTGACAACGGCCGAGCGCCTCGGCGAACAGGCTCACGTCCGGCGCATGTACTTCGACACCCGGTGGGACGCGGCGTGCTTGACCGAACAGCAGCACTCGGTGGCCGCGGCGCGCGAGTTGCTCGAGCGCCATCGCTCCGTTGCCATCTCGGAAGTATGCGAGGATGAAATCCTCGCGCGTCGAGAGTGGATTGACTTCGCTGCGGAGATCGGGGCGCGCCACGAGGGTGCCCTTCGTCCGAGGCTCCACCGGTGCAAAGTGGATGGCCACTCGACGGCAAGCGGGCCAAGACGAGCTCGCCGCGTTGACGACTTCGCGCAGGTGACGATGAATGGGCAAGGCGGCGGGCAGATGCGTGTGATGCAGAATCAGGCCGTGACCAACCGCAACCACGGGGATTCCCAGTGACCTCGCGGCGTTCACCGAAGGGCCGTCGCCGTCGCTGACCACGAGGTCCGGAGCCCAGCGCCTGAAGCGTTCGCGATCGCCCCGAAATCGGAGCGCAAAAGCCGCGAGCATCCCCTTGCCTGGCATGCACGGCAAAATGGGCTCTGCGGAGGGGAGGTCTTGCAGCACGTCCCAGGCCTCGCCGGCGCCGAACAGCCGCGCCTCGTACCGCTTGCCCAGCGCCGCGATGACAGCTCGAGTCCGGATGGCGTGCCCCTTGCCTCGGCCGTGTACGAAATATGCGATGCGAATCATTGTGTCTACTCACGCGTACGAGCTTGTGCAGACTCTGTGACGGCCAGAAGCGCTCGGAGGCTAAGTTGATGACAAGACTACAAATTTCTCGTTTCGAGGCCGCAGCCTGTAGGGTTGGCCCGGATTTCGCAAGTACAGACAGCGGAGCGGGAGAATGTCTCCGGAAAACCCAAGCAATAGCTCAAAATCACGGCAGAAACGGCCGTGGGAGGGGGCTGATGTGAGGAGTTGTAGTCATCTGACAACAGCTTTTTTCACAGGGTGTGAATCTGATTCACGGTTGGCAGTCTCATTGGTGACACGGATGGAGGGCCTTGATGTATTCGCATGAGCGACGATGGCTACGTAGACTGGCGATTCTCAATGACTACGTACGGATTCCGTACGCGAACGGCTCGTCCTACGCGTCGCAGTTCCTCTACCGGGAAATGTCGGCACGGGGTCACGAAGTCACGATCGTCGGCCCCGATGATCCCCATGCCCAGCCGAGCGAGCTGCCCCCGCGGCACATCTCGTTGCCGAGCATCCCGCTGCGCAACCACCCCGGTTTCTACCTGGCGATGCCCTCTCGGTCTTCGCTCGAGTCCCTGAAGGACGCCAACTTCGACATGCTGCTCGCGCAAAGCCCGAGTGGCTTGCTCTACGCGGGTGGCTGGCTTCGTCAGCAGCACGGCGTGCCGCTGGTCTGCGTCAACACGGTTCACATGCCGAGCGTGTACAACGTCGTCCTCCCGGACGCGCTGCACCAGGTGCCCACCGTCAATCGCCTCTTCGAAGAGCGGGTCATGCCCTGGGTCGAGTCGAACACGACCGACGCCTACAACGCTGGTGACGCGCTCGTCTGTCTCAGCCCAGGCCTCAAGCGCTACTGGCAGGAGCGTGGTGTCGAGGTTCCGATCCACGTCATTCCGCGCGCCATCGAGAAGCGAATCTTCGACCAGACCGGCCAGGATGATCCCTTCGCGCCCGAGACCAAGCCAGGGGCCCGCCTTCTCGTCGTCTGCCGTCATGCACGCGAAAAGGAAGTCGATCGCCTCCTGCGTATCTTCGCGCAGTACGTGTATCCGCGCATCGAAGGCGCCACGCTGACACTCGTGGGCGACGGTCCCGAGAGCGAAGCACTCAAGGAGCTCGCCGAGGAGCTCGGCGTCGACCATCGGACGCACTTCGTGGGCGAGCAGTCGCTCCAGCAGATGCCGGCCTGGTTCCGCCACGCCGACCTCTTCGTCTACACCTCTCTTTCGGAGACGTACGGGCAGGTCATCAGCGAGGCGCTTTGGTGCGGCCTTCCAGTCGTCGCGATGGACGACGGCATGGGCGTCGCCGGTCAGGTAACCGACGGGGAGGACGGCTTCTTGGTCGATCCGAAAGCCGAAGGCGCGGACGGCCAGTTCGGCGGCTATGCCGAGCTCTTGCTGAGCAAGCGCACGCTTCGCAATCAGATGTCGGAGCAGGCCACGCGTAACGCAAAAGATCGCTCCGACCCCGAGGCTTGCGTCCAGCGCTACCTCGAAGTCTTCGAAGTCGCCAAGGACCACGCCAAGCGCAACCCGGGCGGCTCGCAGCTCGTTGCGTACCGCAGCCTTGCCCGTTGGGCGGGGATGCACTCGACGGTCGCGGCGATGGGTCTCATGCGAAAGCCTGTCGAGCTGAACCGCAACCACGCGCCGACGGGCACCTGGACTTTCTCGGCAGCGTCCTAGAGCTCGCCGCTTCTACTCCGCAGTCAGGAGCTCGACCTCCGCGTCAGAGGGCGAATGCTGAGCCGGCGGTGGCATCGTGGGTTGCCCTCGTAGGCGCGCGCCGAAGTTGCTTCCGAGGCGCCGCGCGTCTTCGAGGATGATGTAGGCGCAGGGCACGATGAGCAGCATGATCAACGTGGCAGCCAAGACGCCAAAGCCGAGGGAGACCGCCATCGGCACTAGGAATCGGGCCTGGACCGAGGTCTCGAGAATCATCGGCGCCAGGCCAAAGAACGTCGTCAGCGAAGTCAGCAGAATCGGACGGAAGCGCCGCGCGGCACCGGCGACAACCGCTTGCCAGGTGCTCATGCCCTCTTCACGAAAACGGTTGATGGAAACGATCAGGATCAGCGAGTCGTTGACGACGACGCCGGAGAGCGCGACCAGGCCCATCATGCTCATCAGGCTCAACGAGAAACCCATCACGACGTGGCCCCAGACCGCGCCGACCATCCCAAACGGAATCGCCGACATCACGAGTATCGGTTGTGCGTAGCTGCGGAACGCGACCGCGAGCATCGAGAACATGACGATCAGGGCCAGGACGAAGCCGAGGCCCAGGGCGCCCATGGTTTCGGCCTGTCGCTCCTGCTCCCCACCGAGGCTGTACGAGAGGCCAGGGATGTCTGCGAGTAGTTGCGGGAGCTCTCGCTGAACGATCTGCGCGTTGATGTCGTTGGCGTTGGCTTCTTCGCCGGCCACGTCGGCGGTGACGCTGATGTTCCGGCGGCCGTCGGTTCGCTTGATGATGGTGTACGCCTGTCCTCTGTTGAGGATGGCGGCCTGGGATAAGGGCATCTCGCCGCCCATGGGTGTGCGAATCACGAGCTCTTCGACGTTGTAGAGAGAGCGCCTCTCGTCGAGCGGAAGCCTCACGTACACGCGAACCTCGTCGCGTCCTCGCTGCTGACGGACAGCCTCCGCGCCAAAGAACGCGGCGCGCACCTGCCTTGCAAGCTCGAATTCCGTCAGGCCCTGCGCCAAGGCGGCGTCGGTGAGCCGGAAGTCCAGCTGGTCCTTGCCCTTGGTCACGCCGCTGTCGATATCGCGGAGGCCGCTGTAGGCTCGGATTTCAGTGGCGAGTCGTTCCGCGGCTGCTTCGAGGGTGGGCACGTCGTCGTGGATCAGTTGAACCTCGATTGGTTTGCCCGGTTCGACGCCCACTTCGAACGAGAACGTCAACGAGTCCGATCCGGGTATCTCGCCAATCTCGTCCCGCCAGCGTTGAACGAACTGCTGGGTGGTCAGCTCACGGTCACCGGCGTCGATGAGATACATCATCACCGTGGCGTAGTGGCTTCCCTCGGTCGACGCAGCACCCTCCGGACCCGATTCGAGTGCGCTCATGGCGCCGACTTCTTCGTACAGGCCTCGGGACATCGTGGGTCCCCCCGAGGCGCTGTCCTGTTCATCGACGATCGACTGGGCAACCGATGCGATCCGATCTGCGATTCGCTCGGTTTCGGATACCGGCGTGCCGACTGGCATCTTGAGATGCGCCGTGATCAGATCGCCCTCGACCTTCGGAAGAAAGGTAAACGGAATCCGACCGGCCACGTATCCGAGGGTCCCCACCAAGAGCGCCACGCCAGCCGCGATGGTGAAGTAACGCCATCGCAGCGCCTTGTTCAAGATGGGAATATAGGTGTGCTGGATGTGGTGCTGAAGCCGATGCGGCATGTCGATCTTCGCGACTACGCGCATGAAGCGGAGGTAGGGCCAGAGCACGATCCTCAGCCAGCCGGGCATCGGGTGCGAGAGGTGCGCCGGCAAAATGAGGAGCGACTCGACGAGCGAAATCATCAAGACCGCTATGACGACAATTGGCACGACGCGGAAGAACTTCCCCATGGGCCCTGGGACCATCAGCATCGGCGCGAACGCAACACAGCTCGTGAGAATCGCGAAGATGACCGGTTGTGCGACCTCTTTGGCGCCGCCGATGGCGGCTTCGAGCCGCCCCTTGCCGTCCATCCGTTGTTTGTAGATCGCTTCCCCGACGACAATGGCGTCGTCGACGACCATGCCGAGCGTGATGATGAACGCGAAGAGCGAGATCATGTTGATCGAGACTTCGGCTGCCGGGAAGAAGAGCAGAGAGCCTGCAAACGAAATCGGAATCCCGAGCGTCACCCAAAACGCCAACCGCGCTTCGAGAAACAACCCAAGCGTCAGAAGAACCAGAAGCAAACCGATCCGAGCATTGCGGACGAGCAGCGAGAGGCGCCCCTCGTACATCTCGGCCGTGTCGAACCAGTTCGCGGCATAGAGGCCTTCGGGCAGGGTTTCCTGAAGCTCGACGACATACTCCTTGGCCGCGGCGGAGACGGTGAGCGGAGTCTCCGAACCGACGCGGAAGACGTTGATCATCACCGCTGGCTTCCCGTTGTAGGTCGCCTCTTTGTCGATTTCTCGGAAGCCATCGCGCACGGTGGCCAGGTCGCGGACCCGGACCTGAGAGCCATCGGGCTCGCTGAGAAGGACGATGTTGCCGAACTCGTTTCCGCGGTCGCGCCGTTCGGTCGTGCGGAGTAGCACCTCGCCCGCTGTCGTCTTGACGCCTCCGCCGGGAAGCTCGACAGATGCCGCGCGGACGCGAGCTGCGACCTCGTCGAGGGTCAATCCGTGCTTTCGGAGCTGGGCTTGCGGGACTTCGATGCTGATCTCGAGGGGGCGAATTCCAGAGAGCTCGACGTAGGTAATGCGCGGGTCTTGCAGCAGGGCGCGACGGCTGTTTTCCGCCACCGACCGCAACGTGGATTCATCGACGTCACCGTAGAGAACGATCGAGATGACCTGCTGGCGGTTCGAAAGAAGGCTGACCGTGGGGCGCTCGACGTCTTCTGGAAACGAGGTGATTCGGTCGATTGCGCTCTTCACGTCGTTTAGCGCGCGGTCTTTGTCCGTGTTGAGCAGGAGCTCGACCAAGGTGCTCGCCTGCCCCTCCATGGCCGAGGAGGTGACCTTCTTGACCCCATCGATGCCTCGTACCGCTTCTTCGACAGCAAGCACGACGGCCTGTTCGACCTCTGCCGGGCTCGCGCCAGGGTAGATCACGCTGATCGAAACGATGTCGAGCTCGACCTCGGGGAAGACCTCTTGTTTGATGCCAGACATCAGCGTCACGATGCCCCCGACGATCAGGATGAGCATCAAGACGTTTGCCGCGACTGTGTTCTTCGCCGCCCAGGCGATCACGCCGCGTTCCTTGTCTGGGTCGAAGTCGCTCCGCTCGGTCATGGCGTTGCTTGTGCCGCGGGCCTGCTTGGATGGCTGGTCGAGCCCTCAGGGCCTGTCTCCAGGGTTCGCAGAAGCATGTTGGGCACCGGCGTCGGAATGCGGCTGGTGACGACGCGCTCGTTGGCCTCCAGGCCGCCGGTGACGAGCACTGCATCAGGCTCGGTCCAGGCGATTTGGACGTCGCGGATTTCGAGTTGGTCCTGGTCGTTCATGACGTACACGCTGCGCCCGTTTCTCAGAGCGACTCTAGGGAGGCGGATCGCATTGTCGATGGGTTGTGCGCCTACCTCCACGTCTACGAACGAGCCCAGGAGTAGGGGTAGGTCGCCGCGCCGACCGAGTGGGTTCTCGATGCGCACCAGGATGCGCGCCATCGCCCCGCCCGGATCGAGATCGGGGAGCTCCCGAATCACTTCGCCGCGTCGCTCGATGGTCTCTTGGCCGACTCGCTGGATGATCTTCGCTTCGGAGCCGACCTCGTCGTCGGTGCGAGCCCGAATGGTTCGCAAGGACGAAACGGGGACCGACACCTGTACGTGGTACTCGTCCGTGCCGACGAGTCGCGCCACCGTGGCTTGAGGGCTGAGCAGCTGGCCTGTGTCGACGCTTTCGGAGACCACCATCGCGTTGAACGGCGCGCGAAGGGTGGTGCGGGTTAGATCCAGCTGCGCCTTCTTGAGGGCGCTCTGCGCAGCCTTGAGCTCTAGCCTGGTCGATTCGAGCTGCGGCTCGCGCTGGGCGAGGGCGCGTTGCTCCTCGGAAACATCCATCTCGCCAAAGGAGTCCCATTCGCGCTTGGCGACCTCACCGCGACGCTTCTCGAGCCTGAGCTCGAGCTTGGCGCGGTTGACCTGGGAGCGGAACGATTCGGCTGCCAGCTGATAGTCGCGCGGGTCGATTCGAACGATAGGCTGGCCTTCTTTGAAGCGGCCGCCGGCAACGAGCTCCGGGCTCTGCCAGATGACCCGTCCACCAAGCTCGGGTTGAAGCACGATTTCTTTGGCGGGCACCACGGTGCCCTTGGCGTGCAGCTCGACCTGCTTTCGGCTGCTACTGATTTGAATCACGTCGACCAAAGTCCCTTCGAGCGGCTTCTCGGCGCGCGGAGGCTCCGGCTTCGTGATGACGAGGACGTACGCCGCCGCGGCCGCGGCGACTAGCACGCCAATCGATAGGCCCCATTTCAAGCGGCGCTCGCTTCTTTTAGTCATCTTCGGGCTCTCCAAATTCTTCGGGCCAGGCTCCGCCCAGGGCGCGGTAGAGCTGGACTCGATAGGAAACCAGTTGTCGGCGCGCGGCGACGAGCTGAAGCTCGGAAATCTGGCGCGTCGCGAGCGCGGTCAGAACCGGAAGGAAGTCGCTGAGGCCTGCTCGGTAGCGATCACGGGTGGCCTCGAGGGTGATGTTGGCCAAGCGAAACTCGTCTTCGAGGTACTGGATGCGGAGTCGTTCCTGGCGCTCGAGGACCAGGGAGCTTTCGACTTCGATCAAGCCGGTGAGAATCGTCTCGGCATATGCCTCCATGAGCTGGTCGAGCACCGCGCGTTGTGCCTTGATCGCGGACCAGCCTGCGATTCCGTCGAAGAGGGGAACCGACAGCTGGGCGCCCGCGTTCCAGACGACGCCATTGGCGTTGCTCGTCACGTCCTGCCCGACAGTCGGGCTCGTGGGGTCCCTATCTTCGCCCGTGAACTGAAGCCATTTGTACCCGGGCGTGAAGTTGAGCGTGATGACGGGGAGTCGCGCACCGACGGCCGCTGCGACGCGGCGGTCTTCGGCTTCGACACGTCTCTGCACCGCTCGGATATCCGGGCGTGCCTCGAGAAGGCTTGCCGGCGCCTCGATGTCGGGGGTAGGCCCGATGTCCGGAAGTACTTTGCCATCCACCGGAAAGCTCCGCCCGGGAGCTTCGCCCAGCAAGACCGACAGGCGTTGGTCGGTCAAATCGGTCCGCCCGTCCGCGAGAGCGAGGAGCGCGCGCTGGCTCGCGACGCGTTGCCGCTGCTGGTGCACGTCGACCGCGGAGTTCAAACCTTCACGGTAACGAAGCTCGACGAGCTCCAAGAAGCGAAGGTCGGTCTCGAGCTGCTCTTGAACGACCGCGACTTCGATCCGCGCATTGATGGAGTCGAACCACGCTTCGGCCACCTCCGCCGAGATCGTCATGGCAAGCGCCTCCTGATCGAGGCGCGCGGCTTCCGCGTCGAGCTTGGCGCCCTGGTGGTCGCGAGCGCGCCGAGCAAAGAGATCGACCTCGTACGATATCGGGAGGGACCCAGTGGCGTTCTGAAACTGAAACTCGCCGAACACCTGGATCTCTCGGCCAATGCTATAGTTGCCCTGAAGCCCGATCTGAGGCATTCGCGCGGCGCGTACCTGATTGGCGATGTAACGCGCCTGCCGCACCCGGGCCCATCCCGCGCGAACACTCTGGTTGCGGCGGAGCGCCTCTTCGATGAGCGCCGTGAGTGTAGGGTCACCCATCTGTCGCCACCAGCGCGCGTCCCGATCCGGCTCCGCCTTGGGCTCCGGCGGCGGAGGGATTTCGGCGCCCTCCGAAAAGGTCGTAGGCACCTCGACTGGCGGAAGAGAATCGGTGCTCTTCCTGTAGTTGCAGCCCGGTGCCAGCACCGAGCTCAGCAAGATGAGAATCATGCCACGCATCATGAAGTTCCTTCAGTCGAAAGGGCCCGCACCACCACGTCGAGGTGTAGTGGCACCAGCTGATCCAAATCCACGGGGGCAGGAATTCTTTGCGCCATCGATTCCTTGTTGAGGCCGACCAGCACGACGCCGAGAAAGCTCGTCCAAAGCTGGAGCGCCTGAGGGAGCGGGTCGACGTCGGGGCGAATGCTTCCGTCTGCTTGCCCGCGCTGAAGCGAGCTCACGACCAGCGAGAGCATGTGCCCAACTCGGCTGCGGTAGTCCTGAAATTCCTCGGTCGAGTCATCCATGCGCTCGCCCGCGCTCAGCCACGCGAGCGCGAAGCGAAAGTGGTGCGGGTTCTCTTGTGTGAACTCGTAGTATTTCTGGAGCAGCTTCTGAACCGCTGCGAGACCAGTGCTCGTGTTATCGAGCGCGCCCTCGATCACTGGAAGTAAGGTATCGAGTGCGCGAATGGCCACCGCCGCGCAAAGCGCATCCTTGTTCTCGAAGTAGAGGTACAGCGTCCCCTTGCTGAGCTCGGCGGCCTCGGCGACGCCATCCATCCGCATCCCGTGATAGCCCTGCTCGGCGATCAGCTCCTGCGCCGCATCGAGAATCGCTTCCCGACGCGCAGTCCGCTCCCGCTCCCGACGTGCCGCTACAGCCAATGCCTGACCTCCAGTGAGCTGACCGACAGTCAGTCACTGACTACTAGTTAGCAAGCCTAGGGCCGGAAGTCGTGCGAACCAGGGAAAAAGAGCACAAGAGACTGATTTCTTGGAGGAAATGAATGACTGAGACGTCACACTGGCACGGGCGCCAAGCCACTGGGGCAAAGCCGCGAGGCCGGTGCAAAGCACCACCTCTACGCGGTGGGAGATCTCGGATTCGAACCGAGGACCGTCGCCGTGTAAAGACGCTGCGCTAACCACTGCGCCAATCTCCCAAAGTCCGACCGCTTTTTACGGGACACTCTCTACCCCTGCAACCCCAAGAGATCACAGGCGATCTCAGGCAAAGATCGCAGCACCGCCGACCAAGGCCGCTGCGATCCTTTGCTGAGAAACGCAGTGATAGCAAGGGCTTAGCGGCCCGGAGAGTGTCCCCTATTGGCGGGCGCCGGGGGCGTCTACGGTGGGTTCGGGGACGTCTTCTTGGTTGCGTGCGTCTGGGGTGATGAGCTCGCCTTCGCGGTATTCGGCGGGGCGGACGGAGTGGTCGCCGAAGAGGGCGTCGGGGTCGCTTAGGACCAGGGCCTCGCGGAGGACTTGGTCCATGTGCTCGACCAGGACGATGCGCAGTGCGTTCAAGACGCGCCGCGGGATTTCCTTGAGGTCTTTCTGGTTCTCTTTCGGGATCAGAACGACCTCGATCTCGGCACGGTGTGCGGCCAGGAGCTTCTCCTTGAGACCCCCGATGGGCATGATGCGGCCGCGCAGGGTGATCTCACCCGTCATGGCGACGTTCTTGCGAACCGGGATCTTGAGTAGGGCACTGGCGATGCTGGTGGCCATCGTGATGCCGGCGCTCGGGCCGTCCTTGGGGACGAAGCTCGGGAAGTGAACGTGGACGTCGTACTTCGAGTGGAAGTCGACCTCGAGGCCGAGGAGCTTCTGTCGCGAGCGGATGTAGCTCATGGCGGCTTGCGCCGACTCCTGCATGCCCTTCTCGAGCAGGCCGGTGATGTTGAGCTTGCCCTTGCCGGGAACGACCGCGACTTCGCATTCGAGAATCGAGCCACCGTAGGCGTTGACCGCTAGGCCGTTGGTGAGGCCGACGTGGTCTTTCTCATTGGTCTTGTCGGGTCTGTACTTCGGAACGCCGAGGTACTGGGCGATGTCCTTTGCCTCGACGCGGTAGTTCTTCTCTTTGGACTCTTCGCCGTCCTTGAGAACCTGGCGGGCGATCTTGCGGCAGATGCTGCCGATTTCACGTTCGAGGTTACGAACGCCGCTTTCCATCGTGTAGTAGTGGATGACCTGGCGAATCGCGTTCTCGCTGATCTCCACGTCGATCTCCTTAAGGCCGGCGTTCTCCTTCTGGCGCGGCACCAGGTAGCGCATCGCGATGTTGAGCTTCTCAAACTCGGTGTAGCCGCTGATTTCGAGAATCTCCATGCGGTCGCGCAGCGGAAGCGGGATGCCACCCAGGGTATTCGCCGTCGTGATGAACATCACGTCGGAGAGGTCGTAGTCCAGGTCCAGGTAGTGGTCGTTGAAGTTGTGGTTCTGCTCCGGGTCGAGCACCTCGAGCAGCGCCGAAGCAGGGTCGCCCCTGAAGTCGGCCGACATCTTGTCGATCTCGTCGAGCAGGAAGACCGGGTTGTTTGCACCGACCTTGCGCAGCGACTGAATCAGACGGCCGGGAAGGGCGCCGATGTACGTGCGCCGGTGGCCTCGAATCTCGGCCTCGTCCCGCACGCCACCCAGTGACAGGCGCACGAACTCGCGGCCGGTGCAGCGTGCGATGCTCTTCGCCAGCGAAGTCTTGCCCACGCCGGGCGGACCCACCAGACAGAGCACGGGCCCCTTGAGCTTTCTCACGAGCGCCTGCACTGCGAGATACTCGACGATGCGTTCCTTGGGCTTCTTGAGGCCGTAGTGATCCTCATCCAGGATCTGTTCGGCGGCGTCGATGTCGTAGTTCTCTTCGCTCTTGTCGGCCCAGGGGAGCGCGAGCACCCAGTCGATGTAGTTGCGGATGACCGTGGCCTCCGCGCTCATCGGCTGCATCATCTTGAGCTTCTTGAGCTCCTTGCGCGCCTTGAGATGGGCTTCTTTGCTGAGCTTCTTCTGCTTGAGCTGAGCTTCGAGCTCTTGGATCTCGCTCTTGAACTCGTCGCGCTCGCCAAGCTCCTTCTGAATGGCCTGCATCTGCTCATTCAGGTAGTACTCCTTCTGCGTCTTCTCCATTTGCTTCTTGACGCGGGAGCGGATCTTTTTCTCGACCTGCAGGATCTCGATTTCGGCGTTCATCAGTTGGAACAAACGCTCGAGACGCTTTGCCGGGTCGACGGTTTCTAGAATTTCTTGTCGGTCGGAGAGCTTGATGCTCGTCAGGTGCACCACGACCGTGTCCGCGAGCTTCGACGGGTCTTCGATGGTTTGCACGGCCATCAGCATTTCAGGCGCGATTCGCTTATTGAGCTTTGCGTACACGTCGAAGGCCGACTGCACCGAGCGAATCAGGGCTTCGATCTCGACGTTGGCCGAGTACAGCTCTTCGACAGGCTCGACGTTGCAGAGGAAGAACTCCTCGTGCGGCACGAACTGCGTGATGCGCGCGCGGCGCTTGCCTTCGACGAGGACTTTCACCGTGCCGTCGGGCAGGCGCAGCAATTGGATGATGGTGCCAATGGTTCCGACCTCGAAGATGTCCTCTGGAGCAGGGTCGTTCGTCTTCGCCTTCTTCTGAGCGGCCAGCAAGATTTCTTTGTGCTGGCTCATCGCCTCTTCGAGCGCGTTGATCGACTTCTCGCGACCTACGAAGAGGGGAACCACCATGTGCGGGAACACGATGATGTCCCGCAGGGGGAGCAAGGGAAAGCTCTCGCCGCTGGGCGTACCAGTGCCAGGGTTCTGATCGTCGTTGTCGTTTCTGTGAAAGAACATCGGTCTACTTTGCTCCGCGCTTAGCGGGGATGGATGAAGAGGGCCGCACTAAGCGAGCTCCGCCTCTTCCTTTTCGTAGACGATGAGCGGCTTCTCGCCCGAGACGATGACTTCCTCACTGACGGCGACCTCGCGGATGTCTGATTGGGAGGGGACCTCGTACATGATGTCCAGCATCGACTTTTCCATGATGGCGCGAAGGCCTCGAGCGCCGGCGTTCCGCTTCAGAGCCTCGCGGGCGACCGCATGCAGCGCGCCCTGAGCGAACTTGAGCTTCACACCATCCATCTCGAAAAGCTTTTGGTACTGTTTGACCAGCGCGTTCTTCGGCTTGGTCAAAATGTCGACGAGCGCCTCTTCATTGAGCTCGTGCAGGGTCGCGATGACCGGCAAGCGGCCGATGAACTCGGGAATCAGGCCAGCGCGCAGCAAGTCCTCGGGCTCGACGCGCTCGAGAAGCTCCCCGATCTTTTTGTCCTTGCGTGACGGAATGTCGGCGCCAAATCCGAGCTTCCGCTCGCCGATGCGACGCTCGATGACGTCGTCGAGGCC
>Ga0316201_10000057_pt1 | contig 43601 bp, 26 predicted proteins | sample CS6wburrow_MG_FD_204516 | JGI IMG/M metagenome (GOLD analysis project Ga0316201, IMG submission 204516) | Coastal sediment microbial communities from Delaware Bay, Delaware, United States - CS-6 worm burrow | ecosystem: Environmental > Aquatic > Marine > Coastal > Sediment | place: USA...
CGAGTTCAGGGTCGTTTTTGACATCGAGTAACTGTACGTCGCTGCCGAGCGCCTCGACGGTCTGCTTGATGCGCCTGCAGATCTCCACTGTATGGCCGTCGGTGGTGGAGTACAGGATCAGTATTTTTTCCATAGCTGTCATCTTCACAATCAATGTAACAACACCACCGTTGCTTAAGCATAGGTGATATCCATAAGTGCTTCTGCCCGTAAAATACCCTACAAGGTAGGTTAGGAGAACCTCCATGGGCCAGCATGTCGACATCCAGCGGCTAAGTGACCAGCTTGCCTCGATTTGCCAGCGTGCCCTGGACCTGGAATCCGAGTTCGCGGAAGAACTCGCAGCCGTCCATCCGGAATTTCGCGAAGGCGCCAGGAACCTGGTTCACTACATTGCGCTTCGACGTTTCGATATCAGCGAGTTGCAGGAAAATTTGCTGACCCTCGGCCTTTCCTCTCTGGGCCGCACCGAGCGCAATGTCATGGGTGTGCTTGGCGCTGTGCGAGCGGCGCTGCAGAAACTCGGCAATGGCAATGGCGGCAGCGAAACGAACCTGCCTGTTGCCCCGCTCGAACTGCACAGCCCGAGGGCACATGCTCACAAGAGGGCAATCCTGGGCGAGCATCCCGACAACCGTGAAGTAAACATCATGGTGACCCTCCCGTCGGAGGCCGGCCAGAATCCCTCGCTAGTTGCAGAGATGATCGCCGCCGGTATGAACGTCGCGAGGATCAACTGCGCACACGATGACCCGGGCATCTGGGCAGCAATGGTGAATAATGTAAGGACAGCAAGCGCTGACGCTGGCAAAGACTGCAGAATCATTATGGACCTTGCAGGTCCTAAATTGCGTACTGGTGAGCTGCGTCCGGGGCCCCGAGTTCTCCACCTCAGGCCCAAACGTGACCCTTTGGGCCGCGTTATCGCGCCACGCCGAATTCGGTTTATACCCGATGATGCCTTGCGGCGCGGCAGGAAAGCTGCGGTCATTCCGGTATCGAGAGAGTGCGTCGAGCTAGCAGAACCAGGTGACGAAATCCGACTGAAAGATACCCGGGGCAAGAAGCGTCGTCTGACCGTTGTCGACAAGGATGACAAGGGTCTGGTCCTGGAGACCTATCAAGGTGCGTATATCGCCACCGGCAGCAAATTGCGTCTACACCGACTCGACGCCGGCGAGAAACTAACTTACCGCGTTGGCGAGCTGCCCTCCATCGAACAGCCCATCCTTTTGCGCCAGGGAGATACGCTCATTCTGCACCGGGCGAATGTTCCGGGCGAGCCGGCGAAAGAGGATGCTGAAGGCAACGTTCTTGCAGCCGCGCACGTCGCCTGCCAACAACCCGAGGTCTTCGCCTTTGTAATGCCGGGAGATCCGATTTCGCTGAACGACGGCAAAATTACCGGCGTTGTTCAATCCGCTAATGACGATGAGCTTGAGGTCGAAATTAAGAAAGCCAAGCCAACAGGCAGTCGTCTGCGCGGACATCGCGGTATCAATTTTCCCGGGAGCGATATTCGTTTGCCGGGAATCACGGCATCGGACAGAGAGAACCTGCGCTTTGTCGCTGAAAACGCAGACGCGGTCAGTCTCTCCTTCGTTCGCGAACCAGCGGATATCCGTCTGCTACAGGAAGCGTTGCAAGAATACCCGGACAAGAACCTCGGCGTTGTCATCAAAATCGAAACCAAGCGCGGCTTCAAGAGCCTGCCCCAACTAATACTGACCGCGATGCGCAGCTACCCCGCGGCCGTCATGATTGCGCGTGGCGACCTTGCAGTCGAATGCGGCTGGGAACGGCTGGCCGAGTTGCAGGAAGAGATACTCTGGTTTTGCGAGGCGGCGCAAATACCGGTGATGTGGGCAACCCAGGTCCTGGAACAGGAGGCGAAGAAAGGACGGCCATCGCGTGCGGAAATCAGCGATGCGGCCATGTCACAGCGCGCTGACTGTGTAATGCTGAACAAAGGTCCGCACATTCTCGCGGCTATTCGTATGCTCGATAACATCTTGTGCCGAATGCAGAAGCACCAGTTCAAGAAGACCGCGCGGATGCACAAGCTGGATGTTTCTACCGATACCGATTGACGAAAAAAAGCCCCTCGAGTGAGGGGCTTTTCAGATCTACAGTTTTTGTACGTCTAGAATTTCCAGCCCAGGGTCAGGCTGTAAACGAGTGGATCAATTTCAACTTCTTCGAGCGGTAAATCATCCAACTCGGCATCCGTGTTGATATCGATCCAGCGAAGATCGAAGTTCAGGAACATCTTCTCGGAAATATCAAAGTCAGCGCCAAGTTGAGCGGCCAACCCTACCGAGTCATCTAGCGAAAGGCTCGAGGCGGACAGCGGACCCGTCGTATCTTCATCGAAGAACAACGTGTAGTTGAGGCCGGCTCCAACATAGGGCCTGAATGCGCCATCAGGAACGAAATGATACTGCAGGCTGAATGTCGGCGGCAGGTGTTTTGTCTCGCCAACTTTAGTGCCGTCGGAGGCTAATTTGATGTCGTGCGAGAATGGCGTTGCGGCAAGAATCTCGAAGCCGACGTTCGGTGTGAAAAAGTAGGTGCCGTTGAAGACAACCGCAGTACCGCTGTCAACCGATGCCACGATACCGTTGCTGGACTTCGGGTCGACATTCCCGACACCAACACGAAGCAACCAGTCACCTTTCTCATAGGCGTTGGCTGCGGAACTGAGTACGACCACTGCGAGAGTAGCCGCGGCTAGAAGGCTGCGACGTAAAAATGTCATTTTCGAATGCTCCCATGCACAAGTATTTTTCAAGCCCTGCTGGCTCGACCGTATGCATAATGCACACGTATGGAGCAAGTTCGAATGCGCGGCTCTACCTAAGTCGTTTCGGTAATTACGGCCTAGACTCGCCCAGCCAGTTGCCTAAAATCCGCGTCAGCGGTTCGTCTATCGCTCTACCCCGACAAAGTCCTTCTCACGTATTTTCGCGTTCGCTGCGGCCAGCCTTGCGATGGGAACGCGCGGCCCGGAGCACGATACGTAATTGAGGCCAACGTGCTGGCAGAAGCGGATCGATGCGGGGTGGCCACCCTGCTCACCGCAGATACCGATCTTGAGGTCGGGGCGTTGCTTTCTGCCACGATAGACCGCCATATCGATCAATTGACCGACGCCTTGAATATCAAGAACCTCGAATGGATTGTCCTGCAGAATCCCGAAGTCGTTATACATTGGCAGGAACTTGTTCTCGGCATCTTCCCTCGAGAACGAGAACACAGCCTGCGTCAGGTCATTGGTGCCAAATGAGAAGAACTCTGCGCTGGCGGCCAGGTGGGTTGCACGAGTACATGCCCGCACTGTTTCAATCATCGTGCCAAATTTGAACTGCAGCGGTTTGCCATGTTCATTTTCGAGTTCCTTGGTGAGCTTGTCTACGGTACGCCGTACGTGTGCCAGCTCCTGGGTCGTGATGACCTGCGGCACCATAATCTCAGGTTGCACATCTATGCCCTTCTCGGCGCACTCAACAGCGGCTTCGAGGATCGCCTGGATCTGCATCGCGTAGATTTCCGGGTATGCAATACCGAGTCGCACACCACGATGACCGAGCATCGGGTTTACTTCCTGGAGCTCCCTGACCTTCTTCAGCATGCGCTCTTTCTTCGTCAGCGCGTCGTTGACGAACTCTTCGCTGAGCTCGGTGAACGCCTCGGGAAGATCCGGCGGTGCCGACAGCGAAGCCAGCGCAGTTTGCCGTCCCCTGACCACATCGCGGTAGATGCGCAGCGTCTCGAGCTGCTCCAGCAGATCGTGTTCGGTCGGCAAAAACTCGTGCATCGGGGGGTCGAGGAGCCTGACCGTGACCGGGTCTGGCGCCATCACCGAAAATAGCTGAACAAAGTCCGCCCGTTGAATTGGTAGCAGCCGATCCAGAGCAGTGACACGATCTTCCCGGGTATCCGCGAGGATCATGTCGATGACAATCGGCAAACGATCGCTGGCATTGAACATGCGTTCCGTTCGGCACAGGCCGATGCCCATCGCACCGTACTCGCGCGCCTTTCGCGCAGCCTCCGGCGTGTCGGCATTGGCCATCACCTTCATGTCGGCAGCTTCATCGGCCCAGCCAAGCAATTTCTCGAGGTCCCCGGAGAAATGCGGAGGAATAGTCGGTATCGCTCCGAGGTAAACCATGCCGGTCGCGCCATCGAGCGTGATGACGTCGCCCTCATGAAGAACATGTTCACCCACGCGGGCGAGTCGCAGGTCAACGTCGACAACGATGCCTTCGGCGCCGGCAACACAAGGTTTACCCATTCCTCGGGCAACCACGGCCGCGTGCGAGGTTTTGCCGCCGCGGCTCGTCAATATGCCCTCGGCTGCGAAGAAACCGTGAATGTCCTCGGGACGCGTTTCCTCGCGAACGAGAATGATCTGCTCTCCCGCTTTACCGAGCTTCTCGGCGAGATCAGCGTCAAATACACATTTGCCTGACGCGGCCCCCGGCGAGGCCGGCAGGCCCAGCGCTATCGGCTCGGCGGTGCTGTTCGGATCAAGACTCGGATGCAGCAGCTGCTCCAGCAGTTCAGGCTCTATGCGCAGCAGAGCCTGTTCTTTGGAAATGAGGCCCTCACCGAACATGTCCACCGAGGTCTTGACCATCGCAGCGGCATTCATCTTGCCGTTGCGTGTCTGCAAACAGTAGAGCGTGCCCTTCTCGATCGTGAACTCGTAGTCCTGGACCTCCTGGTAGTGGGACTCGAGCGTATTGCGCAACGCGACCAGTTGCTCAAACTGCTCCCGCATCTCTGTTTCCATTTGTTGCAGCGGCTTCGGCGTCCGAATGCCGGCGACAACGTCCTCTCCCTGCGCGTTGGTCAGGTACTCGCCGAACATTTCCTTGTTGCCGTCGCCCGGGTTACGTGTGAAACCCACGCCGGTAGCACAGTCATCGCCCATATTGCCAAATACCATGGTGCAAATATTGACGGCCGTACCGTTCGCCATGTCCGGCGTAATATGAAACTCGCGCCGGTAGTCGACCGCACGCTTGCCCATCCACGACCGAAACACGGATTCGACGGCGAGTTGCAGCTGCATCAGGACATCCTGCGGGAAGTCTTTGCCGCTCTCGCGCCTGACCACGGCGAGAAATTTCTCACTGATCTCTTTCAAATGACTCGCATCCAGCCCCACGTCAGCTTTGACGCCTTCCCGCTGCTTGACCTCGTCGAAATGCTCGTCGAAGTGTTCGTCCGCAATGCCGAGAGCGACCTTGCCGAACAGCTGGATAAACCGTCGGTACGCGTCATATGCAAAGCGTTCGTCACCCGTCTGCCGTATCAGGCCCTGGAGCGTGTCGTCGTTAAGACCCAGGTTGAGAATCGTGTCCATCATGCCCGGCATCGACATGGCGGAACCGGAGCGCACGGATACCAGCAAAGGATCGTCGCCCCTGCCGAAGGTCTTGCCTGTCGCGGACTCGAGCTTATCGATTTCTTCCCGTACGCTGTCCATCAGGCCCGCGGGTAACTTGTTCCCATCGAGATAGTCCAGACACGCCTCAGTAGTGATGACAAAACCCGGCGGAACGTTGATCCCGATCTGGGTCATCTCGCAGAGATTTGCCCCTTTGCCGCCCAGTAACTTCTTGTTGTGGCCATCGCCCTCTGTAAAAGAGTAGACACGTTTGTTCGTCATATCGCTATTACCGCTGTCTGGTTTGTATTGTGGCCGCATAGTGGCCCAGGCAGCACCGCCATACCATTACGGCAAACCACTAAATATCGGTGTCAAATCCTGCAACACGGCTAAATATTGCCGCCTTCCGGCCGATAGAGCCCCTATGACTCTTGGAAAGAAGACGCTCGCGCTTTTTCTCGTACTCGGCTGTGCCATATGCCTGGGCAGCTATCTCGCGCTTCGACTCACCGTTCTGCCGGCTTTCGCCGAGTTCGAACGAAGTGCTTCGGAGCAGGCACTAGAGCGGGTTACACGCACACTGGAATCGGATCTTCGTGCGCTTGAGATAATGAACCTCGAGTATTCCGCATGGAATGACACCTACAATTACGCCCAGGGTCTATTCCCCGAATACGAAGAAGAAAACCTTGATCCCGACTACTGGCACGCCGTCGATATCAACATGATGTTAATTTTCGATGCGACAGGAAAACACTTGTTCGGGGGAGTCGGCGATCCCGTCGATGGCCAACGGCTGGCGTTCAGCGATGAATTTGTGGCGACGCTTCGGCCCGGCCACCCCCTGGTCACTCACGAATCTGTCTCCAGTAATAAGACAGGGCTACTGAAGACTGACGCCGGCATTATGCAGGTGGCTTCGTATCCTATCCTTACCGGACTAAGAGAAGGTCCCATCGCCGGGGCACTTATCGTCGGGCAGTTCCTTGCCGATGAACGGGTCGCCGCGATTGGTGAGCGCGCAACCGTAGAATTTCACATACATACGATGGGTGACGATACGCTACCGGCGCATGTGGCCGCCGCGACACGAAACATGGAGAATACCGGCGCTGACAGCACCATTGTTGCTAGTGCGGAAGATGTGCATGGTTACAAGTTTCTGCCCGACGTGCTGGGCGAGCCTGCCGTCTTGCTCGAGGTTCGACAGCCACGGACAATTACCCAAATCGGTATCAAAACCATTCGCACGGCCATGACGTTCCTGGTTGTCGCAAGCGCCGGGTTTCTACTGGCAGCTCTGTTCTTCTTGCAACAACTGGTCGTAGCGCCGGTACGGATGCTGACAGAGAAGATCCTTAACATTCAGACAACCGGCGAACTCGAAATAGACGTCGAAGCCCACCGCTCCGACGAGGTTGGCGTGCTCGCCGGAAAGTTCGCCGAGTTGACTGCAGGGCTTAGCAAAGCCAGGTACGAGTTGGAAAAAGCACGCGACGAAGCCTTATCCATGTCAGACGCGAAGAGCGAGTTCCTGGCCCGTATGAGCCATGAAATTCGTACGCCGATGAATGGCGTACTTGGTATGACTGAATTGCTGAGAAACACGAAACTCACCGACAAGCAGGAGCGCTTTGCCGATACCATATACCAGTCCGCCGAATCCCTGTTGCATATCATTAACGACATACTCGATATTTCGAAAATCGAGGCGGGCAAGCTTGAGCTGGACGTCGCTCCGTTTAACTTGCGAAATGTCGTCGAGGAGTGTCTGGAATTACTCGCAGACTCGGCGCATCGAAAAAACCTCGAACTCGTCGGCGCCATTCCCGCCGATACCCATACTGCTGTCGAAGGAGATGCACTCCGCCTCCGTCAAATCCTGGTCAACCTACTCAGCAATGCTGTCAAATTTACCGAGCAGGGCGAGATCATCGTACGTGTCGAGACAATCGAAAAAAGTGAGCATCAAATCGAGTTTCGATTCGAGGTGGAAGATTCCGGTATCGGCATCGCACCCGACAGTCTGGAAAGAATCTTCGAACCGTTCACCCAGGCAGATGGAACAACCACCCGGCGCTTCGGCGGCACGGGTCTTGGTCTATCGATTTGTAGTCAGCTCATCGACCTCATGGGGGGCGAGATTGGCGCTGACAGCCACCCCGGACGAGGCAGCAGGTTCTGGTTTACGTTGGTGCTTGTCAGAGACGCCGAACCATCGGGGCTGCAAAGCCCCGCTACGCTATCCGGGAAGCGGGTGTTGATTGTCGATGACAACGCGACCAATCGTGAAACCCTGCAAGAGCAACTGGAAAGTTGGCAGATGCGGGTAATGTCAGCCAGTTCCGGTCCCGAAGCACTGGGCATATTGTCCGGCAGTGTCCGCGATGATGAGCCATTCGACACCATACTCCTGGACATGAATATGCCCGAAATGGACGGCGTGGAGCTTGCGAGGGAAATACGTCATACGAAGGGCTTCGCCGCCGCGCCACTGATAATGCTCAGCTCTGTGGCTGTCAGTGATACCGGCAACAAGCATGAAGATTCCGGCGTCGATGCGTGGCTCACCAAACCAATCCGACAGGCGCGCCTGAGTGATGCGCTTTTGTCACACCTCGACCGAAGGCGCTCACCTGACCGTCGCTCCGACCAACAGCCGCTGTCTGCCGAAGCTATAAACGATGCCGAAAATCGAAGCTTGCGGATACTGCTTGTCGAAGATAATGACGTCAACCAGATGGTGGCCGAAAGCATGTTGAAAATGCTTGGTCATGAGACCGTAGTCGAATCGAATGGCAGAGATGCCCTCAGTACTTTCAAGAAGCAAGACTTCGACGTTGTGCTCATGGATTGTCAGATGCCCGGTATTGATGGATACGAAGCGACTCAGACAATACGCTGCTGGGAGCTGGAACAGCATCGTGACCCCACAGCGATTGTCGCGTTGACCGCTAACGCGCTTGCCGGCGATCGTGAGCGTTGCCTGGTGGCTGGCATGAATGATTACCTGAGCAAACCATTCACCTGCGAACAACTTGCAGAGGTGATAGCAGTGAACGTCGTTACCCAGGGACGAGCTGCAAACGACATTGTCTGTACCGGTGCACACATCCTCGTTGTCGACGACAACTCGATGAACCAGCAAGTCACCGAAGCTGTCCTTCATGACCTCGGCTATCGCGCCGATATCGCAGCAAACGGCGACGAGGCCCTGCGGGCAGTCGTATCAGAGCACTACGACCTGATTCTCATGGACTGCCACATGCCTGTGCGAAACGGCTACGACACAACCAAAGAAATCCGTCGGCTGGAGGGGGCCTCGGACTCCGCGGCCCGGACACCAATCATCGCGCTTACCGCCGATCTCATGCAGAGCAACCAGGAACGATGCCTCGAATGCGGAATGGACGACTACATGCCAAAGCCGTTTACTCAAGCACAGCTCGGCGCGATGCTGGATCGCTGGCTGCCTGCCGCAGACACTGTGGCCGACGACAGTGAGTCCGCGACTGAAGCCGAGGCCTTTGGCGAACTAACGGATTCATTACCGTCATCTTCGCTTGATCGCAGCGCACTGGAGGAGATTCTCAGCTTTGATTCTTCCACCGCCAATAATACCGCCCGTGAGATCATACTTTCCTACTGCGCCCTTTCAACCAAGCTCGTACTGCAGCTCAGATCGGCAGTCACGGACAAAGATTACGAGCAGATCGAATTACTGGCGCATTCGCTGAAAGGCTGTAGCGGCCAGATTGGTGCCGTACAGCTTGCCAGTCTTTGCGAGAAGCTTTTGTACGCAGTGCGCGTCAAAGACCTCAGCGATTCGCCTGCAATTTGCGAACGAGCCGCGATCGAGCATTCGGCCGTCATGATTGCGCTCGACAAGGAAATTCAGCGTATCGCTGCGTGATTCTGTAATAATGGCGCATGGCTGATCTTGGCGTCCTGACGTTACTTCCCACCTTGATCGTTTTCGCGCTCGCGATTCTGACGCATCGGCCCATCGAGTCCCTTATTGCCGGTTCGCTGGTTGGTCTCGTAATCCTCAACGGCACTGGTTTCGTTGGCGGCTTCGCCGAGGCCTCGATCCGGGTGATGACTGACGCCGACGTTGCCTGGGTAATTTTGGTCTGCGGCTTCATGGGTAGCCTGATCGGTATCCTGATCCGCACCGGCTCGACATCGTCCTTTACACGCTTGATGTCGACGCGCGTACGATCAGAAAAGACCGCACTGATAGCAACCTGGGGTCTTGGCATTCTGATGTTTGTCGACGACTACCTGAACTCGCTGGCAGTGGCTTCAGCGATGCGCAGCCTGACGGATAAGTACAAGGTATCGCGTGAGAAACTTGCCTATGTAGTCGATTCTACGGCTGCCCCTATCAGCGTCATCATCCCGTTTTCAACCTGGGGAGTATTTTTCTCCGGGCTAATCGTCGCCAACGGCATTGCGCCCGAGGGCCAGGGATTTGCCACCTACATCAGCGCAATCCCCTACATGCTGTATGCCTGGGTCGCGGTACTAATGGTGCCTTTCGTGATTTTCGGTGCGATACCTGCGATCGGCCCAATGAAAGCCGCGCAACTCCGAGCGCACACGACCGGCGAGATGGTGCCACCCGATGCGGCACATATTGAAGCGGCCAATCAGTCAATAACACCCAATCCTAATGTCAAACCACGGGTCTCAATGTTTATCGTGCCGATGACGGTACTCGTGCTGGCAACGCTGTATTTCGACAAAGACTTCCTCGTCGGCATCTACATCACGCTTGGCGGCACGGCGGTCTATATTCTCGCCACACGAATGCTGTCGATGAATGACACCTTTGACACGATTGTCGACGGCTTCAAAATGATGGTCGAGCCGCTTGGTGTACTGGTTGCGGCGTTCATACTGAAAGACGTTAACGATGCACTCGGCCTGGCACCGTATGTCGTCAGCATGATGGAGCCTTTGCTTACGCCGAAGTCATTGCCCGCGGTCATTTTCGCCTCGATGGCGATTGTTTCATTCATGACCGGTTCGAACTGGGGCGTATTCGTAATCGTTCTGCCGATAGTAACGGCGCTGGCCAACAGCCTCGGCGCAGATATTGTGCTGGTCATCGGCGCAACGCTTTCCGCAAGCACCTTTGGCAGTCATGCGTGCTTTTACTCGGATGCCACCGTTCTCACGGCGCAGGCGTCGGGCTGCACGCCATTTCAGCACGCGATAACGCAAATACCCTACGCCCTGATCGCCGCGGCAATCTCGGTCGCAGGGTATCTGCTCATCGCTTACCTGTAGTCAAACAGGACGCCTATTGAATACCCCGGCCAGGTGTCCAGGGCACGCGAGCGACATCCAGCGCTTCCTTGAATCCGGCGTACTCGTCATCAATCAGCGCCGAGAGCTGCCCCGTAACGTCGTCATACAGCGCACGTCCGATTTGTAACGATTCGCGTTGCTCCGGCGTGGGGCCGTAAGCGCTCGAGCTTGGGTCGAAACGTGCATGCCAGATACGTTCTCCGAGTGTCACGGCGGCCTGATCCTTGAATATCTCGCGAGTTTCATTGCCGGTCAGACGCTCACGCTGCGCTGTTATTCGCTGCTTGAGCGAGTTGGCAATTTCGTACAGGGATGCATCCGCCGTTGAACGCTCAAGCACCTCTTTAATCGCGTCAATTTCGGCAACAATTTCATCGATTGCGCTTACCGTGCCACCGGATGCGCGAATCAGCTCATCTATCTGCGTTTCGAAGATGACTCTTTGTTCCTGCGTACTGCCAGGCAGTGTCGGCTCTCGAATAGACACCACTTCAAAGGTCTGGCGCTGCCCAAGATCACTGACGACACCGTCGACGCGTTTTTGCATGGTCACGGAGTAGGTGCCGGGGACAACCAGGACACCGTCGCCCTCGTGACCTTCATCTTCGGGATCTTCTTTGGGTGCCCACGCATCCAGCGCCGGATAGCGCAAGTTCCATGCGACCCGATGGAAACCCGCTTCAACCGGTCCTTCAATCTGTCGCACAACGCTACCGCTCGCATCTTTTACGGTGAATAGAATCGCCGGACCATCCTCACGCTGCTCCGCCACGATGTCATTCCAATCCGCAAAAGTGACGTTCTGGTTTTGCTTTTCACGGTCCTTTTCTTTCTCGCGTCGCGCTTCCTGACGTGTCTGGATCGTCTTAGGGAGGTAGTAAGTAAAGGTTGCACCGAATTCCGGATTCGGGGCGATGTAGTATCCGTCGCCCTGGCTGCCTGCGCAGCCCGGCTCACCGCAGCCCAACGGCCGTTTAGGTACGTACCAGAGCGCCTTGCGAACCGGAAACAGCACGCTGTCGTTTTTCAGCATACCTGCATCGAGACTACGCAATGGCGAGTAGTCATCAAGGACATAGAAACTCCGTCCAAAGGTTGCACCGACAAGATCATTTTCACGCGTCTGGATCACGAGATCCCGGAACGGGATATTCGGGACACCGCCTTTCAGCTTGGTCCACTCGCCGCCACCATTAACCGTAAAGAACACACCGAACTCGGTACCGAGAAACAGTAGCCCGGGCTTCTGGTGATCCTGCACAAGGCGCCACAGGACATGACGTTTCGGCAAATTACTGGCAATACTCTTCCAGCTACGCCCGCGATTCTCGCTTTTCAGTACATACGGCGAGAAGTCACCACTCTTGTGATCATCCACGACGACGTAAACGACATCGGGATCATGCAGATCCGCCTTTATATCGTTGACGAAGAATCGGCTGGGTACGCCAGGCAATTTGTCGACACGCCGCCAGCTTTGGCCGTTATTTTCTGTTATCTGAATAAGGCCGTCGTCGGTTCCAGCGTAAATCAGCCCGTCTACGAGCGGCGACTGCGACAACGACGTAACGGTGTTGAAGGACGACATCGCATAAAGATCCCACGATGAATCGAAGCTCCAGGTTCGGCCCATAAGGGGTTGCCGGGTGCGCCGTTCGTTACGTGTCAGATCCCCACTGATCGGTGTCCACGAATCCCCATAGTCGTCGCTCCTCCATACCCGTTGGGTACCGAAAAACAGGGTCGACGATTTGTGCGGGCTGATCAGGATTGGCGAATCCCAGTTGTATCGCTCCGGCGGCTCGCCCGCAGCCGGCTGCGGGCGGATATAGACGCTTTCACCGGTCTTGCGGTCGAAGCGGGTCAGGTTTCCCTGCTGCCACTGCGCGTAAATGATGTCGGGGTTGTTCGGATCGACGGCAGACTGGTGGCCGTCGCCAAACAGGGTGATGAACCAGTCAGAGTTCTGTATGCCGACGTTGTTGGTCGTGCGCGACGGTCCTCCATGGCTATTGTTGTCCTGCGTCCCGCCATAAACGTTATAGAAAGGCTCGTCATAGTCCACCGCGACCTTGTAATACTGCGTGATTGGCATGTTGTTGATAAACCGCCACGTCTCACCAAGGTCATAGGATTCGTAGATGCCGCCGTCCACTCCGACAAGCAGATAGTTTTCGTCATTCGGATCAAATGCCATGGCATGGTGATCCGAGTGCTTGGTCTCGTGATCCAGCTTGATGAAATTCTCACCGCCGTCTTCCGTAACGTGCATCTGCACATCCATCTGGTAAACGCGATCAAACTTGTGCGGACTCGCGAATAGCTCCTGGTAGTAATGCGGCCCCGTGCCACTCGACAGGTATTCGTTGCGTTTTTCCCAGGATTCTCCGCCGTCCTCAGAGCGCCAGAAACCACCCTCCCGGTTCGCGAGTTCGATAGTGGCGTAAATGACGTCAGGATCCTGTGGTGAAATCGCAATACCCGTCTTACCACGATTCTCATCGGGCAGACCTTCACTTAGCTCTCGCCAGGTCTCACCGCCATCCTCGGACTTGTGGATACCCGTTCCCGGACCACCGTCCATCAATACTGCAACATTGCGGAAACGCTGCCATGAAACGGCATACATGACGTCTGCATTCCGCGGATCCATAAGGACCTCGGACACCCCGGTGTACCGATCGTCGGCCTCCGTGTTGCCCAGCCCATCGCCAAGCACCTTGCGCCATGTCTCACCGCCATCGGTCGACTTGTAAAGGCCGCGCTCACCGCCACCGGACCAGAGCGGGCCCTGCGCCGCCACGAAAATCGTGTTTGAGTCACGTGGGTCGACACGAATCATGCCGATACGCTCGGAATTCTCGAGCCCCATGTGCTCCCAGTTCTGGCCGCCGTCGCGGCTTCGATAAACGCCGTTGCCATAGCCGACATGCCGGCCACTGACATTCTCGCCAGACCCCAGCCACAGGGTGGTCGGGTTGTTTGGATCGATGCTGATGCAACCCACAGAGTACGACTCTTCGTTGTCGAAGATCGGCTCCCAGGTCGTGCCGCGATTGCGCGTCTTCCAGACACCACCACTACCGACGGCTACGTACCAGGTGCTTTGATTGCGCGGGTCGATCGCTATATCAGCAATGCGTCCTGCAGTGAACGCAGGTCCGATACTGCGAAACTCGAGCCCCTTGAATGTCGCTTCGTTGAACCCCGGTTCCGGCTGTTCCTCGTCTGCGGCAATAGCCCACGAATATGCCAGCGTCAGAAATATGGCGCCAAACGCGAGTCGCTTCATACGTTTCCCCTTTGTGTCTTTATTTATTGTCGGTCGACCGGCCGATCATGGTGATCGCTGCGGACCGATCTGTCCAGCGCTTCGAGCGCCGCAGCATCGCGATCGTACGGATCATTGTAGAAATGCACTCTGCCCATTTCGTCAACTTCGACTGTCCAATACGCGATGTAAACAGGCAAAGGATTTTTCAGAGCAACTGTCCTCGTGATCCCGGAATCAATTTGCGAATCTACTTCTGCCCGCGTCCATCCCTCGCTGTCAAGAATAACGGCGGCGAATGACAAGGGATCGTCTAACCGGATGCAGCCATGGCTTAGCGCACGATTCGCACTCTCAAACAGCCACCTCGCAGGCGTATCGTGCATACAGACCGAGTAAGGATTCGGAATCATGAACTTGATTTTGCCCAACTGGTTTGCGGGCCCCGCTTGCTGTACCAGCCTGAACGGGAAGTTACTCTTTGAATAGAGACTCCACTCCACAACCGCCGGATCGACGCGATTGCCGTCACGATCAAAGAGCTGGTAACCACCCTCCGCGAAAAAGCGGAAATTCTGTTTGATTTTCGGCAGCAGTTCTTCGCTGGCGATGCTATGCGGTACTGACCAGGTCGGGTTGAACACAACAGAGTTCAGTTCGGAGCTAATCTCCGGAGTTTCTTTATCCTTCTCGCCGACAATGACCTTTGTAGTCCAGATCGCGCGCCCGCCACGTATCACCGTCGCTCTGAAGGCAGCGATATTGACCAATACAAATTGAGCTCCACCAATGTCCGCGAACGAGCGCATGCGCTCGATATTCAATCGAATCTGATCGAGGCGTTGTTCGCTCGATACATTGAGTGCGCGCAACGTCCCTCGTCCTACAAGGCCGTCTGTTTCCAGGCCGTGTCGAGCCTGGAATCGGCGCACAGCATTTTGCAGATCGTCGTCGTAATAAGCGCGATTTGCGTCTTTGTCCTCAAGGTCACCCGATGCGGCAAGTCGGAGTGCCAGCGCTGCAATTCGCGGGTCGTCTGTATCCGGCCTTATGGTCGGGCCTTTCGGGATGGTCGGCCATCCACCGGATGCCGCCAGGGCACTGTAGCGCTCCTGTTCAGCCCGAAGCCGTTGAATTTGAGAGGAAAAATAGCCGCTGTAAACGGGCGAATCTTCCGCAGCCCCCTCGGGCACGACGGTATCGGGTGCTGCGGCCGCCCGCCCGCCAGCGATAAGGACGCCTGCGGCGATGCACGCAATTAGCCGGAACATGTGCCGAAGTACCTTGAATTTCTCAGAAAAGACGTCATATTTAGGTTTGGTTTCTGAATCTATTTGGCTATGAACTACTCGCGAAAACTCCCTTCATTACTAGCAGTTATTGGCACCCTGATTCTGGCCTCTTTGACGGGCGTGAGCCAGGGGAAGCTGCAGAATGATGAGCGCCAGCTGTCTTTTTATCACACTCATACCGGCAAGCGGCTTGAGGTTGTCTATTCGCGAAACGGCGTTTACGTCCCGTCCGCATTGGAAGAGATCAATCATTTTCTCTTCGATTTTCGAACCGGCGACGCGGCCCAAATGGACCCTGAACTGCTCGACCTGATTTACGACGTACGAGCGGAGCTCGGCAGCGACGGCACCTACCAGGTCGTATCCGCCTACCGATCGCCAAAGACCAACGACATGCTTCGTGGGCGCAGCAAGAACACGGGCGTGGCCAAGAACAGTCAGCACCTTCTTGGTAAGGCTATCGATGTGCGCCTTGAGGGTGTCAAGACGGCGAAATTGCGTGATACAGCGCTGGCGATGAAACGCGGCGGCGTTGGCTTCTACGAAGCGTCCGACTTCGTACATATGGATACCGGACGCCCGCGCAGCTGGTAAATCTCGCGCCATAATCCCCTCTCGTCCATGATACTTTGGGGCCGGAAATCCGGGACCAGAGGTGGCCGATGAAGATCACCAGGTACATTATCATCGTGGCGGCGATTGTTGCTGTACTCGCCGCGACCGGCTGGTTTCTGCGCAACGACCTCATTCAGCGCCTATCGAACCCCATACTCGCGGATTACGGACTTATGATCGTCGACGTCTCGCTGGATGCGCTCGCGACGGACGACGTCAGCATCAGTTACCTCGAACTCATGCACGAAAAAGGCACGACGATCGTCATCGAGAACCTGAGGCTTCCGCTCGCCGCAACGTCCAAAAAATCGAAAACCTTCCGTGCGAGCAAGGTTTCTGTCATTACCGCAACCAGAACGGACGAAGAAACTTTCGATATGGCCGAGCTTATCCGGCAGATACTCTCGCTGCCCGACAACGTGGCCGACAGTGTATTTGTCGTAGAGCAATTTCAACTCGCACCCTACTTGCCCGTTCGGAGCGTTCGTTGGGAAATAGCCGATCGCCAGCAACGCCTGGATGGGACCGTAGAGTCGGTTGCGATGGCGGTAACGGCCGCGCGCAGAGACTCGGAAAACCACGATGTCGCTGTTTCAGTTTTGTCGCCGCCGCCGAACGGCGAGGGCTACATGCTAAGCGCTAATTTGCTCGACGAAGATGCCCAGCTAACATTGAACGGTAGCGGCTCCATTGACCTGCCAACCTGGCAACCGCTCACAAAACTCATAGGCATCGTGCCAGCTGAAGTCGAGATCGTGTCGGGCACAGCGAAGCTGACGTTCGACATGACCGTCCCCAGCGATGCAACGCAGGCACCGACAGTGATTGCCAGCCTCACGCCAGTTTCTGTACTGGGACTCGACTATGCCGGTGCAAGCGGCGACACCGCGAAAATTCTCGTGCAGTCAGCGAGCAGCTCGAATATCTCGGCGACGTTTCCCGGCGCCGACTGGTCGCTTGAACTCGCAAAGGCATCGCTAACGGTCAGCTATGGCGAGTGGATCGAGATTCCCGTGTCGCTGACCGGGGTCGCCTGCCATTCGGGTCCGCTATGTTCGCTGCAAACAAGCGTAACGGTAGACAAGTGGCGGCTGCCTGTTGGCAATGTCGCGCTGGCAGAGTTTTCGTCGACGCAGAACCTGCAGTTTCCGGAATCGGGTGTGCTTATCGATGTACAGGCAGGTGCCGCCCTCTCGATTACTAAACTGGTGGGGAAAGAAAGCCGGGTAAAGCGCGTTCGCGCAACGCTCGTTTCCGCTGCAACACTCAAACTTGAGGACCTCGGCTGGATTTTTTCTGCCGACTCCGTCGACACTAAAATCGACCAGTTGCAGCTGGGTGACACGGTCTCAATCTCGATGCCGCTGTTTTTGGAGAACGTCGCTGTCGACGTACAGGATGACAAGCTGGTACTCAGGTCCGGCGTTTTCGTGCCTTCGGCTCAAGCAATATGGGATGGGAAGACGATCGTAGTGCCAGGCTTTAAAGGCGCGGTGTTGTTGCAGGATGATAATGCGGCAGCGGATCTGCAGACCGTCGGACTACAAAAGGAGGCCGCTATCACCGTCCGGCACAATCTCGCCGGCGGCGCAGGAAGTGTAAATCTCGAAGACGCCATCGTTTCATTCGCCAGGAAAAAGCTGTCTAGCCGCGTCGCACCGTGGCCTCACGACATGGATATAGTCGCGGGATTGGTATCTATCGATTTTTCCGCGAACTGGGCGCAGAAGAAATCGCGTCTTGCTTTCGATGCACGGTCATCCGTTGCTGCGACGAAACTGGCCGGCTTTTACGGCGACACCGCATTCACAGGTGTCGCGACGCAGCTTACAGGCAGCTATCGGAACGGCACCGGCTTCAAAGTCGAGCCGTCGACAATTACGGCCGCGCTTGTCGACATTGGCGTACCGGTGGAGGGCCTCAGTGCCGATTACTTACTGGATCTGAATGAGCTGAGTGTCGATGTGGCGAACCTTCGCATGTCTGCCTTCGGTGGCGCCGTAACGGCAGATCCGTTCAGCTTCCATACAGACAGGGCGATCAATACTCTGACTCTGAATACCGAGTCACTGGACCTTTCCGAGCTGTTGTCTTTGAAGGGCTTCGAGACGGTGGAAGTCACTGGCAGTGTGAACGCCAGGCTTCCTGTGACGGTCGAAAGCGACGCGGTGACAATTGAGAACGGCGTTTTGACGGGCAATCCGCCCGGCGGAGTAATTCGTTACCGGCCGGCGAGCCCAGCCGACGAATCGGACGTCTCGAGCTTCGCTTTTGTGAAGAGAGTGCTAAGCAACTTTGAATACAAGACCATGGCATCCGACGTAACTCTCAGCAAAGCGGGTGATTTGATATTGAATCTGAAGCTGACCGGCAGAAATCCGGATCTGGACGAGAAGAGGCCTGTGGTCCTGAATGTAGGGGTAGAGAACAACATACCCCAAATGCTGAGAAGCCTTCGAACCGCAAGGGCTGTAGAGGATGTGCTGGAAAGACGACTCGGTAAGTAGAGATCGCTGCTATCTGACGAGCCGCACTTCAGGTAAGCTTTTGGAACAAGGCGCTTTATGAAACACGGTGCAAACATGAAATTGACATTTCCACTGATCGCTATGCTCTCCCTCCTCGCTGGTTGCAATCCAACCGTGAAAGTCGAGGCCCCGGATAAACCCATTGAGATCAATCTCAACGTCAAGATCGAGCATCATATTCGGCTGCAGGTCGATAAGGATCTCGAGGGACTGTTCTCCGAAGAAAGCGGCGTATTTTGAGGATCAAGACGATGAAGAAAATTTTTGCTGCTATCGGCCTGTTGCTGCTACTGCAGAATGCCTGGGCCATCGATATACGCGATGCCAAGGAACAAGGCCTGGTGGGTGAGGCGAACACTGGCTATGTCGTTGCGCTGCAATCGCCGGCAAGCGCCGAGGTTCGTGCGCTAATTGCCGAGGTCAACGACAAACGAAAAAGCCAGTTCAAAGAAACCGCTGAGAAGACGGGCCTTACAACTGCTCAGGTCGCCTATCGATTCTACGAGATCGCCGTTAAGCGAACGGCACCCGGTCATTACTACCAGGATGCCAGCGGGCAGTGGAAGAAGAAGTAAACGCCGTATAGACCCCGTTAGCGGGACAGCTTCTTCCCTTTCCGGTCCTTCACTGTTCTCTTGGACGCCTTTGGCTTCCTTTTCGCACCTTTGGGCGCCTGCCGCGGCTTATCATCGTGACGTGAAATTCTTAAGGGGATGCCACATACCCTGACCTTCTTCAGGTCCATGAAGATGTCTTTGGGCATGCCGACCGGCAAATCTACAAGACTAAACTCCTCATCGATTTCGATTTGGCCGATATGCTCGCCGTCCAGGCCCGCTTCGTTCGCTATCGCACCCATTATGTTTCCGGGTTTGACGCCGTGTTTGTGGCCGACTTCGAGACGGTAGCGTTCCTTGTCGGCATCAGGCGCACGTGAAGAGCCACTGCGGCGCTTTTGGCCGTGCGACGGCTTGCCATCATCCTTCCCTGACCTGGATTTCTCGAATTTGCGCTTCGGCCGGTCACGATCGGGGCTCAATAGCATCGGCTCGTCGCCGATCGACATTTGCGCCAATGCCGCGGCGATATCCAGCGCCGGTACGTCGTGCTCCTGCTGATACTGCTCTACCAAGCCCTGCATGAAAGCCAGCTCGCCCACTGCGAGGGTATCGCTGATCTTCTGTTTGAAATCGGCAATGCGTTTGTTGTTAACCGTTTCCGTGGTTGGCAGGGTCAGCTGCTCGATTTTTTGTCGCGTGGCCTTTTCGATTGCGTACAGCATGCGCCGCTCGCGGGGGGCAACGAAAAGAATTGCTTCGCCCGTGCGGCCAGCGCGTCCGGTGCGTCCGATACGATGTATATACGCTTCAGTATCGTAGGGAATATCATAGTTGATGACGTGACTGATGCGATCCACATCAAGCCCACGTGCTGCTACATCAGTGGCTACCAGAATATCCAGCGAGCCCTTCTTCAGCCGCTCTACCGTCTGCTCGCGATGGTTCTGCGCCATATCACCGTTCATCGCCGCAGCCCTGTAACCCCTCGCCTCCAGGCGCTCGGCAAGCTCGGTTGTCGCCGTCTTGGTTCGAACGAATATGAGCACACCCTCAAATGTTTCGACCTCGAGAATACGCGTGAGAGCATCGAGTTTGTGCAGTCCGCCGACCTGCCAGTAACGCTGCCGAATCGTCTCTGCCGTCGCCGTACGCGCCTTGATCGAGATTTCCTGCGGCTTGTTGAGGTGGCGACGCGCAATGCGCTCCACTTGTGGCGGCATGGTTGCGGAGAACAACGCCATCTGCCGTCGCTCCGGCGTCTGCTCCAGAATCCACTCGACCTCGTCGATGAAGCCCATGCGCAGCATTTCGTCCGCCTCATCGAGAACCAATGCTTGCAGCCCACCGAGCTTCAGCGTGCCCTTGCGCATGTGGTCCATAACCCGGCCAGGGGTACCTACAACTACCTGCACGCCGCGCTTGAGCTGACGGATCTGTCCGGAATATTCCTGCCCCCCATAGATCGGCAGGACATGAAATCCTTTCATATGCGACGCATAACGTTGGAATGCTTCGGCCACCTGGATAGCCAGCTCGCGAGTAGGCGTGAGCGTCATCACCTGAACATTCTTGTTCTGTATGTCGATGCGGGACAGCAGTGGCAATGCGAACGCGGCCGTCTTGCCGGTTCCTGTTGGAGCATGGCCGAGCAGGTCCAGACCATTTAGAAGGTGCGGGATCGCCTGGCTCTGGATCGGAGTCGGCGTTTCGTAGCCGATCTCTTCCAGTACCTGGATCAGTGGCGGCGCTAGTTTCAGCTCGCGAAAGCTCGGGCTCCCGGGCGTGGCTTTGGGTTTGGGCATGGTGTGACCGTGGAGTCTGCGGAATACCGGTCGGTCGTCCGGCCGGTTGGCGCTGCATCATACCCTGCCGCCGGGAACGGAATGTGCCAAAAACCGGAAAATCGCATGGAAACGGCTTGCTTTCCGCGATGAATGACAGGAAACAGGCCGCCTTAAGCCGGAACGAGGACGCTGACGGTGTCTCCGATCTGGCCGTTGGCTTTGTAGCTCTGCAGGTGTCGCCGCGTTGACAGCGTCGTCTCCTGGCCTTTGGCGATCAGCAAAACGTTGTCGAAGGTCAGGATATCGGCGGCAATGACCATGGCGTCGGTTAATGCGTTGATAGCCACCGTGGCCACCTTGAGACCCGATGCCTGGTTCACTGCCTTTTCGAGCGCAGCCAGGATATCGGGATCGTACTTCGTCGGTGATTGCTTCAGTCTCTGCAGCGCGTCTTCAACCGATAGCCCGGACGATTCCGCCGCGTCGAAATCAATGACGACTTTAAGAAGCCTGGCGCCCAGCGGTATCTTCTCACCGCTGACGCTGTCAGCAGGAAAGCCTGTACCGTCGTAATTCTTGCCCTGATAGTGAATATATTGCGCGACATCTTCCATTCGCGGAATCGTCTTCAGCAGATCGGCCCCGACATTCGCATGCGCCGAGAATTCCGCCAGTTCCTCAGTGGAAAGTTGCTCTCCTGTCGACTGGCGGCGAACCAGGTCTGCCGGCAATGTAACGCAGCCGAGCTGTGACAATAGCGCTGCACTCTCAAACTGCCAGACATTAGTCAGCTGCATTGCCTCTGCAATCTGCGCCATCCTTCTTTTGAAGCGCGTTGTCCGACCGAATAATTCAGGGTTCGTTAACGCCAGAATGTCCGCCAGAGCCTTGATGCTGCCACGTAGAGTATTCTCCAGCAGGTGCTTCTCTGCGGTGATTAGTTCGTACTGCCGAAGTCCAACCGTAACCGCACTGGCAAGAGCTGCCGCATCGCAGGGCTTGTTGAGAAAGCGAAATACATCGCCTTTGTTGACCGCATCGACTGCGGTCTGCTGGTCGGCATTTCCGGTCAACATCATGCGAACCGTATCGGGCCACTGTTGTTTCGCTTTTGAGAGAAATTCCACGCCGTCCATGCCAGGCATACGCATATCGGAAACGACGATCGCGTACTCGCCATTACTGGCAAGTTTCTGCAGCGCTTCCTCGCCGCCGTTAGCGGTATCGACGTCGAAATCCTTGCGCAGGTTTCGTTTTATCGATTGGAGTATGTTTGGCTCATCGTCGACAAAAAGTACTTTCCTGGTCATGAGTCTGCGTCCGATGCTTTCGATTCCCGATGCAGCTCAACCCAGGCCGGGATCTTGTCGGTTAGTCCGAGTTCTTCAATGTAATCCTTGTCCAGGTGCGGCAAGTTTTCGTCGCCGTGCGCGCAAACGATGGCATCTGCGATGTGTACGGCAGTGAGTGCACTGAACCCTGATGCCACGCAATCCATTGGTGAGTGATGGTAAGCGACACACTCGACGACCGGATTTGGCAGCCCCCACAAACCGACAAGGTAGGCACCGACGTCGCAGTGACTGTGCCCTATCAACTGTTGCTCAACCTCAAAATCCCGTTCGCCCGATGCCAAGCTGCTCCGTTCAATTTCAGCAAATTTTTCCGGAAAGTTGGTTGCTATGACCAGTTTGCCAACGTCGGCCATCAGGCCGCCCATAAGGGCGTAATCAGCTACAACGGGTTGCTCCGACTCGTGCGATGCAATTGCCTTGGCCAGAGGGCCAGCCTCGTTGCTGCTGGTCCAGATCCGCTGCAATGCGGCCGAATCAATGTTTTCACCCTCGAACTGCGAAAATACGCCGCTGGTCAGGACCAGGGATTTCAATACGTCGACGCCCAAATACATGACCGCTTCCGCGGGAGACGACAAATGACGCGCCAAACCGAAGAACGCGGAGTTCACCAGCTGCAGAATCTTCGCCGACATAGCCACGTCGGTCCCAATGATCTGTCCGACTTTCTGCAGGGACGGATCATCGCACTGCATTTCTTCCATGATCTTCTGGTACTGCTCCGGCATGCTCGGCAGCGACGTCATGTCAGCGACGATCGCCTCCAGTTTTTCGTCATGGACGAGCTTACGCAGCGTGAAAGCACGCTGCACAGCGGAAACCAGTGTGTCTGCATCGCAGGGCTTTGCCAGGTATTGGTGCGCGTGCTGCACGCAACGATAAATCATGTTCGAGTCGGTCTCTCCGGACAACGCTATTCGGATCGTTGCCGGGTACTTTTCCTGAATCTGCGACAGCAACTCAGCACCGTTCATGCCGGGCATTTTCATGTCGCTAACGATTACGTCGCAGGGCGTCTCGTTGAATGTATCCATTGCCAGCTGGCCGCTTTCTACAAAGGACATATCCCATTCTTTCCTCTGACCACGCAATATTCTGCGTAATCCACTCAGGATGTTGGGTTCGTCGTCGACAAATAGAACACGCATCAGGCGGCAACCTCATTCTTCGGCGGTGCCTTCGGTTTGCAGGGCAGCACGATGTTGAAAGTCGAGCCCTCACCCTTGACGGATTCAACCCAAAGCTTCCCATGATGCTGCTCGACTACGGTGCGGTAGGCCATCGCCAGCCCCTGCCCGGTGCCTTTGCCAACGGCCTTTGTTGTAAAGAACGGGTCAAAAATCCGATCCTTTATTTCGTCCGGCACGCCGCATCCGGTATCGGTAACGGCTATCTCGACCTGGTCCCCCAGATCCCGGGTCGTTATTTTGATCAAGCCCTTCTCGTCACTGCCCTCGGTCTTCGATTGCTCGATTGCGTGGGCGGCGTTGACGATGAGGTTGAGCACGACCTGGTTAATCTCCTGAACGAAGCAGGTCACCGTTGGCAGGTTTGCAGCGAATGTGGTTTCGACTTCGGCAACGTATTTCCATTCGTTGGACGCGACAGTAATCGTGTTTTGTATAGCCTGATTGAGATCGGCGCTTTCCTGATCCTTGCTGCCCGGATGGGAAAATTCCTTCATTGCTCGGACGATGTTGGAGATTCTGGTAATGCCTTCCAGAGACTGGTCGATTGCCGAAGGAATTTCCTCAGCTAGGTAGTCGACGTCCGCTGTCTCCGACGACGCGTTGACCTCTTCAATTAACTCGGGCGAGACTTTTCCATCGGTAGCTGCACGCAAGAGCCGGGCATAGGCGCCATTCAGCTCGAGCAGATCCTTGAAGGCATCTTTGATAAAACGTGTGTTATCACCAACAAATTGGGCGGGAGTATTTATTTCGTGCGCAATACCAGCAGCAAGCTGGCCGATCGATTCGAGTTTTTTCGCCTGCATGAGCTCCGACTCGAGCGCCTTACGGTCGGTAATGTCGGTGATCATTGCGACGAACAAAGGCGGCTCGGTTACCTCTGATAACTGGAGATGCACCTGGACCTGGTAATCGCTGCCGTCTTTGCGGCGGTGCACCGTATCGAATAACAGCTCTTTTTGTGTGCCATCTCTTAGCGGTTTCAAGAGATTGCAGAACGTCGCTATGTCGTACTCCGGCTTCAGATCGACTGGCGTCATAGTGCGCAGCTCTTCCTTGGTATAGCCGAGGTTCTCTGCTGCCCCCCTATTAACCTTGACGAAAGCGAGCGACTCCGAATCGAACATGTAGATTTCGTTGGTTGCTTCGTCTAGAACCTCACTAAGCCGTACGGCTTCCTGATCAGCTTTTTCGGCATGTTTGCGTTCGATGCCGACTCGGAAGTCGAAGAAGATGGTCAGGTGCGTTACACCGAGCATCACCAGCGCAACGCCACCGACGGCAATTGCCATCCACGTGTTGTCCGGCACCTCGGCCGGGTGCATGGCGCCCATCGTTGGTGTATAGATTGCGGCCGCCATACCCGTGTAGTGCATGCCACAAATTGCGACACCCATAATCATTGCTGCGCCCAGCTTCAGAAGTGCAAGGTACTTACCTGTGAAACTGGACAGCGTGAAGATAATCCAGATCGCGGCACAAGCTGCGGCAACAGCTATCAGAATCGACAGCGCCAGCATTGTCCTGTCGTAGGAAATAGACGCTTCCATTTCCATGGCCGCCATTCCAGTGTAGTGCATCGCCGCGATGCCGCCGCCCAGCAGAAGACCACTAAAAGCGATCTTGGCAAACCCCTGGCTCTCACGAGAGGCAACATAGATGGCGAATGCAGATGCTGCTATTCCGACCAGCAACGACAGAATCGTAATCGTAACGTCGTAGGCAAAAGCCATGGGCAGTGTAAAGGCGAGCATGCCAATGAAGTGCATGGTCCAGATGCCAATGCCCATAGAGAACGCGCCGCCGCAGAGCCAGGAAGCAGCGGTCAGGCCGGTTGACTCCGACACCCTGCGGCCAAGCTCGAGTGCTGTGTAGGACGCTGCAACGGCTACCACGTAGGATAGTGTCACCAACAGATAGTTGTAGCTGCCCTGCATTTACAGACCCCTTGCCCCTATGGGCCCGGAAGATCGAATAGCCCTCTACGATCGGGGGATGAAGCTTGTTTTACTTAAGCTGTATCGGCAGTAACACCGGCATCTTTACTGTCGTCGTGATTCTCCAGGGGCAGTCGAATGATGAATGTCGACCCCTCCCCTACTCGGGACTCAAGCTGCAGATCGCCGTGGTGTTTGACCACGATGGCTTTGTGCGCCATGGCCAATCCTTGCCCCGTGCCCTTGCCAACTTCCTTAGTCGTGAAAAATGGTTCAAAAACTCGTTCGCGCAGTTCGTCTGGGATTCCACAACCGCTATCGGAGACCCGCAGCTCCACACCGTCGGCCATCGCTTTGGTAGTTATCCGAATCAGGCCTTTCTCGGTTGCCGAGTCCTCCAGTGATTGCGCAATCGCGTGAGCCGCGTTGACAATCAGGTTGAGCACGACCTGTGCCACGTCCTGCGGTGAGCACGGAATCGAGGGCAAATTCTCATCGAGATCGGTTTCGACATCGGCCGCATACTTCCATTCGTTGGTGGCCACGGTAACCATGTCGGTGACAACCTTGTTGAGGTCGGCGAGCTCCCACGCATCGCCGCCTGGATGAGCAAAGTCTTTCATCGCCTTGACTATGTGGGAAATACGCGCGACGCCGTCTATCGACTGGTCAAGGGCTGCAGGGATTTCCTCAGTGAGAAACTCGGGGTCTGCGTGCTCTGCTGCCTGGTCGACTTTCTCGATGAGCTGCGCAGGTAATGGCCCTTTGTGTGCTGCCTCTACCAGTTCGGCGTAAGCACTGTTGAGCGCCTGCAAATCAGCGAAGGAATCCTTCAGGAACTTGAGATTGTCGCCAACGAACTGCGCCGGCGTGTTGATTTCATGCGCCATGCCGGCGGCAAGCGTGCCGATCGCCTCGAGCTTCTGCCCATTGGCTTGCTGTGCCTGAGCTTCACGAACCTCCGTGACGTCGTGCATAACACCGAAGACCTTTGCGATTTCGTCGCCATCGAACTCCAGCTCGCCAATACTCCGGTACCACTTCGTTTTTCCGGATGGATCGACGACCTTTACCTCTTCATCCCAGGGACTCTTCTTTTCGAGGACATTCGCGATCAGCGTTCGAAGATCGGTCCTCGATAGCCCGTCGATAGTCGCGTCACTCTTCGTGTCGTCCAGGTGAAACTGACTCAGGGCGCCGGCTGTACCAACGGTATGGTGGACCATCCTGGATTCCGGGTTGTACCACCAACCGCCGAGCTTCCCGATGATTTGCAGACGAGACAATAAGTGAATGCTGGCCAGATGCTCGACGAGCACGCTGGACAACAGTTCTCCAGCCTCATCGGCATCCGTCTGCGCTTCGATTAGATCATCCCGGACCCGATCCGAGGCGCGTCGGAAGAGAATCAGGATAAGTGGAATAACGACGCTCATCGCAACAGCGACGCGAACCAGCCTCGGCATGAATTGATCGGCGTCTATCGTCACGGGGAACTGCCACGTGCGGGTCGTTAGCCACAGACCGAGCAGTAGCAGCGTGACTACCGCGGCGTTCAGGGCGATCGCGACGCGCGACTTCAGGATGATATTCGCGAGTACCACAACACCGATCATTCCGGCATAGGCGCCAGGCGCATGACCACCAGTCAGAATGATGGGCGCGGCAACGGCGATGAACAACGCAAACACAAGTACATTGGCCGCAGCGTCCAGTTTGCTCTGATCCGACAGGAGCCAGACACAGACGAGCATCAGTATAGGCAGAGGCGCAGTCGTGCCCGCTATCAGGTATGCCCCGCTCCGAATATCGAGAATCGTCAGCATGGCGCCTAACGCCGTCACGAACATGGCTACGCCTGCAATGACCCACGAGCGAATCCGATTCTCGAAATCAGCGGTGTCGAGCACCGCGTGGAGCCGTCCGAAATGATCCGGCAGTGTGATTATTGAAGACATGACGCCTTAAACTGGTGGTATCACGAAGATGTATCGGCGCCGCCGGCGTCGACTTTAGGATGCTCGGCTGCAGGGAGCCTGGCTGGCGTCGTCTGGCTACGCTATACCGTGACGAGATTCGCGATTTTCGAGCCCTGACCGGCTCACATTGGGTCTGTGCGCCTGTATAGTTACGGGTCCACAGGAGAATAGTCATGTTGCCGCACCAGAACGTCGTTGCCGAAGTCTTGAAACTGCCGGACGGGCCCCAGATCGGCGCGTTCTTCGATTTCGATGGCACCGTAATCTCGGGCTACTCGGCTTTCGCATTTGTCGAGGAGCAGATCAAGCGCGGCCACCTGTCGCCGCGCGAGCTCGTAGAGCTCCTGGGCGCAATGGCCAGCTTCGGCCTCGGGAAAATGGGATTTTCCGCGATGATGCTCGGAATGGCCCAGTTCCTGCGCGGCATTCGTGAAGACAGCTACGCGGCCTTTGGTCAGGAGCTGTTTGAGTCGCATATAGCGCGGCTGATTTATCCGGAGTCGAGGGCACTGGTAGAGGCGCACCTGCGCAAGGGGCACACCGTTGCGATTATTTCCTCGGCGACGCCTTACCAGGTCGAGCCAGCAGCGCGGGACCTCGACATCGAAAACGTCCTGTGCACGCGCCTCGAAGTAGAAAAAGGCATGTTTACCGGTAAGGTTGTGCGCCCAACCTGTTTTGGCCCCGGCAAGGTCACCGCCGCAGAGTCACTCGTCGAAAAATTCGGCGTAGATCTTGAGCAGAGCTTCTTCTATTCGGACAGCGATGATGACATTCAGCTTCTCGAACGCGTCGGCAACCCGCGGCCGCTGAACCCGAACAAGAAATTGCTTGCGATTGCCGAAAGTCGCGGCTGGCCCGTGCGTCGCTTTGCCAGCCGCGGACAGACTCACGTGTCGGACTGGATTCGTTCGCTGCTTGTTCCTGGCACCCTGGTCGGCTCTTTCCTGGCCGGAATTCCAATTTGGGCGCTCACGGGTTCAAAACGAGAGGCACTCAATTTTTCGGTATCCGTGTTTGCGGACACAGCCAGCGCACTGATCGGCCTGAACCTGACGGTCAAGGGCGAACAGCATCTCTGGTCACACCGGCCTGCGGTTTTCATCTTTAATCATCAGAGTAACGTCGACATGGTGATCATCGCCCGTCTACTGCGGCGCGATATCACGGGGGTTGGCAAACGCGAGATTCGCAACATGCCGATCATTGGGCGTGTGATGGAAGCCGCCGGAGTCGTTTTGATCGACCGCAAGAACTCGGCCAGCGCGATTGAGGCAATGACACCGCTGGTCGACGCAATGCGCGTTGAAGGCAAGTCGGTTTGCCTGTCACCCGAGGGCACGCGCGCGCCCACCATCAAGCTATCGACCTTCAAGAAGGGCGCCTTCCATCTCGCTATGCAGGCCGGCGTGCCCATAGTACCGATCGTCATTCAAAATTCCGGCGATGTGCAGCCCAAGGGCGACATCCTCTATCACCCCGGCACTGTCGAAGTTGAAGTATTGCCACCTATCGATACCAGCGAGTGGTCGGCCGATACCATCGAAAAGCACGTCGCCGACGTTCGCGATATGTACCTGCGTGCTCTGGAGCAAGACGCCAAATCGCGCGAGCGAGCGTCCAATCCGGTGGTCCTGACTGATGTATCAGCCCGCGGGGCCCGCGAATGAGTGTCAGCCCTTGGCCGGCCGACAATACTCACAGCGTATTACTCGTAGTCGATGCCGCGCACCGCATCGAGCAACAGCACCTCGAATCCTGGCTTGAACGTGAACGGGCCAAGTGTGGCTTCCTCGGAAAAGTCGAGCAGGTCGTTGTTCCGATCGCGGATTCACCCGAGGGCATTCATGCCGATAACTTGTGCCCGGCGGTGGGCTTGCCGGATGACACGCTCGTTGTGCCTGTGCGCGTTGTGTGGCTCAAGGGCCTCGACGTCAAGAGTACGACGCCACGATTCCGCGACCTGCTGCTCGGCAACCCCAGGCGCCCGGGGCCCATACGGGCGCGCCGCATCCTCAAGTATCACCCGAGGCGCGGCAAGTGCGTCAGCGGCAAGCCCGCGACGATTAAGGATCTGCGGCAACGGCTTGAGCACCGTCTCGGCGCAACGCCCGATGAAAACCAACTAGCCGACTTCATGGCTGGGCAGGCGAGCATCGCCCTCGACATAGCGGAACGACGCTTACGAGGCAGCCGTTACAAAGTGCCACGCCGCGTTGCCAGTAATCTGCGCTCAAGCCGGGTCTTTGTCACCGCCCTGCGTGAGCTCAGCGCTCAGACCGGGCGCTCAATCAGCGACCTGAATGCCGAGGCCACGACGATCTTTAAAGAGCTGATCTCGGTGCCGCAGGCGTTCTGGCTCGACATGAGCTACCTGTTGAATAAGAAGATCGCGACGCTTGGCTATGAAAACGATATCGAGGTTGATGAGAAACGCCTGCAAGAGGTCAGACAGATCTGCAAGGAACGACCGACTGCCATACTCTGCACACACAAAACGCATGTCGATTTTCCCGCGCTGAACAAAGTGTTGTTCGACCATGATTTTCCGGCCCTGCATACCATGGGGGGCGTGAACATGGCGTTCGCCGGCGTCGGGTTTCTCGCGCGGCGTGCCGGCGTCATCTTCATCCGGCGGAGCTTTCAGGACAACCCGCTGTACAAGCTAATCCTGCGGCAGTACATCGCATACCTGATGGAGAAGCACTTTCCGCTGAGCTGGGCGTTCGAAGGAACTCGCTCGCGAGTAGGCAAGCTCATGCCGCCGAAGTACGGCATTCTGAAGTACGTCGTCGAAGCGGCACATGCGAACGACCAGCGCATGCTGCATATTATTCCGGTCGCGATGAATTACGACCTCATCGGTGATGTCCGCGATTACGCGAAAGAGCAGTCGGGCATCAAGAAACGTCCCGAGAGCCTTAGCTGGTTTATTGGCTATATGCGCAGCCTGAGTAGACCGATGGGCAAGATCTACATGGACTTTGGCGAGCCGGTAGTACTGGATGAAGTGCCCTCAGGTGACGATAGTCTCGCCCTTTCCAAGATTGCCCTCAAGGTAGGCGTAGAGGCGAATCGTGTTACGCCGATAACACTGGCGTCGCTGGCGACCATGGTGCTGCTTGGCAGCGCGCCACGGGCCCTGACTCGGGAGGAACTAACTCGGGAAATTGCGCGTGTGGTCCGGTGGGCGCAGGCCAGAGATATTAAGATCACCCGACATTTCGAAATCGAAAACGAGGCAGAGTTGGCGGCGCTTGCGCAGGTACTGATCGATTACCGGCTGGTAAGTCGCTACGACGATGGCCCCGAGGATGTCTATGCCATCGCGCCTCACCAGGAGACGGTTGCAAGCTACTATCGCAATTCGACGATCCATCATTTCGTAACCAAGGCCATTGCAGAATTGGCGCTGGCCGGGGTTCCAGCGGGCGATAGCGCACCGCTGGATGCGTTCTGGCAGGAAGTCGACCGACTGAGAGACCTGTTCAAGTTCGAGTTCTTCTATACGCCGAGAGAGGAGTTTCGCGAAGAAGTCTCGCAGGAACTGTTGCGCTACGAGACAGACTGGCAAGACCGGTTGGCCGCTGATGCGGAGTTCGCCAGGCGCCTGCTGAGAGCATTCCGCCCCCTGGTCGCTCACGCAACCCTGACCCAGTTTGTCGAGGCTTATTACGTCGTAGCCAGCGTCGCGGCCGTCACCCCGCACGATGCCACGCTCGACGCAGGTGACTGTTTGAAAAGATGTTTTGCCTATGCGCGGCAGGCCTACAGGCAGCGCCTTATCAGTAGTGAGGCATCGATCGGCAAATTATTGTTTCAAAACGGCTATAAATGGATGGAGAATCGAGGACTCGCGGCCGCCGGAGGCCCCGAGCTTGCGGAGCAGCGTGCTGAGGCGCGCTTGGGTCTTCGGGAATTGATGCACCGCCTGCAGCGAATACAGGCGCTAGCACTACCAGACTAGTTATGGAGAATTTTACATGGATCAGCTGAGCCCACAGGACTCCCAGTTTCTCTACATGGAGTCGGCCGACAACCTGACGCACGTGACGTCGATATCGATTTTTGATCAGACGACCGTGCCCGATGGCAAGGTTGTACGCTTCAAAGACATCCTTGAGCATATCGAAGGACGACTGCACATGAGTCCGCTATTCAAGCGACGGCTCGTGCATGTACCGCTGGAACTCGATTTTCCATACTGGGTTGATGACGAAACCTTCGACCTCGAGTACCACGTTACGCATGGCCGACTTCCCAAGCCAGGTGACTGGCGTCAGTTTTGCATTCACATGGCCCGTTATCATTCGCGACCCCTGGATATGAATCGGCCGCTGTGGGAAATGTTTGTCGTCGAGGGTCTGGACAATATCGATTGGCTGCCGAAGGGCAGCTACGCGATTGTGACCAAGATTCATCATGCGGCCGTTGACGGTACCGCAATTGCCGATTTCTTCGGTGCGATGGCCGACATTGATAACAAGGGTACGCCGGCGATACCGCTGAACATAGCTAAACTCCGGCGCAGCCCAAAACCCAGCCTGTTGGACATGGCCGTACGCGCGACCTGGCATACGATTCGTTCGCCGATAGGAATGACGGATGCGGTCATGCGTTCCGCACCGAGTATTTACAGGTTGGCGCAGAATGCGCTGCGCTCGCAGAAGAAAGAGCGTAATCCGGTTCCGGATACGCGCTTCAACACCGAGGTCTCTCCGCAGAAGATGTTCGATGCCAAGGTCTTCGATCTCGCCGACTTGAAGGCTGTGCGAATAGCCGTGCCCGGCAGCACGATCAACGACGTCGTTCTGGCGATATGCGGCGGCGGTGTGCGGCGCTACCTGCAACACCATGACGAGTTGCCTGACAATTCACTTATTGCCTGGGTACCGATCAACGCGCGACAGGGAACGGGAGCCGATCCGGACGCGCCGGGCAACAACATCTCCTCGATGACGGCGCCAATATTTACGAATGTCGAAGACCCCATCGAACGCCTGAAATGTATTTACGAGGCGACGCAGCAGAGCAAGGCCGCGAAGGCCGGCGTTTCGGCACGCGTAATGGTCGATCTCAGCAAGCATGTGCCCGCCTCTACCCAGGTTATTGCCAGCCGCCTGGTCCTGCGTGCCGGTGTGTCGCAACGCATGTGCAACCTTTTCATCTCGAATGTACCGGGACCGCAGGTACCGCTATACATGAACGGCGCCCTTCAGGTTGGCAGCTTCGGTATGGCACCGCTGGCGAATGGAATGGGCCTGTTTATCGCGACGCCCAGTTACAACGGCAAAATGAGCTTCAACGTGACGTCAACGCGAGAAATACTGCCTGACATCGACTTTTTCGTGGATTGCCTGGAACAGTCGCTGAATGATTTGAAAGCGGCAGTCAGACCGGCGAAGAAGACGCGGGCGAAAAAGAAAATTCGCGCCGTCAAAGCCTAGCTCGGCGACTCCCTCGCAACAGATTCTTAACTGGCTCTTCGTGACACCGCGCTTCTTACGTGCGGCTGCGGGTTATCCAGCTTGGTCAAAATACGATCCAACTTCGTGCTGATTTTCGTCTGGATACGAATCATCTCAATCTTTGGCCAGGTCGCTTTCTCACCCATCTCTATGAGCTCGACGACTTCCTCGATGGATCGATGCGCCAGAAGCTTCAACGGATTGAACAGCCGCTTGTCCGGCAGGATATTGATATCGCCAAAGTAGTCCTGGTTGATGATACTTAGCCCGATATTGGTGAACCGACTAACCGTCGCGTTCCAGGCCAAAGGCTTCTCGAGTAATGATGCGCTGGCATTGATCCACTCACGCGCCGTCCGTCCCGCCGCATGCTGCACGGTCGTGAGCAAGTCTTTCTTTCTCTTCGTGTCAGTGACGAACGGGAATATATGCGGGTTCACCTGGCTGACGATAAAGTGATTGACGCCGTAGATACGTGACAGGCGTTTCGCGGGAAGATCATCACTCAATGATCCATCAACCCAGCGCCGAGACGGCAAATAGGGTTGCTTAATTCCCTCGGCATTCTTCGCTGCGAGTGCGACCGGCGGATAGAATCCCGGCACTGCCGCCGAAGCCATCACCGCCTCACGAACATAAACGTTCGGTGTCGTAATTGAATTGAGCAGTCGCGACGTCTGGTGTTTTTCAGCGGCGGCAATCGACACATTCAAGTGACGACCCGTGTTTTCGAAAGCCTCCTGAAACGTCAGGTCCGGGATCAGGCGATTGAGCGCTTCCTGTACATCCTCGATCGGCGTTATCTCCGGCCGAAAAGCCTCGAAACGACTGAACAGACCCTGATCACGTTCGATCTCTTCGACCAGGTGTTCTGGTTGAAATATATCCTTAAGATATTTATCACTGTGGGTACTGACGAGGCTACCAACGATAGCGCCGCCACTGCTGCCCGACAGGATATCCGGCAGCACGCCTTCCGACCACAATGCCTTTACCACGCCGATGTGAAAAAACAATAGCGATCCGGCGCCACTCATAACGAGCGAAGAGCAACCATAGCAGTGGCGGGCACGGCGAAAGAAATCCAGCCGGTCTTCGAGCGGAATACCGCGCGCCTTGGAACTCGCGAGCAAGTCCAGCGCGCTGGTAACCTCTTCAACGTAATCGACGATCAATTTCTTGGTGCTGAACTTCGCTTTTCCGTACAAAGCGGAACTGCCCATGCCGTCGATGTTGCCGTGTATACCCTCGTTCAACGCGAACAGTATGCCGGCATAATCTTTCTTCGCCTTCAAGCCGCGCAGTCGCTTCAAACGGCGGCGGATAGACGTGTAATCAAAATGCTTCGACTCATCCGAGTTCTGCCAACGCAAGACACCAGACTTCTTGTCATGCGCGATCGCAGCAGCCTTCCACTCTTCGTACGTGGCAGCCGCGGCCATATCTGCTTCCAGTCGTCTTGTCCCTGAACTAATCATTTTCAAATCACATACTTAAACTGCTTCAAGTCCGTCAGCATACACGCTATTTCGACCCAAAAAAAACGCCCATGTCGCTATTTTTGATAGCTGTATATGCCTATTCCTTTGGACTATACCTGGGTGTAGCTTAACAGCGAGCGTAGTGCCTCGACTTTCACAGGCGGGACGGGAGGTAAGCAACGGATGGTTAGCAGGAAGATGTTGGCGGCAATGCCGGACGAGCTAATGGCAATTGTCGACAAGGGCTATGCAGCGTGGGCTAACGATAGTGTCGATGCGGCGTTGCGCGCTCGATTCGACGCTGAACGAATTCCTGTTGTTGGCGTCCGACACGTCCGCATCTGGGGCCTGCAGGTCGATGACGAACGCGAGCTACCAGGGCTCGAACGAACCCAGATGGCCGACGATGAAATCTGGGAAGTCAACCTCGAGGCGAAAGACGGATCGAAGTTTGAAGTTGAGTCTCGACTCCTGAAGCCAGCGCCCGACGCGTAGTTACGACCGCCGGTCTTGGCGCGACGGTCGTCGCCAGGACATGGTCAAAAGATTGTCTTGCGCCAGTTAATTACGGCCTTTACGAATCGATTGCTGTCTTCGTAATCAGGAGCTGGCCGGTTTTCGTACTTGAAAAACATACCGTCTGCCTCGCGCAGCATGTCACCAAACGATTCGTGGCGGTTAGAATCGAACTGAATCCGGCCAACCAACGACGTCGCAGCGCCACTATTTTCATAATCGCGCATCGCTTTTTTCGCCGCCAGACAAACCAGATTCGTTGCTTTCGCTTCGTCGAAATACCGGTTCTTCTTCAACAATACGCAGAAGCAACCGCCGCCTACGTGGGCAATCGACTCCGCTGACCTAAAATAGTTTCGCAGCAAATCTGCAAAAACGTTTGTCGGAGCGCGTCGGGACTCCATATCGTTTTGCGGCCGAGACACACCGCTGATATTAAACAACAGCAACGACAGTCCATTGTCCTTGGCAACATGCTCGAACAGTCGCGAACCGGTTACAATCAACGCATGTCGATTTGCAAGATCGGTTTTTGGGTCGACGTAGCTGATCATTTCGTCGACGACCATATCGGCCAGATCTTGTAGCAGACGCTTATCGTCATCGCGAAGTCGCCGAGGCACTCGGTCGATAATGCAAAGCGTGCCGATCTTGTTGCCGTCCGGCGTAAGGAGCGGCGCACCCGCGTAGTAGCGAATATGGGGCTGTTCGACGACCAGTGGGTTGTCACGAAATCGGCCGTCCCGCCTGGAGTTTCGGACCTCGAAAACTTCGTCACCGAGGATCGCATGGGCGCAAAACGAAAATTCGCGAGGGGTTTCCTCACCCTCAAAACCTTCGACAGACTTGAACCACTGCCGGGTTTCGTCAACCAGGCTAATCAGGGCAATGGGCATATCAAAGATTCGCGCCGCAAGACGCGTAAACCGATCGAAACGGTCATCGCGAGGCGTGTCGAGTATGCTGAGGCTACGCAGTGTGGCTAAGCGCGAATCCTCGTTGTCCGGGAGCATGGCTTTTTGCATTGCAATCACCCCCCTGCTGGTCAATCGGTGATCACCCAGTGTAAGCCCTGGCGGCATGAAATTTCATGTTTTGGGGCTGAAACGCCCGTTTTCGGCGACGAAGAGAGGGAAAAACCGGTCCGCCGTGCGCTCCAGCGGTCCTGACACGTCATTCCATGGCGAAGCGGTGAGACGGCGTTACGATTGGATACAGACACGGCGCTTCAAATTAGCCATCATTAGCGCTGGAAATTTCTGTACGTAGAATAAACATGAATGATTTCGTGGAGCGCCACGCCGGTGCGCTTCAACTCGCTTTCGTTGTAGGCGTGGTCGGCCTGGCGCTATTGCTGTCGAGCAGTCTCAGGCCAGACTCATCAGGTCCTTCTTCGGTTGCCCGTTCGAATGAGACCGTCGTAACGATCGTAACGCCGGCAGCAGCGCCATTCAGGCCGATTATCGAACTCAACGGCGTCGTCCAGGCACGAACCATTACCCGCATCGTTCCGCAGGTTTCAGGTCGCGTCGTCAAAGTTGGCGCGACCTTTCGCCCTGGCGCGAGCGTCGCAAAAGGCAACGTTCTGTTCGTCATTGATCCCTCCGACTACAAGCTGGCGGTGGAACGTACGCTTGCTGAGATCGCCATTGCGAGGAGCGATCTTGCGCGACTCGAGGCAGAAGCGGCAGCGGAGCGCGAGATTTGGCAGGGGCAGTTTCCGGATCGGCAGATACCGGACCTCATAGCGCGGGTTCCACAAATCGCTGCCGCCAAAGCGCGAATTCAGAGCGGTGAAGCCGCGCGACAAGCAGCGGAGCTGTCCCTCGGCCGTACGACTGTCCGCGCACCATTTGACGCACGCATTCTGGATACACAACTTGACGTCGGCCAGGTTGTCAGCGGCAGCGCAGCAGTAGGTTCGATGTTTTCGATCGACAGCCTCGAGATTGCCGTTCCCGTCTCGGCAGATCAGCGCAAACTGATCGGACCGCTGGGCGGCCAACGCGTCTCCATTGTAGCGCCGTCTTCCGGCCAACCCGTTATCGAGGGCAAACTGGCCCGCGCCGCTGCCGCGCTTGATGAACGCACGCGACTCGGCACCCTTTACGTAGCAACGGATAAACCTGAATTGCTTACGGCTGGTGAGTTTGTCACCGTCCGAATCGACGGCGAAGATGCGCCGGACTCGTATCGCGTACCGGCCGCCGCCTTAACCTCACGCGATCGGCTCTGGGTTGTTGAGGACGGACGCCTCGCCGGTCGTACGGTCGAGGTTCTCGGTCGTGAAGCGGATATGGCCGTTGTCAGAGTCTTCGATGAGGCCAGCGGTGTCGTCGCGATTCCACCTGCTAACGCGCGCGATGGCCTCGAGGTCAGCATTCGCAGTGCTGACGGGCTTGCGTCCGCAGACAACGACTCAAGCCCCTCAAACTAGATACCCCATGACCGGACCAAATCGCCACTCCAACCGCGGCATAGTCATGCGGTTTATCAAAAACCCGGTAGCCGCAAATCTGCTGATGGTGGTGCTGCTTGTCGGCGGTGCCGTGTCCGCATCCCGGCTGCAATCCCAGGTATTCCCAACCATCTCTCCACGCACCGTCACCGTCACCGTGCCCTTTCCCGGCGCCACACCGGCCGAGGTTGAAGAAGGTATTACGCGTCGTGTCGAAGAGGCTGTGCTTGGTATCGACGGCGTTAAACGGGTCAATTCCGTCGCTTCCGAGAACGTCGGTATCGTAGTCATTGAAACCAGCGACTTTGCGGACCGTCAGCTTGTCAAAGACGATGTCGAGTCGGCCGTCGATCGGCTCAGCGACTTCCCGCCCGAAAATGCCGAGAAGCCCGTCGTTGTGGCCGCGAACCCCACGAGCGGCGTTGTAACCCTGGCTGTCGTTGGCGAAGTCGGCGAACTTGCGCTGCGGCGTGCCGCGGAGGAAATTGAACGAGACCTGCTAACCCAACCTGGTGTGTCGCTGGTATCTCTGTCAGGCGATCGCAACTACGAAATATCGATCGAAGTCAGCGAAGCAACGCTGCGTCAATACGATCTGACGTTCAGCGATGTGGCAAGCGCCGTACGCAGTTCCTCACTGGACCTCGCCGGCGGCTCCATCGTCACCGATTCGGGTGAAATATTGCTGCGCACCAATAAGAAACGCCAAACCGGTGAGGCTTTCGAGTCTATTGTCGTGCGCACACTTCCCGACGGCTCGGTAGTTTCGTTGGCAGACGTTGCCGAAGTGCGTGACGGCTTTGTTCGTGAGCAGCTCGTGAACCTGTACAACGGTCGTCCTGCTGTGTTTGTCGACGTCGAGCGGGCCGAAGCTGAAGACGTTCTCAAGGTGAAACAGGCCGTCGACGCGTTGCTGGCCGACTACACGCCGCCACCGGGCGTGGAGTTGGTCGAGTTTCGTGACGAGACGACGCTCCTTCGGGAGCGAGTCAATCTGCTTCTGAGAAACGGGCTGTTCGGTTTCGCCCTGGTCTTCACGTTCCTGGTACTGATGCTCGATCTGAAGCTGGCCGTCTGGGTAAGCGCTGGCATCGCAACCGCTTTCATGGGTGGATTCCTTTTGTTTGGTGCGCTTGGCGTCACGATAACGATGATCTCGCTGTTCGGTCTGATCATCGTATTGGGCCTGGTTGTAGACGACGCCATCGTCATCGGAGAAAACATAGACTCGGAGCGCGAGCACGGCTGGAGTGGCGACATAGCCGCCAATCGTGGCGCTCACGGGGTGATGGCGCCGGTCATCGTCGGTGTGATGACCTCTATCGCGGCATTTGTGCCCTTGCTCGTTACCGGCGGCACCTTCGGTGACGTTACACGTGCCATTCCGCTCGTGGTCATCAGCGTGCTGCTCATGTCTATGCTGGAGGCATTCTGCATCCTGCCTTCCCATCTCAGTCACGGCGGGCCATGGTCGCGCGGGATTATCGCCACGATACAGGCGAGCGTTGCCAAAAAGGTTGCCCACATCCGGGACAATCTCATCGAACCGGGCGTGAGGTTTGCCGCGCAATGGCGTTATGCAACCCTCGCCGTTGCAGTCGCCTTTTTTATCCTCTGCTTGAGCCTCGTGCAAAACGGGCAGGTACGCTTCATTTTCTTCCCGCAAATCGAAGGCAACAATATCTCTGCGTCCGTGACGATGCCGGAAGGCACGCCATTCGAACGCACCGACGCTGCCGTCCGCCACATTGCGGCGGCGGCGCGCGATGTAGCAGCTACGGTACGAGATGAGACAGGCGAGGAATTGTTTGTCTCGATTACGTCAACGAGTGGCGGCAATGCAGCGCTGGGCGTCGGACCTGGTACAGAGTCGGGATTCAGTACGGCCGAGAATATTGGCCAGATCCGCATAGAGCTGACGGCCTTCGGTAAACGTCGCATGCCGGCAGCAGAAATCGAACGCCGCTGGCGCAATGCTGTCGGCGATATAGAAGGTGCTGAGCGTGTGACTTTCGCGGCCAGCGCGGCGCGTTTCGGGGATGACGTCGAGTTCGAGCTGGCTCACGAAGACGAGAGACAACTGATCGCCGCAGTCGACAACATGAAAGAGCAGTTGCGCCGCGTCGAGGGCGTAAACGAGATCGAAGACAGCTTCGACCTTGGCAAGCGTCAGCTGGTATTCGAGCTGACACCGGCGGGGACTGCAGCAGATCTGCGCCCTGCAGACATCGCGGTTCAGGTACGTCAGGGATTCTTCGGCGAAGAAGTGCAGCGCATTCAGCGCGGCCGCGAGGAAATTCGCGTGTATGTGCGCTATCCCGCAGCGGCGCGCGCCAGTCTTGAGTCACTGAACGATTTTCGCGTGCGGCTACCGAACGGCGATCGCGCGCCATTGCTGACGGTAGCGCGTGTCGAAGAAAGCCGCGCGTACTCTTCGATAGATCGCGTCGACGGTCGGCGTGTCGTTACGGTCAGTGCCAACGTCGACGAAGCCGTCTCGACTCCTAATATTGCGAATTCGGTCGTCCTTGCCTCCGTGATGCCGGAACTCGTGGCACAGTACCCTGGTTTGAGATGGGTACAAGCCGGTTCAACTCGCGAGCAGAATGAGGATCTGGCCGATATCGGCAGTGCCTTCATCATCGTACTTTTGATAATTTACGCCATGATTGCAACGCAGCTGCGCTCCTATCTGCAGCCACTCGCGATTCTCATTTCAATTCCCCTGGGCGTGGCAGGCGCTATTCTCGGGCACCTTGTGCTTGGCTTCCCGTTATCGTTTATCTCGATATTCGGCATCGTTGCGCTGGCCGGGGTTGCCGTAAATGCCTCAGTCGTACTGGTGGATCTTTACAATCGCCGCCGCAGTGAGGGGCTGGCACCTATCGACGCCGCATCAGCAGCAGCGGCGCGCCGATTCCGCCCGATCGTGCTGACGACGCTAACAACCGCAATGGGTCTGGCGCCGCTGCTGTTCGAAAAAAGCCCACAGGCACAGTTTCTTATCCCGATGGGTGTGAGCCTCGGCTTCGGCATCCTGGTGTCCGGCTTCATGGTTTTGTTTGTCACGCCAGCAATTGCTGTAATTATCGAGGATATTCGCAACATCAGGCTGGGATCAAAGACGGTTGCCGACACCGCCGCTGCAACGAGCACCTGAAGCACCGGCATTCTTGCGGTTTTTTAGCAGTCAGCCTTGTGTCCCGATGATCAGTGCCCGTCGCAGGCACTACACCCGGTCTTACTGCCGGTCAGCAGAACGCTGCACGCCCGGTCGCAAACCTTAGCCTGCAAAGCCCTCACTCGCATCGGTCTCAGCCGTTCGGATAAGGCGGCTGTCCAGAACAGCAGCCTGGCGATGCTTTACGGCGACTTGATAGTCCGGATCAGTGACCATTTCGAGAAACGCACCAGCCGTTGGGTAACGGGCGACAAAAATCAGATCCCAATGCTTGTCTTTCGGGCCGATCAACATGACTTCTGGCCGTCCGCGCCAAATGATCTCACCGCCCACACGGCGAAAGATCGGCGCGCTCTCCCTGCCATAGTCTGCATAGGCCTCTGCGCCGCTTGCTTCACGGCCGTCCTCATAATCTGCCGTCTCGCGAAAGCGCAGGAGGTTGAGCATCATGATCGGCTTGTCGCGAGGCAGCGCCTTGAAAGCATCGAACTGGTCGCGCTCAGGATCAATGTAATGGGCCATGGCCCGCTCCTTTTTTGATGTAGCGTAGATAGAATAGCAATTCAGGCACAACCATCGTGCAACGAGAAATACGATGCCTTATATGGATTGGCGGCCGCCTGCACAAAAAAATTACATGAACCTGATCTGGAGGACAGCAATAGAAACAGCCGCACCCGTTAGAATCTATCGCCGTCAAGAACAGGAGCGCATTCGGGGAATGATTCCCGAAGTTGATATTGTTTGTCACGTAGCCTTTTGACAACGTCTCGATAGTCGGACGCTCGAGCCGACATTGCTTCCCAGATCCGACTCTGCAAAGAATCGTATTTAAGCCACCATCGCTGAACCAGACCAACCATCCACGTATCGCCAACGTTGGATAGCATCAGCCCGTCATACCGGCCCTCTTTGTAGGCAACGATCCAGACCTGGCTGGAACACAAGGGTCCCTCTTCGCACGGACAGCCTTCGGTAACTCCTCCGATATTGGCGATCGCGCCGGGATAAATCTCGGCAGTAATCTTTTGCAGCTCTCTGACTTCCTCGTCTGAAATATTGTCGGCGCGCAGTGGTAAATCGAGCCGGCGCGGCCTGCTTCGATAGATGTGGCGAACTCGATCGCGCTTGGCCTTCCGGGCTGCCTTGTCATCGTCGTCACTGAGTACTGCATCGCCGGAAAGAAGCAGCGCGATTGAGACGGTCAATGCAATAAATCGAGTCATAGCACCTCAATACGAATTACACAGGTAAGCGCAAGAGACAACCATTATAGCGCGCTCATGTCTCGACAACCTGGCGAGGGTCTATGGCGCCTAAGTTGCTACTCGTTAATTCCGACAGCCAGCCAAGGGTAAGGCACGAGCCCTGGCCTGGTATTTTAGGTACATGCCAGAATTGACGCACTTTGTGCGGGTGAGAAGATGGTCCCGACGATAAAGGCAAATCTGACCAAAGGCAGTTCGGCCCGGTTGATCGTATCGATCGCGATATCGATGGCTTCGTGGTGACTTTCAGCTATCGCTGTAATTCAGTCGGCCCTGAAAAAAAGCGCCCAGGAGTTGTCTCCTGGGCGCTTCAAGTCGCAAATTTCTTTGCAGGGGGGAACTAGGGTGTCGGACAGACCGGCACGTTCGTCATGTCAATAATCAGCGGGTTTGAATCAAGACCGCCGCTCGCCAGGTCGCGCGCGATTACGCTGAGCACTGATCCGCCCTGCGTAAAGTCGAGGCCGAGCAGCTCGATCGCCGGGGTCTTGGAACCAGCACCCGTCACGACGGCATCATAAGTACCGCCAGCAATTGAAAGCTGCCCTGTGTCCTGGCCGAATTCAACGCCGGCAAATGCAGGGTCGACCATATCGTCGATGACCGTGCCTGCTGGTACCAGGTAGATGTCGACCGGTCCCGTGCTCGGCGAACCGTGCGTTACACGCAGCTTCGTCTCGGTGACGACACTGCGGCGATCGTCAATTTGTGGCAGCGCCGTAATAGCCGGCGTCAGGCCTGCCATATTCGGATCGAGGAAGCCTGAGACAATGGCAGTGACTTCGGTGCTCGGATCGACAACCAACGGGAACTGCGCTGCGACGACACTGTTATCTGCGTTAGCCACGACGCTGATGGTGTAGTCGCCCGGTGCCGGTACCGCATTCAGATCACAGAATTCGCCGAAGGCCACGTTCCGCACGAGCGGGATGGCCTCGTCGTTCGCCGTACCGTTAACATCGGCAAGAATATCAACAGCCGGAGCGTCCGGTGACAGGTGCACAGCGATAGCCGAAGCCGGCGTGCTTGCGTCCTCGATTGTCGACGCTGTGGTGCCGTCAAGCACGACCAGGTCGACCGGCGATGCGCCCGGACCGGTGTTCTCAATCGCGACAATCATCAGGTCGGCGCCTGCTGCTAACGAAATAGGCGTATCACCAGTGTCGAATACGGGCGTCAGCGTTGCGTCACCGTCTGCAACGATGCGGATCCGGTAGTCACCTTCAGGTACTTCCAGCTGCGCGGTAAAACCCTCGAAAGACAACGGTGTACCGACACCGTTGGCCGGGCTACTGCTGGCCAGATCGTCGGTTGCGCCGGTTACGTAGACGTTAACAGGGGGTGCTGACGGGGCGCCGTGCACTATCTGAGCGCGGAAGAAGCCCTGCGTAATGGGTTCATCGGAAGGGTTTACGATCGCCAGCGCGTCAACTCCGAGCGCGCCAACATTGCCAATAGCGATGATGGTCGCTTCGGTGCTGTAGTCAAGATTTACGGCTTCGTCGGTGACGATCGGGTTAGCCCCATCGGGCGTGATTGCCTGGACCTGCACCGTGTTCTGCTCGATTACGGGCACGAAGCCGGAGCCCTGGCCGTAGTCGACGCCGCTCAGTGCAGTGGCGCCGTTAACAATGATATTAACCGCCGGTGCATCGGGAGAGGCGTGCAGAGCGCGAACTGTGGGGGTCGCTTCGCATTCGAGAATTTCTGTTGCCGTTACTTCGGCTGCATCGAGAATGTCGTTGCGGTTGGTATCGAGGCCGCTGTCTGCAGCCAGACCGCCACCGAGGCAGGCAGCGTCGCCCTTGGGAATGTCGCGAATCGCAATCAGGGAGTTAAAGCCGTCGGTGCCATTAGCGCCGTCGGCGCCATTGATGCCGTCATCGCCCTCACACGCTGCCAGGAACATTGCCGCGGACAATACGCTTGCGATGTAGAATTTCTGTTTCATGAGTGTCTCCAGTCGTTTAAGTTTCGAGAGCATCTTAAGAACGCGGACCG
>Ga0316201_10000058_pt1 | contig 43547 bp, 57 predicted proteins | sample CS6wburrow_MG_FD_204516 | JGI IMG/M metagenome (GOLD analysis project Ga0316201, IMG submission 204516) | Coastal sediment microbial communities from Delaware Bay, Delaware, United States - CS-6 worm burrow | ecosystem: Environmental > Aquatic > Marine > Coastal > Sediment | place: USA...
ACAGTTTACACTTTGGTCCTAAATATCTTGCCATTAACTTGAGCCTCTATACCCGCCGCTTTTTAGGCGGGCGACAGCCATTGTGAGGAATCGGTGTGACGTCCTCGATGTTTTGAATACGAAAACCGAGAGCATTCAGGGCGCGTACCGCAGACTCTCGCCCCGGTCCTGGCCCACGAACACGCACGTCCAGGTTCTTAACCCCGAAATCAAGCGCCGTTCGGCCGGCCTTCTCGGAAGCCACCTGCGCCGCAAACGGTGTCGATTTACGCGAGCCGCGGAAACCACAGCCACCTGCAGTTGCCCACGACAGGGCGTTACCCTGACGATCGGTAATCGTGATGATTGTGTTGTTGAAGGACGCATGGATGTGGGCGATCGCATCGACCACATGCTTTTTGACCTTCTTTTTCTTTGGTTCTGCCATGTTAATTAGTGCTCTTTTAGTGTTTAGCCACTATTGGTTGTGTCGAGTTACGCGACTACCGTTTGATCGGACGCCTTGGACCCTTGCGAGTGCGTGCGTTCGTACGTGTACGTTGACCGCGCAGCGGCAGACCACGCCTGTGACGAATACCACGGTAGCAACCGAGGTCCATCAGACGCTTAATGTTCATTGAAATCTCGCGACGAAGGTCACCCTCGACCTCGAAGCTGTCGACTGCCGTACGAAGCTTGGCGACTTCCGGCTCAGCGAGATCCTTGACTGGTGTAGAGGGATCAACGCTGGCTGCCGCGCAGATCTGCTTCGCGCGGGTGTTGCCGATACCGTAGATCGACGTCAACGCGATCACGATGTGCTTGTTCAGCGGTATATTTATGCCTGCTATACGTGCCACTTATATTTCCTCGTTTAGCCCTGGCGCTGCTTGTGCCGGGCGTCTTTGCAGATAACCCGAACAACACCATTCCGACGAATGATTTTGCAGTTCCTGCAGATTTTCTTAACTGATGCTCTTACTTTCATGAGATCACTCCTGCCGCTGATCGAATCAGCGTACCTGTCCGCCTCTGCCGTAGTTGCGCAGATTCGCTTTCTGCATCATGCCCTCGTACTGATGGCTCATTGCATGCGCCTGCATCTGCGACATGAAGTCCATCGTTACAACAACGAGAATGAGTAATGAGGTACCACCGAAGCTGAACGGCATGGTCGGATAGAACATGCGTACCAGTTCCGGAAGCAAACAGACGCCGGCGATATAAAGTGCACCCCAGAACGTCAGTCGCGTCAGTACCTTGTCGATATATTCGGCCGTATGCGCACCAGGACGAATGCCCGGCACGAATGCGCCCGATCGCTTCAAATTATCCGCCGTGTCCTTTGAGTTGAACATCAGGGCGGTATAGAAGAAGCAGAAGAAAATAATCATGGCCGCGTACAACAGCACGTAAATCGGCTGGCCCGGGCCGAGGTTGGCCCCAATCGACTGCAGTGCACTCTGCAGAGCATTTGGCTCTGCCGCCTGCCCGAAGAACTGTGCGATCGTTGCCGGAAACATCAGGATACTCGAGGCAAAAATTGGCGGAATTACACCGGACATATTGATCTTGAACGGCAGGTGCGTACTTTGCGCCTGGTACATCTTGCGTCCCTGCTGGCGTCGCGCGTAGTTCACAGTAATGCGACGTTGTGCACGCTCCATGTAGACAACGAACACGATCGCGGCCACGGCGCCAACGAGCATCAGAATCGCCGTGACGGCTGACATTTCACCGTCTCTCACGAGCCCGGCCGTGCCAGCGATCGCAGCAGGCAGGCCTGCAACAATACCGGCGAGAATGATCATCGAGATGCCATTACCGATGCCGCGCTCGGTGATCTGCTCACCCAGCCACATCAGGAAGATTGTTCCCGTGACCAGCGTGATCATCGCAGTAACCAGGAACGCCGGGCCCGGATTTACGACGATCCCTGCCTGACCCTGCAGCCACGATGCCGCCGCAACTGACTGGAAGCTGGCAAGAGCAACCGTACCGTAGCGCGTGTACTTCACGATCTGACGACGGCCCGCTTCGCCTTCTTTTCTTAGCTGCTGCAAGCTCGGCAAAATATGGCTCGCCATCTGCATGATGATCGAAGACGAGATGTACGGCATGATGCCCATCGCAAAAATACCGAATCGCGACAAGGCGCCACCTGAGAACAGGTTGACCATGCCAAGCAATCCGCCCGCCTGCTGCTCAAAGAACGCAGCCAACGCGACAGGATCCACGCCAGGCACCGGGATAAAGGTGCCAGCACGGAATACGATCAGCGCACCGATGAGAAACAGAAAGCGAACCTTCAGCTCGCCCAGTTTGCTCGCCGCTTTCGCGATGTCTGCCGGATTTTGTTGGGGTTTCTTTGCCACGTCTATTTAGTCCTGGATACTTCCGCCAGCTTTCTCGATGGCTTCACGCGCACCTTTAGTAACAGCGATACCTTTAAGCTTCACTGCCTTGTCAATTTCGCCAGACTTTATGACCTTGACCTTCGTAACGATGGCCGGCACCAGATTGGCTGCCTTCAAGACATCGAGCGTAATCTCGTCTGCATCGGGAATAGCCAGTTCATGCAGCCGTAATTCAGCTGACAGCTTGGCCATACGCGAATTGAAACCAACCTTCGGCAAACGGCGCTGCAGCGGCATCTGGCCACCCTCGAAACCAACTTTGTGGTAACCGCCGGAACGAGCATGCTGACCCTTCTGGCCGCGACCACTGGTCTTGCCCTGTCCCGCGGAGTGGCCTCGCCCAAGACGCTTGCCAACTTTCTTTGCACCCTTTCCGGGTGACAGTTCATTTAAACGCATTTCAGGCTTCCTCTACCGAAAGCAGGTAAGAGACGCGATTGATCATGCCGCGGTTCTCCGGAGTATCGGCAACCGTGACTGTCTGGTGCATCTTGCGCAGGCCCAGACCAGCAACACAGGCTTTATGATTCTTGAGTCGCCCGTACTTGCTCTTGACCAGCGTTACCTTAAGTTCTTTTGTCTTAGCCATCAGGCCAGGATCTCCTTAACTTTCTTGCCGCGTTTCGCCGCGATCGCCTGCGGAGAGTGAATCTCCGACAGCGCTTTGATCGTAGCGCGCACGACATTGATCGGGTTGCGTGAGCCGTAGCTCTTTGCCAGCACGTTGCGAACGCCGGCGCACTCAAACACAGCACGCATCGCACCACCCGCGATAACACCCGTACCTTCGGAAGCCGGCTGCATGTACACGTTGGTCGCGCCATGACGGCCCTTCTTCGCGTACTGCAAGGTGTCATTGTTCAGGTTGACGTTAATCATGTTCTTGCGGGCTGCCTGCATCGCCTTCTGGATGGCGATCGGCACTTCACGCGCCTTGCCATAACCAAAGCCAACCTGCCCCTGGCCATCCCCAACAACGGTCAATGCCGTAAAACCGAATTGACGACCACCTTTTACAACCTTCGCAACGCGATTTACCGTTACGAGTTTTTCGATGAGGTCATCACCCGACTGTGTCTGTTCGTTTCTTGCCATTGTAGGTCCTTAAAACTTGAGTCCCGCTTCGCGCGCCGCATCGGCCAGAGCCTGAACGCGACCGTGATAGCGGAAGCCCGAACGGTCGAACGCGACCGTATCGATTCCGGCAGCCTTTGCCTTCTCGGCAATCCGTGCGCCAACAATTGCCGCAGCTTCAACATTGCCGCCGCACTTGACGCCCTTGCGTACTTCTTTCTCCAGCGTCGATGCCGACGCCAGTACAGTGCCACCATCAGGACCGATAACCTGCGCGTATATATGGCGCGGTGTACGGTGAACGCTGAGGCGATTCACTTCCAGTTCCGAGATCTTCGCACGAGCTTTGCGAGCACGGCGCAGACGATTTTGTTTCTTATCGAGCTTCATAATGTTCTCGCTAAACTATTTCTTCTTCGCTTCCTTGAGCTGAACACGCTCATTGGAATAGCGAACACCTTTTCCCTTGTACGGCTCGGGCGGACGGAAGCGACGGATTTCTGCCGCTACCTGGCCAACCTGCTGCTTGTCCGAGCCTTTGATGACAACTTCTGTCTGGCTTGGCGTCTCGACGCTGATGCCCTCGGGCACGTCATAGACGACGGGATGTGAAAAACCGAGCGTCAGGTTTAACTTGTTACCCTGAGCCTGTGCACGATAACCAACCCCGACCAACTCGAGCTTACGTTCGAATCCTTCGGTTACGCCCTGGACCATGTTCGCGAGCAGCGACCGGGTCGTACCCGTAACCGCCATCGCGAATCGTGAACCCGAACGCGGCGCCAGCGTGATTCCCGCCTCTTCCTGTTTCAGCTCCACTTCAGAGTTCAACTCAAGCGACAAAGAACCCCTGCTGCCTTTGATCGTGACAACGGTACCTTCCTGCTTGAATTCCGTGCCTTGCGGCAACTCAACGGGTGATTTTGCAATTCTGGACATAGTTTTGTCTCAACCGGGTCAGTTTCAACGCATCAGGAAACGATGCAGAGAACTTCCCCTCCAATACCTTTCTCTCTTGCCTGGCGATCCGACATCACACCTGATGACGTCGAAACGATGGCCACGCCAAGACCGCCGAGAACCTTGGGCAGATCCTGATTGCCGCGATAGACACGCAGGCCCGGGCTACTCGCACGCTGAATGCGCTCGATTACCGGCACACCATCGAAGTACTTGAGCTCAACGCTGAGCGTACTTGTGGCACCCTCACCTTCGGTCGAGTAACTCGTGATATAGCCTTCGTCTTTAAGTACCTTCGCGACAGCTTCTTTCGCTTTCGATGCCGGCATGGAAACGCTCACCATGCGGGCTTTCTGGCCGTTACGAATACGGGTCAGCATGTCTGCGATCGGATCGGTCATACTCATATCTGTTCTCCGCCTACCAACTGGCCTTCGTAAGACCCGGAATTTCGCCATTCATGGCGGCTTCCCGGAGCTTGTTGCGGCCGAGGCCAAATTTTCGATACACACCGTGCGGACGTCCTGTAATTGAACACCGGGCGCGTTGCCGCGTCGGGCTGCCATCGCGAGGCAAACTATTCAGTTTCGCCTGCGCAACCTGGCGTTCATCGTCCGAACTGTTGATGTTGCGAATAATCGCTTTCAGCTTGGCGCGCTTTTCAGCATGGCGCGCTACAAGCTTGGTGCGCTTCAGTTCGCGTTGAATCATCGATTTTTTGGCCATGTTTGTCAGTACTCGTTTTCTGCTTAAATTACGAATTGGTTGTCTGGAGTTACGTGACTACCAATTACCACTTACCACTTATTTCTTGAACGGGAAGTTAAACGCTTCAAGCAAGGCACGCCCTTCTTCGGGGGTACGTGCGCTCGTCGTGATCGTGATGTCCATGCCACGAATCGCATCAATCTCGTCGTAGTTAATTTCCGGAAAAATGATCTGCTCGGTGACGCCCATGCTGTAGTTGCCGGAGCGATCAAACGACTTCGGATTCAGACCACGGAAGTCACGGATACGCGGAATGGCGATATTCACCAGGCGATCAAGGAACTCGTACATGCGTTCACGCCGCAGCGTTACCTTGCAGCCGATTGGCATGCCATCACGAATCTTGAACGCGGCTACCGATTTACGTGCCAGACAAATCACCGGCTTCTGGCCGGAAATTTTCTCCATGTCCGCCCGTGCCTTCTCCAACACTTTCTTGTCAGCAACGGCATCGCCCACACCCATATTAAGTGTGATTTTTGTGATACGCGGCACTTGCTGCGTATTTTTCAGACCGAGCTTCTTCTGGATCTGGCCAGCAAGCTCACTCTTGTATTGTTCCTGTAAACGGGACATATCTCTTAGCTCTTAAATGTCGACGACGTCGCCGGTGCCTCTGAAGATGCGCTCTTTACTGCCATCGTCATTGACACGAATTCCGACGCGCTCACCCTTCTTCGATTTCGGGTTAAATACCAGTACATTGGAAATATCGAGCGGCATTGCCTTGTCCAGAATGCCACCCTGCTCACCGAGGTTCGGGTTCGGCTTGGTGTGTTTCTTGGCCAGGTTTACGCCTTCGACAAGGATGCGCCCATCGTCGAAAATCTGCAGGACGGTGCCGCGACGGCCCTTGTCCTTACCAGTCCGAACGATTACCTCATCGCCTTTTTTGATCTTGTTCATTGTCAAAGCACCTCGGGTGCCAGCGAAATAATTTTCATGAAACGGTTGGTGCGAAGCTCGCGCGTAACCGGGCCGAAAATACGTGTACCGATCGGCTCGAGACGCGCATTCAACAACACGGCCGCGTTGCCATCGAACCGAATTAACGAGCCATCTTTGCGGCGCACGCCTTTGCGCGTACGTACAACAACGGCGTTGTAAACCTCGCCTTTCTTGACTTTGCCGCGCGGGATCGCGTCCTTGACGCTCACCTTGATGACATCACCGACGCCAGCGTAGCGACGCTTTGAGCCGCCCAGCACCTTGATGCACTGCACGCGACGGGCGCCGGAGTTATCGGCTGCATCAAGAACTGTCTGCATCTGAATCATGACTGCATTCCTTGGTCGTTATTGACCAGCCGCACGTTCGACAACGTCGACGACGGCCCATGACTTGTTCTTCGAAATCGGCTTGCACTCGGCAATCGTTACCCGATCGCCAGGCTTGCACTCATTATTCGCATCGTGTGCAAGCACCTTGGTCGTACGACGAATGTACTTGCCATACATGGGGTGCTTGATCAGGCGCTCGACAGCGACAGAGACGGTTTTGTCCATCTTGTCGCTGACGACACGACCGATAATCGTGCGCTGTCCTTTGCTCTTATCTTCACTCATTCGCTTTCACCGGCCGCGCGCCCGAGCTCGTTGAGCACGGTCTTTACGCGGGCAATATCTCTTCTTACCTGGCGATGCTGGTGGTTCTGATTCAGCTCACCGGTCGCATTCTGCATACGCAGATTAAATTGTTCCTTACGCAGCGCGAGCAGCTCTTCGTTGAGCTCTTCGACTGATTTTTCGCGTAGGTCTTTGGCTTCCATCACATCACCTGCCGTTCGACAAACGTCGTTGCGAACGGAATCTTTGCCGCAGCCAGGCGAAACGCCTCGCGGGCAACCTCTTCCGTCACACCTTCCATCTCATAGAGCACACGGCCGGGCTGAATCTGGCATACCCAGTACTCAACGTTGCCCTTGCCCTTACCCTGGCGTACTTCCAAAGGCTTTTTCGTGATCGGCTTGTCCGGAAACACCCGAATCCAGATCTTGCCGCCACGTTTAATATGGCGCGTCATTGCACGACGTGCCGCCTCGATTTGGCGAGCAGTCATGCGACCTCGGCCCGTAGCCTTCAGACCATAGGTACCGAACGCAACCGTGCTGCCGCGCAACGCAAGACCGCGGTTACGCCCCTTATGCTGTTTGCGAAATTTCGTTCGTTTAGGCTGTAACATCTCTTATGCCTCTGCCGGCTCTGCCGCTACCGCTTCGGGCTTTGGCTTGTCAAAGACCTCACCCTTGAAAATCCATACTTTGACGCCGATGACACCATACGTCGTATGCGCTTCCGCCAGACCGTAGTCAATGTCGGCACGCAGGGTGTGCAGCGGCACACGGCCCTCGCGATACCATTCCGAACGAGCGATTTCCGCACCATTCAGCCGACCGCCAACCTTGACCTTGATGCCTTCTGCACCAACGCGCATCGTGTTTGTAACGGCACGCTTCATTGCGCGTCGGAACATGACGCGGCGTTCCAGCTGCTGCGCAATACCCTCTGCAACCAACTGCGCGTCGAGCTCTGGCTTGCGAACCTCGGCGATGTTGATACGCACATCGACCATGTTCATACCGATCAACTTTGCAACTTCCGCGCGCAGTTTCTCGATGTCCTCGCCTTTCTTGCCAATCACGATACCCGGCCGAGCCGTATGGATCGTGATATTGACCTTCCTCGAAGGGCGCTCGATCGTAATCTTGCTGACCGACGCATCCTTGAGCTTGGTTTTGATATGAACGCGAAGCAGATGGTCAGATTTGATGTGATCTGCAAACGTTTTCGAATCGGCATACCACTTGGACGTCCAGTCCTTGACGATGCCGAGACGAATCCCGGTTGGATGTACTTTTTGACCCATATTCTTTACTCGTCCGCAACGCGAATGGTGATGTGACTGTTGCGCTTGATGATGCGAGCGCCGCGGCCTTTGGCCCGCGCACGGTAGCGGCGGTACGTCGGCGCCTCATTCACTTCAATCGTCGAAACCTTCAATTCATCAATATCAGCACCATGATTGTGCTCGGCGTTAGCTATCGCCGACTCGAGCACTTTCTTCACAATGCGTGCGCTTTTCTTTGGCGTAAAAGTCAAAGTGCGTAACGCGTCGTCCACCGTTTTGCCGCGAATGGCATCAGCCATCAGGCGACATTTCTGCGGCGAGATCCGCGCGTATCTAAGTGTTGCTGCAACTTGCATGAACCAGCTCCCCTATTTCGTTTTTCGGTCACCGGAGTGACCACGAAACGTACGCGTAACCGCAAACTCGCCAAGTTTGTGGCCGACCATGTTTTCTGAAATCAGGACCGGAACGTGCTGACGACCGTTATGTACGGCAATCGTCAGGCCGACCATATCCGGCAACACCATCGAACGACGCGACCAGGTCTTGATCGGGCGACGGTCATTCTTGGCTGCTGCCTCTGCGACCTTCTTCGCCAAATGCGTATCGACGAACGGGCCTTTTCTAACACTGCGTGGCATTTTGCTGTCCCTTCCTTACTTACGTTTGCGACGACGCACAATCATGCCGTCGGTACGCTTGTTCGAGCGAGTCTTGGCGCCCTTCGTCGGCGTGCCCCAAGGGCTCACCGGGTGACGGCCACCGGACGTGCGGCCTTCACCACCACCGTGCGGATGATCGACCGGGTTCATTGCGACGCCACGAACTGTCGGGCGTACGCCTCTCCAACGCGATGCGCCGGCTTTGCCGAGCTTTCGCAGGTTGTGCTCACTGTGGCCAACCTCGCCGATCGTCGCGCGGCAATCGACATGAATCTTGCGCATCTCTCCGGAACGCAGCCGCAGCGTCGCGTAAGAACCCTCGCGGGCTGCTAGCTGGGCGTAGGCACCGGCAGAACGCATGAGCTGACCACCCTTGCCGGGTTTCATCTCAACGTTGTGAATAACCGTACCCACTGGAATTGCGCGCAATGGCAGCGAGTTGCCCGATTTGATCGGCGCATCTTCGCCGCTGATGATCGGTGCGCCTTCGCCAATCCCCTTCGGTGCGAGGATGTAGCGGCGCTCGCCATCGGTGTACTTCACAAGCGCGATATGTGCGCTGCGATTTGGATCGTATTCAAGCCTCTCGACCACGCCCGGAATACCATCCTTGTCGCGCTTGAAATCGATAATGCGATAGCGCTGTTTGTGACCGCCACCCTTGTGACGAACCGTAATGCGGCCGTTATTGTTGCGACCACCTTTGGATGTCTTCTTGTCGAGCAAAGCGCTATGCGGCTTGCCCTTGTGAAGACCCGGTGTCTTAACCTCGACGACAAAACGGCGCCCGGCAGATGTCGGTTTTGCTTTATGAAGTGACATGAATCAGCCCTTTAATCCGCGCCAAGGAAGTCAATCTGACTACCTTCAGCAAGCCTGACATAGGCTTTTTTCCAATCGTTGCGTCGACCGCGCGTCTGGCCGAAGCGCTTGTTCTTGCCGCGATAATTTATGACCTGCACACCGTCAACTTTTACTTCGAACATCAGTTCGACGGCCTGGCGAATCTCGGCCTTGGTCGCATCGGTGCGGACTTTGAATACGACCTGGTTATGCTTCTCTGCAGACGTTGCACTCTTCTCGGTGAACATCGGACCCTGCAGGACCATCATCAGGCGCTCTTGGTGACCAGCAGCACTCATGACAGGCGCTCCTCAATCAGTTTCAGTGCGGGCAAAGTCACCAGCACCTTTTCAAAGCGAATCAGCACGACAGGATCGATCGAGCCTGCGTCGCAAATGCCCACGTTTGGCAGGTTACGAGCAGCGAGAAAGATCTTTTCGTCAAAAGCTTCATTCAGGATCAACACGTTGTCCAGATCGAGCTCCTTCAGCTTCGTCGCCAGCAGCTTGGTTTTCGGCGCCTCGAGCGAGAGCTCCTTAACGACGACAAGACGATCCTGGCGCACCAGCTCGGACAAGACCGAACGCAGTGCAGCGCGATACATCTTCTTGTTGACCTTCTGCTCATGGTTGCGCGGCTGGGCTGCAAATGCGCGGCCACCGCCGACCCATATCGGGCTGCGAATAGTACCGGCGCGAGCACGACCGGTGCCTTTCTGCCGCCATGGCTTGGCACCACCACCACGTACTGCGGCACGATTTTTCTGTGCCTTGGTTCCGGACCGTCCACCCGCTAAATATGCGGTGACAACCTGGTGAACCAGGGCTTCGTTGAAATCAGCTCCAAATGCCGCCTCAGCGACATCAACAGATCCTGCGCCCTGCATCTTCAGCTTCATGATGCAGCTCCCTGGTTAGCTGCCTTGATGGCAGGACGAACAATGACCTTTCCACCTTTGTGGCCCGGAACCGCGCCCCTGATCAACAGGAGGTTGCGTTCGGCATCAACGCGAACGACTACGAGGTTCTGCACGGTACGGCGAACGTTGCCCATGTGACCGGACATCTTCTTGCCTTTGAACACGCGGCCTGGCGACTGGTTCTGACCAATAGAACCGGGGGCTCTATGCGCCAGTGAATTGCCGTGCGTAGCATCCTGCATTGAGAAGTTATGGCGTTTGACCGTGCCAGCAAAGCCTTTACCGATCGACGTACCAATGACGTCAACCTTCTGGCCTTCCTGGAACAAGTCCACCTTTAGCTCACCGCCCGACTCGAACTCACCTTCATCGGTGTCATCGAGCCGGAACTCCGTCATCAGATCGCCGGCTTCGACCTTTGCTGCAGCAAAGTGGCCGGCTTGAGGTTTAGTCACGCGAGAAGGCTTGCGGCTGCCAGCAGTTACCTGCAGCGCCCGATAGCCGTCGTTCTCCACGGTCTTAACCTGTGTGATTCGGTTTGGCTGTGCCTCGATCACGGTGACCGGGATAGAATCCCCGTCTTCCGTAAAGACACGTGTCATGCCGCACTTACGGCCAACAATACCCATCGTCATCTTCAAAACCTCGCACTAACTTCGATTGGTTAGCGCCTAAAAACTCAAAATCTCTTGCACCGGCCCGACTGCGATTGGCCTGGCCTGTCTTTTCGCGCTTCTTTCAGACACGCGAAAGGGCCAGCCATTGCCGAGAACTTCATGTTCTCTGTGCTCTGGGGCTGACCCTGCTTCCGAACCGAGAATCCACTCGGCGCGGCTGTTCCGGGATTTGCCGTGTCGCCTTCGATTTCCCGGCGACCTGGTACTTTCAAACGTCACAGAGCAGTACTTTGTAACGTTATTTCCGAATCTGGCCGACTCCCGGCCCGGCCAAACTCAGCGAGCCAGCAATTATACCGCCGAAAACCCCATACGCAAGCGGATTTCGAGGAATATTTGCAGGTTTCTTTGCGCTTTAGTTCAGTTTTATCTGCACATCCACGCCGGCTGGCAGTTCGAGCTTCATAAGCGCGTCCACAGTCTTGTCAGTTGGGTCCACGATATCCATGAGACGCTTGTGCGTCCGAATCTCGTACTGATCCCGCGCGTCTTTGTTGACGTGCGGCGAAACCAGTATCGTGAACCGCTCTTTTCTCATTGGCAGCGGAATCGGGCCCTTGACCGTGGCACCCGTGCGCTTGGCGGTGTCCACGATCTCGCGCGCCGAATTATCGATCAGTCGATGATCGAATGCCTTCAGGCGTATACGTATATTTTGGTTAGTAGCCAAGTTCTTAATCCTTGTCTTTGTTTTCATTTAGCACTGTGACGATACTGGTCGTTACAAGTACTCCTAGGATGTTATTCGATAACTTTAGCGACGACGCCGGCACCCACAGTGCGACCACCCTCACGGATAGCGAACCGCAGCCCGTCTTCCATCGCGATTGGTGCAATCAGGTCCACAACCATCTTTACGTTGTCACCCGGCATTACCATCTCGGTGCCCTCGGGCAGCTCTACAGCTCCCGTTACGTCCGTCGTGCGGAAGTAAAACTGCGGACGATAGCCCTTGAAGAACGGCGTATGACGGCCACCCTCATCCTTGGTCAGAATGTAAACCTCGGCCTCGAACTTCGTGTGCGGCGTAATCGATCCCGGCTTCGCCAGTACCTGGCCACGCTCAACTTCTTCACGCTTGGTGCCACGCAGCAGTACGCCGACGTTATCACCAGCCTCTCCGCGGTCCAGCAACTTGCGGAACATCTCAACACCGGTGCACACCGTCTTCGCGGTATCTTTAATACCCACGATCTCGATCTCGTCGCCTACATTGACAACACCACGTTCTATGCGCCCGGTGACCACTGTGCCTCGACCCGAGATAGAGAACACGTCCTCAACCGGCATCAGGTAATCACCGTCAATCGCACGCTCCGGCATCGGAATGTAGCTGTCCATCGCCTCCACCAGCCTGTGGATCGACGGAACACCAATGTCAGACTCGTCGCCATCAAACGCCTTCAACGCCGATCCCGTAATAATCGGGGTGTCATCACCCGGGAACTCGTAGGTCGACAGAAGATCACGTACTTCCATCTCAACCAGCTCCAGAAGCTCTTCGTCGTCAACCTGGTCGGCCTTGTTCATGTACACCACGATGTACGGAACACCTACCTGGCGAGCCAGCAGGATATGCTCGCGCGTCTGTGGCATCGGGCCATCAGCCGCGCTTACCACCAGGATCGCACCATCCATCTGCGCTGCACCCGTGATCATGTTCTTCACGTAATCCGCGTGTCCCGGGCAGTCAACGTGAGCGTAGTGGCGGTTGTCCGTCTCATACTCCACGTGCGCCGTCGCAATCGTGATGCCACGCTCGCGCTCTTCCGGTGCATTATCGATCTGGTCGTACGCCGATACCTCACCACCGTGCTTCTCCGCCATGACCTTCGTCAGGGCAGCTGTCAGCGTCGTCTTGCCATGGTCAACGTGACCAATCGTGCCTACGTTTACGTGCGGCTTTGTTCTCTCAAATTTCTCTTTAGACATGAGCTTTTCCTGCTTATCTAAGTTCTAAATAAATCTCTAATCACCTGGAGCCCACACCCGGATTTGAACCGGGGACCTCTTCCTTACCAAGGAAGTGCTCTGCCCCTGAGCTATGTGGGCTTTGTTCCAGCAAAAATCCGGCCTTCCTGATGGAGCGGGTGATGGGAATCGAACCCACATCATCAGCTTGGAAGGCTGAGGTTCTACCGTTGAACTACACCCGCCTCTCATTCGTTCCGTACACCTTTTTCCGGCGTACAAAAATCCTGACAGTCTTTTTCAGTCAAACCGTCCGGATTTCATAAATATCTCTATGTGTCTTCCCCGCGGCGGCGCTGAAAATTCAGTCACACACCCAGTTCCGATTGTGTCTCGCGGCCTTTTCTTCTCGTACCCAGTGGACCGGAACAACGATTCAGCCAATGCTGCTATACTCGTTCTCGACCTATCTCCGCCGAACTAAAAGTCTGGTGGAGGGGGTAGGATTCGAACCTACGTAGGCATAGCCAGCAGATTTACAGTCTGCCCTCGTTGACCGCTTGAGTACCCCTCCGCGGACACAAGCCGGCTATTGTCTAATCGTCCCAACCAACTGTCAACAACTTACGAGCGAAATATTGCATTATTTCGCCCGCCGGGGCGGGCTCCCACTTGAGTAATATTGCCCGTCTCAGCCTTTCAGGGACCAATGCCACGGCTCAAAGGCAATTCCCCACGGATTATCGCGTGGATAAGTCATCGAAAAGCCGAACTCGATCGCCCTCGATTCCAGCCAGCGGAAAGCATCCGTATCCTCGAACTCCTCGGTCAGCGGCCGCGAGCCAGGGGTCGCAATATCCACCGCCAGCCCTGTGTGGTGCTCACTATAACCAGGTGCCGTATTCACCCTCAAAATGTCCGAAATCGCCTGCCCTGCCTCGATTTTCTTGCGGATCAGGCCGGCCTGGTAGTCCACACCGCGAAAACCCGACACAATCAGCAACTGGATACCCACCGTATCTGCGGCGCTGACCATTGCCTGCCATTGCCCTGCAGCAATGGGTGCCAGGCGTTGCATGCGACCGACAAGATTCGGTCCGACTTCAACTAACTCGCCAGGCTCACGATATTCGGGGAGACCGGTATCGTGACGGTACGAAACCGGAATGCCGAGCTCTTTGTGCAGTTCGCGTAACATTAGCGGCACGATTATGAACGAAGACAAAATCTATATCGACGAAAAGCTCGGCAATGAGCCGTTCCGCTTCGACGACTCGGTGGCGAAAGTGTTTCCGGACATGCTCAGGCGGTCGATTCCTGGCTACGCCGCATCAATCGAGGCGATCGGCTCGCTCGCTGCGCGCTATGTCAGGCCAGGCACGAACTGTTATGACCTCGGATGCTCGCTGGGCGCCGCAGCGCTTGCTATGCACCAGGGCATTCGAGCCGAGGGTTGTCGCGTCATCGCCGTCGACAGTTCCGAGGCCATGATCGAGAAATGCAGGACGGTGTTGGTCGGTAATAAGGAGATAGAGGTCCAACTGGCCGATATTCGGGACGTTGCCATCGAAAACGCGTCGATGGTTGTGATGAACTACACCTTGCAGTTTCTCGATCCCGGCGCGCGCGATGACATTCTGCGACGTATTGCGGACGGCATGCTCGAAGGCGGGTTGTTTCTGCTGTCAGAGAAAGTTGTCGACGAAAATGCGCATATGGAAGACCTGCTCGTGGACCTGCACCACGAACACAAGCGCCGCAATGACTACAGCGAACTCGAAATCAGCCGCAAGCGTGCCGCGCTCGAAAACGTACTAATCCCGGAAACTGTCGCACAACACCGCGAGCGACTCGCGAATGCCGGCTTTGCGCACAGCGCGGTCTGGCTGCGCTACTTCAATTTCGTCTCGATAGTCGCCATCCGATGAGCCTGTTCGATTACCCCTCCCTGTGGCGCTGCCTCGCAGAGCTCGGACTCGCCGACTGGCAAGTTGCGCTGGAACCGGTGCTGCGTAGCCGGCTGAATGATGAGGCTCATGGGGATTTTCACAAGTGGCGCCAGACAATTGAACAACTTGGAGCTCGCGACACGCGCGAACTACTGATGGCTTTGCATCCCTGGAGAAAAGGTCCGTTCGAGCTCGATGGCGTGACCGTTGACAGCGAATGGCGCAGCGACCTCAAGTGGGCGCGCCTGAAAGACGCAATCGAACCGCTGGCCGGGCGCGCTGTTCTTGATGTTGGTTGTGGCAACGGCTACTACGCGGTGCAGATGAGTGATGCCGGGGCGCGCGCTGTTATCGGTGTCGACCCCACAATTCTTTACGTGATGCAGTTTCTCGCGGTTGCGCACTTCCTGCGACCTGGCGGCGTTTTTGCGTTGCCCCTGCGTCTCGATGAGTTGCCGCAGAATGCGCGCAAATTCGACACGGCATTCTCAATGGGCGTGCTGTATCACCAGCGCTCACCGCTCGACCACCTGCTGCAACTCAAGGGCATGTTGCGGCAGGGAGGCCAGCTAATCCTGGAAACGATCTATGTGCCCGGCAAAAAGGCATGGGCCAGCACGCCGCCGGGACGCTACGCCCGCATGAGAAACGTCTGGCTGCTACCCACCGTCGCCGAACTGGCAACCTGGCTAACGCGAGCCGGCTTCGTCGAGATCAATGTCGTCGACAAGTCACGCACAACGACCGACGAACAACGCAGCACCGAGTGGATGAGCTTCGAATCACTGCGCGAGGCCCTGAAACCGGATGACCCGGAATTGACAGTCGAGGGCCTACCGGCACCGCGACGCGTAATCGTAGTTGCGAACACGCCGTAGTTTCCATAGATTCTGTTATGACAGAAACAAGGGAAACGCAAGGGCCATCTTGATGAAGCTTTCACCGGCGGTAGAAAAATACGTGCTCCACTGGGGCGAGATGGGAACACGATGGGGCACCAATCGAACCGTCGCCCAGATCCAGGCCCTGCTATACCTGTCTCCTGAACCTCTGCGTGCCGACCAGATCGTCGACGCACTGTCGGTTGCGCGATCCAACGTCAGCACCAGCATTCGCGAATTGCAGAGCTATGGCATGGTGCGCATGACACATGTACTTGGCGACCGCCGCGATTACTTCGAGTCGCTGCACGATGTGTGGGAGCTATTCCGCGTTATCATGGACCAGCGCAAGCAACGCGAGCTCAACCCAACTCTTTCCATGCTGCGCACAGCGGCCGAAGAAGTGGATGGCGAAGCTGACACCCACCCGGTCACGAAGAAGCGCATCCACAACATGCTCGAATTTGTCGAGACGACAAGCGATTGGTACGAGCAGATCCACGACATCCCGACATCGACGCTGACGAAGCTGATGAAGCTCGGGAAGAAAATTACGAAGCTGGCAAAGTAGAGTCGCAGTCCTCGGCAACTCGCTCTGCGCCGGCGCTGCGCTCACGCAGGACCCAGACAGACTCCGTTATCGCTTTGGCCTCGGGTCCGCCACTGACCGCATTGGCTGGGCGCAGAAAATAGCCGCCCGGTGTGTAGGTCCAGGTGCGAGCCTCACCCAAGACACACTCACTGTGCTGGTAATTACCGCTGGCCAGGTAGCCTTCACGAATCACCGACGAGGACTCCCACGGCATAACAGCATCGGGACTGATACGCATTAGCCAGGTACGGGCACCATTGCCGGGATCGGATCGCAGTTCCTTGATAGTGACGCCTGCAAGATCGGTCGGCTGCCAGTCGACGAGGCGGGCGTCGAGAATCACCGGCGTCTGGATCATGGCGAGTGGATCCATGATGTCGCGGTAGTAGAGAATTTGCGCGCCGCTGCCCGTAGTGATGTTGTACGCGAATGTGCCAGGAGGAATATAAGCGTACCCGCCCGGACCCAGCTTGACGTCTCCGACCGTAACGTCACCTTCGAGGACAACGATTTCGAGCAGCATGCCGGGAGCGCCGCCCGTTGTGCCCTCCCACCCCGCAGGCAGGTCAATGCGGTTGCTCGTGCGCCGTGTCTGCGGATCGCCCGAAAATTGCTTGGCCCTGGTTCCAGGCACGCTTGCGAGATACGCGTTCTCGAGTTCGTCTGACTGCACGAAGGCGGGGTACGGCATTTTCGGCGGACCCGATGCACAGCCCGCAACAATCAGAGCGAAAAAAGCCGCCCAGAATCTGGGCGGCATAGCAAGCAGAAGATGTAATTGGCCAGTTACGTTACGCATGAAAGTCGGAACCTCCGTGTTGCGATATTTTTCAGCGCTATTCGAAAACATGCAGACAAGTCGCTTCTCTGACAGCTGCGACGGTTGCGCAGGCAACCTTCACAAAAGCCACGCGTTGAGAGGAAGCACGTGATGCCTGCCGTCGGATCATGCATCCGGCATGGCGTCCCGCCCACACTGCCTTTTACATCCCATCTCCGTGCGTACCGAGTCGGTACGCACGGAATGCTACTACATCTTGTATACGAGGGCTAGTTATGCACAAGATGTAGATCAAGGTCGGAAGTACGCAAGGAAATCCACTTGGAAACAGAAAAGACGCTTGAAGGACGCTCGACCCACCAGAGAATCGGACTGCTCGTCGGCCCGTTGATCTCCACCCTGATGCTGCTGAGCGATGCGCCCGAGGGGCTGACTGATGCCGGTTGGTCGACCGCGGCCGTCGCTGTATTGATGGCCGTCTGGTGGGCAACCGAAGCGATCCCGATCGCCGCCACCGCATTGCTTCCGCTTGCCTGTTTCCCGATTCTCGGCGCAGTCAATATGGCCGATGCGGCGGCGCCATACGCGAACAAGGTTATTTACCTTTTCCTGGGTGGCTTTGTCGTGGCCTTCGCCATGCAACGCTGGAATCTGCACCGACGCATCGCGCTCAATATCTTGCAGCATGCCGGCGGTAGTGGCCGCTTTTTGGTTGGTGGGTTCCTTCTCACCAGTGCCCTGATCAGCATGTGGGTCATGAACACATCGACTGCCATGATGCTGACACCGGTCGCCGTGTCCGTGATCACCGTGATCCACGCTTCGATTCGGGATCTGGACGCACAGGCACGTGAAGATTTTCAGTACGCACTGCTGCTCGCTGTCGCCTACGGTGCAACGATCGGCGGGCTGACCACGCTCGTCGGCACGCTGCCAACGGCGATGCTCGCGGCGTTCATGCTCAGCAGCTATGGCACCGAAATCAGTTTTGCCGACTGGATGATGGTCGGCGTACCGCTGGCCATGCTGATGCTACCAGTCTGCTGGTTCGCCCTGACGCGTTGGGTGTTCGACGTCAGATTCAAGACTTCCGGCGAGGGCAAGGCCGAACTGAAAAGACTCAGAGATGAACTTGGTGCAATCAGCCGCCCTGAAATCCGCATCGCCATGGTTGCCGCGATCATGATTGTTGCCTGGGTCGGGCGACCGTTTTGGATACAGCTTCCCGGTTTGGCCGGCCTCGACGATACCGGTATTGCGATCATCGGCGCGATTGCGATGTTTGTCATACCGAGTGGTGATAAAGACGATCCGGTGCTATTGCGCTGGCAGTACGCCGAGCAACTGCCGTGGGGAGTCATCCTCTTATTTGGCGGCGGCCTGTCGCTGGCGGCTGCATTTATTGACACAGGACTGGCGGCCTGGCTCGGCACGATGCTGCAGGCCATTGGTACGTTGCCATTGCTTGCACTCGTCGCGGCGATCGCAGCGATGATCATTTTCCTGACCGAGCTGACCAGCAATACTGCAACGGTCGCGACATTCCTCCCGATCGCCGGCGCCGTCGCGATTGAGCTGGGCCTGGACCCGATCGTCCTCGCTGTACCGGTAACGCTCGCGGCCAGTTGCGCATTCATGCTGCCCGTTGCGACGCCGCCAAACGCCATCGTATTCGGTTCGGGCCTGTTAACCATTCCCAAAATGATGCGGGCCGGACTGGCTATCAACGTCGTCGGTATCGCGATCGTCACATTCGCAGCCATGGTGCTGGCCCCACGTTTCCTCAGCTGAGTTTCTGCATGTCAAAGAACTACGAAATCAACAAAGAAAACAGGGTTCGCCAGTTGCGAGAAAAGGCGACCTACGACAAGGATACGGTGCACGCCATTCTCGACTCGGCGCTTTTTATCAGTGCCGGGTTTGTGCAGGACGGTAAGGCTGTTGTTGTGCCAATGATCTACGGCCGTGAGGGCGAGACGATCTACCTGCATGGTGCACGCAAGGCTCGCATTGTCAGACTGCTCGAGCAGACTGAACAGGCGTGCCTCAACGCAACCCTCGTTGACGGCATCGTGTTCGCGCGCTCGGCGTTCAACTCATCGATGAACTACCGCTCAGCGACCATATTCGGAGCACCACGCCTCGTTGATGATCGTGACGAAAAACTGCGAGGTATGCGCATCATCAGCGAGCATACGATGCCTGGCCGCTGGGACGAATTGCGCGAGTCGCACGAGAAGGAGATCAAGATGACAGGCGTCATCGCAGTCGACATCGATGCAGCATCCGCAAAAATTTCCAGCGGCATGCCTGACGACGAAGAGGAGGACTACGACATTTCGATTTGGGCAGGCGTACTTCCGCTACAGTCAACATTGACTGCTGTGCAGGATGATGAGCGACTTGTTGAGGGTGCGCGGCCGTCCGCTGCCGTACGTGCCCTCGAAGGCAGAGTTCTGTAGGAGCGCTGCTTGCAGCGCGATCTGTCGCGGCGACTACCTGCCCTCGGGATGCAAGCGCCGCTCCTACAAAAGCACGTCGCTGTTCTCAGCCTCGAGACGCAGCAATGCCTCCTTGGTATCGAGGCCGCCGCCGAATCCTGTCAGGTCCCCGCTGCTACCAATTACCCGGTGACACGGGACGATGATGGGAATTGGATTACGGCCATTGGCGGCTCCAACAGCGCGCATGGCTTTCGGGCGACCAATTCGCTTCGCGATATCGCCGTAGGACCTTGTCTCACCGTAGGGAATGCGTCGCAATTCCTGCAGGACCTGTATCTGGAAATCGGTGCCCGAAAGATGCAACGGCAGGTCAAAGTCTTTGCGCTCGCCCGCGAAGTATTCTTCGAGTTGCTGTCGGGCAGCCGCAAACGGCTTCTCGTTGAAGATCCAGTCAGGCTCTGGGTCGTGCCGCATTTTGCCTGTGGGAAAACCGACCAGGCTGAGACCATCGTCGTCCCCGGCCAACAACAGTTCTCCAATTGGGGTGTCCATGTAACAGTAGTACATCATTTATCCTCCGGAACCCGGCAAGGAATTCCACAACAACAATGCCGCGTACGAGCGCCATGGACGCCATGACTCCGCACGGTGTTTAAGTTGGGTCGGGCTGATGACTTTCGCCCCACTCATCGCCTTGATAAGGCCGAGATCGGACGCCGGGAAAGCGTCGGGGTATTTGAGTGCCCGCATCGCAACGTACTCTGCGGTCCACTCGCCGATGCCACGAATCGTGATCAGCCGCTGGCAAAATTCCCGGGGCTCCTGAGCATTGTCGAAACTGATCTCACCATTAACGACGGCGCGCGCCACGCGCCGGATCGTTTCCGCGCGGCTCGTCACCAGGCCCATGTCGTTAAGGCGAGCCCGCGCGAGTTTCTCTGGCGTTGGAAACAGGTAGCCCAGATCCAGGGTGTCCGCTCGCGAAACAAGTGAGGCAGGCAGCACAAGCTTTTCACCGTAGCGTGCAGCGATGCGCCCTGACAGCGTCGTCGCCGCCTTGACGGATACCTGCTGGCCGAGAATTGCGCGTACGGTCAGCTCAAAGCCATCCCATGCGCCGGGCACGCGAATGCCGGGGAAACGTCGCGCTATGCCTTTCAGCTTTTTGTCGGCCGCAAGCACACTTTGAATCTCAGTAAGCGGCGCGTCCAGATCGAGCATCTCGCGCGAACGCTGCACCGCATGGAAGATCTGTGTCGTCCCGATGCCGTGTAGCAACAACGACACGTTGTCGCGTTCGACATCGTAGCGACACTCAATCACGCCGGGCTGTCCACTGGTAGTAACCGTGCGCAAGTACGTGTCATCGATGACCTGCTCGACGCCCGGTGTCGCCCGCGCCGCGAAAAAGCCGAGCATCGCCTGCCAGTCAAACGGCTTGCTGCAGCTCAGTCGCACGGCCAAAGCCGTGTTGCTATCGAACGCGTCATCACTTGTCCGGCGCAGCTCTCGCGGAGTACGGCCGTAAGTCTGCCTGAAAGCATCGTTGAATCGACGCACGCTGCCGTATCCGGCTGCTGTCGCGATATGCGCCATTGGCAGGCTGGTCTGGTCGATCAGTCGCTTCGCGAAATGCAGCCGCTGCGTATGCGCGACTGCAAGCGGCGATGCGCCGAGATGTGTAGTGAACAAGCGGCGCAGATGACGGCTGGTTACGCCGAGGCGATCAGCCAATTGCTCGATTGATCCATCGTCAAGCGCACCGTTGGATATAAGTCGAAGGCCTCGCTGGACCGTTGTGGACGTGCCGTTCCAGGCCGGCGTGCCGGGTGCACATTCGGGCCTGCAGCGCAGGCACGGACGATAGCCGGCTTCGCTCGCGGCTGCGGCGCTCGGATAAAACGTCACGTTTTCGGTTTTGGGCGCAACCGCAGGACAAATCGGCCGACAATAAATACCGGTCGTTTTGACGCCTACAAAGAAACGGCCGTCGAAGCGTGCGTCGCGTGACAGTCGCGCGCGTTCATAGATCTCGTGTTGCTGCATGCGGCCAGTATACGCCGCCAACCAGGCCTAACTAGCCAGAATCGGACGTGCACCATTGGTGGTGGGAGCACCGCAAGCAGCGCTTCTACTTATCGAGACCACCGACGCACATGTACTTGATCTCGAGGTAGTCATCGAGGCCATATTTGGAACCTTCGCGTCCCTGGCCGGATTCTTTAACGCCGCCGAATGGCGCCATTTCATTCGAGATAATGCCTTCATTGATACCGACGATACCGTATTCGAGTCCTTCGCCAACCCGCCAGATCCGCCCGACGTCACGAGAATAGAAGTAGCACGCGAGACCGAATTCCGTATCGTTTGCCATCGCAATGGCCTCGTCCTCGGTCTTGAATTTGAACAGCGGCGCGACCGGACCGAAAATTTCCTCGCGGAATACCTTCATGTCGTCACTGACGCCGGTCAGCACGGTAGGCTCTACGAAGCACTCTCCGAGATCAGAACGATTGCCGCCTGTCGCAATATTGGCTCCCTTGGCTACCGCATCCTCGACAAACGTCATGACATCGTTGGCAGCGCCTGCGTTGATTAGCGGCCCGACATTGACGCCGTCTTCTGCACCATTACCCATCTTGAGGTTTGACATCGCTAGCATGAGCTTCCCGGCGAATTCATCGTAGACACCTTCCTGCACGAGAATTCGGTTTGCGCATACGCAAGTTTGCCCCGCATTGCGGAACTTGCAGATGATGGCGCCTTTCACCGCTTCGTCGAGATCGGCATCATCGAATACGATGAATGGTGCGTTACCGCCGAGCTCCATCGAGGTGCGTTTGACAGTCCCCGCACATTGCTCCATCAGCATCTTGCCAACCGGGGTCGATCCGGTGAATGTGAGCTTGCGAACAATGGGGTTGCCGGTCATTTCAGCGCCAATCTCTCGCGTGATACCGCCCAGAACATTGATCACACCCGCTGGCACACCCGCGCGCTCGGCCAGCTCTGCAACTGCGAATGCCGACAACGGCGTCTCGTTCGCTGGTTTGCAGACGACAGTACACCCTGCGGCCAGCGCCGGTGCAATCTTGCGCGTCAACATCGCGTTCGGAAAATTCCATGGCGTAATACATGCAACAACGCCGACCGGCTGCTTGATGACGATAACCCGCTTGTCATCAGAAGGCGCAGGAATCGTGTCCCCGTAAATGCGTTTGGCCTCTTCGGCAAACCACTCGATGTAAGAGGCGCCATATGCGATCTCACCCCGCGCTTCGGCAAGCGGTTTACCTTGTTCAGCCGTCAGAATCTGCGCCAGGTCTTCCTGCGCCTCCATCATCAGGTTGAACCAGTTACGCAGTATCCCTGCCCGCTCTTTCGCGGACTTCTTGCGCCAGGTTACCTGCGCTTTTTCTGCGGCCTCGATCGCGCGACGTGTTTCCGCGGTGCCACACTTCGCGATTTCTGCGATTGTCTCGCCTGTCGCCGGGTTTATTACCGGATGTGTTTCGCCGCTGTCGGCATCGATCCATTCTCCATCGACGTAAGCCTGCGTCTTGAAAAGACTCTTGTCTGAAATCTGCATTCTGGCATCGACTCGCGGTAATCTTTATTGGGGCGAGTAGTATGGATTCTGCGACCCACCGACGCAACGATCTGCCGGTGGGTCGCACGGGGGGATCAGGCTGCCTTGCTGGTCTGTGATTCCAGCCAGGCCTGCAGGTCGTCAGAACCGCCAATGAGGGCTCCGTCAACAAACACCTGTGGATAGGACGTCGCTTTCGTAACAGCTCGTAAGCTTCGATCGGTGTAGTCGCGATTGAGCACGAGTTCCTCGTACTCGATGCCGGCGTCCTGCAGCAGTCCTTTCGCGCGAGCGCAGAACGGGCAGCCCGGACGCGAGAATACTGTCACGTCGTGCGGGAGCTCAGCGTTCGGCTCCAGGTATGCCAGCATCGTGTCAGCATCAGAGACGCTGAACGGGTCGCCAGGAACCTCTTCTTCAACGAACATTTTTTCAATGACGCCATCACGGACAAGCATTGAGTAGCGCCAGGAGCGCTTTCCAAAACCCAGGTCTTCTTTTCCAACCAGCAGCCCCATACCGTCCGAAAAATCGCCGTTACCATCGGGAAGGAATGTCACGCGGTCGGCCTTCTGGCTCCGCTTCCACTCGTCCATGACAAACGCGTCGTTTACAGATACGCAAACCACCTCATCAACACCTGCGGCTTCCAGTGCGGGTTGCAGTTGATTGTAGCGAGGCACATGCGATGACGAGCAGGTTGGCGTGAATGCACCCGGCAGTGAAAAGACAACGACAGTTTTGCCGCCGAAAATCTCGTCGCTCGTCAGGTCGACCCACTCGTGATCGCGACGCGTTCGAAATGTGACGCTGGGTACGCGATTACCTTCCATGTTCTTGAACATTGGTTTCTCCTCGTTTCAGAATTGATCAGACCGGCATGCATCGGTGCATCCAGGTCTCCGTATTTGGTGGCATTAGTGTAAGATTCGATAAGTGATAAAGAAAATGGTTTAATTCGCTTGTTATGTCCTATTTTTTCGAACTATGAGATTACCCAGCACCAAGCAACTCCAGTACTTCGTTGCCCTCGCCGAGAAACAGCATTTCGGCCAGGCCGCGGAAGCCTCGTACGTCTCGCAGTCAGCGTTCAGCAATGCCATCAAGGAACTCGAGTCTGTACTCGACACGCAACTGGTCGACCGGACCAACCGGCAGGTTACGATCACCGCCGCCGGCCAGGACATCGCGACGCAGGCACGGCTGGTACTTCGCGATATTGAACAGCTGGTGGATATGGCGGCCCAGGGCCGGCAACCTTTGACCGGGGACCTGCGCCTTGGCGTTATCCCGACAATCGCGCCGTTCATGTTGCCGCGCGTTCTGCCGAGGCTCAGGCAACAGCATCCGAAACTACGCCTCTACCTGATCGAGGATCAGACACAACGCATCGTACAACGCCTGATCGACGGTGACCTGGACGTCCTGCTGCTCGCTTTGCCCTGGGAGGTACGCGGCGTTGATACCGAGGTTCTGTTTAATGACCGCTTTTGTCTGGCAACGCGAAAAGGCACCGCCTGGGTTGATCCCAAGAATTACCGTTTCGATCGCCTTGCTGCCGACAGCATCCTGCTACTCGAAGACGGCCATTGCCTCAGGGACCACGCACTGGCCGCGTGTCGAATTCGCAGCACGCAAAAAGTGCAGCCGTTCGCAGCCAGCAGCCTTTTGACACTGGTCGAAATGGTCGACGCCGACATGGGTATTTCGTTCCTGCCCGAAATGGCTGCCGGATCTGCCCTGCTAAGGAATACGCAGGTCGAGATGCATCCGCTCAGCGAGCGCAGTCATCGAAAAATCGGCCTGGCCTGGCGCAAAGGCAGCAATCGCGTCGAGGAGTTCAGGCTACTTGGTTCATTCCTGAAAGAAACCGCGGCCAACAAGGGCCCCTGACAAAATAGCGAATAGTCTCGAACGTGGCGCCAAACAAAGACTAAGCAGAGCGCTCCGACTCTTGTTCGTTCTCAGCGTTGGGCATTGCGACAGTTGCTCCGGCCGAAATGAACCCCGGAGACAGGCGTGTTTTCGCTGATTTTTTCGGCGGTTCCATGAGCTGCAACACGAAGAGGACTATGCCGAATGCACAGCAGAGCCATCCAACGATCATGTAGCCGAAGGCCACTGAAAACTCGAAGCCCAGCAACAGTCCTGCCGCATTGAACAAGAGACCGAGCAAAAACCACACCATTGGAAGTCTTTCGGAGTTCAGTTTAAAGAGTCGCATGGCGTGCCTCAACAGTTGTATATGGTTGATCAAGCCCAGAATATGCGTTCAATAGCGTGTCAGAGGTGTGGCGCCTCTCACAAAACGGGTGTTCTTGCGCATGGTCACAGAATAGACTGAGAACCACATCACATGGTGAGACCCGTTTACGCTTGGTCTCGGTATAAAATAAAGAGGGGTCCCAGCGGGACCCCTCGTTTTTTGGTGCCGGCACCAAGAGTCGAACTCGGGACCTACTGATTACAAATCAGTTGCTCTACCAACTGAGCTATGCCGGCTGCATTGGGTGGCGAATTATTCGCCATTCGCCTCTGCCTGACAAGGCTTTGTGTCGCTATTGGGACTGTGGGCAGGTCGCCGCTTCCCGCAGCAAAACCCTGTCCTCGCCATACTTCTCAACAATTGAGCCGGCGCCTTTGCCTGGAGGCAGTCCGATATCGACAAAAAACACGTCCGCGTCACGGGTCATTGGTGAGATATCAACGTCGAATCCAATGGATTTCGCCTGCAGTTCCACTTTCTCGGCGTTTGACTGATTGCCGAAGATGCCGAGCGAAATGCTCAATCCGACTTCCTCATTGCCAACAAGGAAGGCATCCTGGAGCCCGCCTTCGTGCAGTTTGCTCAACATCGTACGACCCTCATCGCGGCTCTCAACGCCCTGCACCTGGACCGAGTGCCCGACAAATATCTGGCCCTGCCCCGATCGCAACGCCGTGCGCATGCCTTCTCCTGCAAACTCCGTTTTCGCCCTGTCCGCGTCGTCACTCGAACGAAACGGCCCGACGGTCACGCAGGACCGCCCCATAACCGCGTCAAGGTCGGAAGGTTCGCCTGAGCCAAGAACGGCGCCAACGCTTGCGGCGGCCTCGGCGTCACGGTTCGCTGTTACATCGAGCGGTGGACCCAGCTCGGATTCACTGACGATCGCGATGCCCGGCTCCGGGTCGCCGCCCGATAACATGCCCCAGACGAAATAGAGGATGTTCGCGAGCAACAGGAACAAAAGCAGGTTTCTCATCAACTATCTTCCAGTAATTTCGCCAGGCCCTGCAGTACGAGATGCGGACGATGGATCGCCCCAGTGTCGAGCGACTTAAGGATGCGCGACGCATCACCACCGGTCAAGACGATCGCCGTATCGGCCCCGTTCCTGCGCATGACAGCCTCAGCCCTTTCTATTGCCCCCACAACCGCATTCAGGGCACCGTGCCCGACCGCGCCGGCGGTAGTGTTGGCGAACATCTCCATGCCACTGCCCTGGCTGGACGCCCGGCGCTGGATGTTCGGAATATCACTGGTCTGAGCCGCAAGGCAGCCTGCCATCAGGCCGACGCCGGGAATAATCTGTCCGCCGAGGTGCTTGCCTGTGGGATCAAGCGCGTCGATGGTCACAGCGGTACCTGCGTCAACGACCAGGCAGGCATCCCCGACCTCGGACCAGGCGCCAATCATCGCAACCCAGCGATCAACACCGAGCCGCCGTGGCTGACGGTAGCTGTTCACGACGCCGCATGCCTGGCTTGCGCTGCGCGCGAAATGCACGTCGACGTTGCAATGCATGCCAATGACTCCCGACAAACGCGTAGCGAAGCTCGTGCCGGCAACGTTACTGGCAAATACAGCGTCAACGCGCCGCGGCAGCTTCGAGGTTAGTGCCGCGAGACCTTGCTCCTTGATCTTCTCGCGGGAGATGTACCCCGTGCGCCGTATTGCCCCGTCATCGAGTACGCCCCACTTGATGCGTGAGTTGCCGACGTCGATCAGCAGCGCACTCACGCGCCCCGCTCCTTCGGACCTGCCATTACGATGGAGCCCGAGATGACACGAGCCTGACCATTGTTTGTATCGACTAACAGCGTGCCATCCTCGGCTACCCCCGCTGCAATACCGGTGATCTGTCTGTCCGGCATGTCGACCGTTATTGCTCTCCCCAATAACCAGTCGTTTTCCCGCCATTCACGCATGAAGCCCGGCAACCCGGATGCCTCGAAGCGCTTGAAGGTCAGGAACAGCTGATCAACCAGGGTGCCCGCAAGCAATTCACGGCCAGGCGGGTTCCGTGCCACAGACTTGAGGTCTACGGCGCGGTGAGCCCAGTCAGATTCACCGCCGAAATCGATTCGCTGCGGAATGTCGACGTTCAATCCTATGCCGGTAACAACCGTCACTTGCCCAGGCTTCCCGGACTGCAACTCGGTCAGAATTCCGCCGAGCTTGGCGTCGAGCGCAACGACATCGTTCGGCCACTTGAGGCTGACTCCGTCAATCTCAAGTCGCTGCAACGCACCCAGGACGCCAACACCGATCGCCAGAGTCAGCCCTTCGAGTTGCCCTGGCCTGCTGGCAAACGTGTATGAAAATGACAGGCAGAGCCCTGACCCTGGTGCCGAGATCCAGTGCCGGGAGTGCCGGCCACGACCCGAGGTCTGGTGGTCTGCGATCGCTACACGATAACAACCTACCGCCGGAGGCGGCTGCGACATTAAATACGTATTGGTCGAGGCAATGCTGGAAAAACTCTCGAGCTTCTCCAGCTTCAGAGTGGCGAGCTCGGTAAGCGGCTGTTGAACGCCGGCAACGTCAAGTTTGCTCATCGTCTCCGGTTTGACGCTTGCTGCTGAAGATCATCAATCGTGTATTCCGGTGCTCGCTGCCGTCGCGCATTCTTCGAATGTTGGGGCGATGCCAGAGAATGATAAAGACAGCCATAACAACACAGTAAATGAGCAGCGCCTGGTCATCCGGCCAGCGTGTCACGCCGATCCAGACGGGCACGGAAGCGGCGGCAATCATCGTTGCCAGGCCTACGTAACCCCACATGACGAGCGCCCATCCCCATACCAGTATCAGCGGCAGAACCAGTTCGGGGCCCAGCACAATCATGGTGCCAACCAGGGTGGCCGCGCCCTTACCGCCACGGAAGCGGTGATAGATCGGCCAAACGTGGCCGAACACTGCAGCGACAGAGCAACATAGTGTCAGCCAGTATCGGGATACGTCGGGATCCGTCGGCACGAACGGAATATCGAGGCCCGGGACAATTCCGGCCCCGACATAGCCTTTGCCGATATCGACGATGACGACCCCCAATGCGAATACAATGCCTTGCGTTCGCAATGCGTTGGTGCCGCCGGCGTTGCCACTGCCCATAGTGCGAATATCGATGCCGCCGCGCAGTTTCCCGACAATCATGGCGCCCATCAGGGAGCCAATGAAGTAGCTAATCAGAAACTTGACACCGAGCTCGAGCATGAAGACGTTCCGCTTTGCGTGGACAGACTGCGGCATTGTAGCATCGGCCAACCAGTATCCGCGGCTTCAGCATGACATCAGGCCCAGTATCATTATTCGTTAACCCCACGGCCGGGAGAGGGCGCGCCGGACGACGCCTGTCCCGCATTGCCGCGTTGCTCGAGCAAGCCGGGATCGAATTCGAACCGTATCAAAGTCAGACGGTTGGCGATCTCGAGGACCAGGTTCGTAGCCAGGTGAATCGCGGCACCGATCGAATCGTGGTGGTAGGCGGTGACGGCAGCGTTCACGAAGCCGTCAACGGAATTATGGGCGCCGACAATCCGGCGCGGCTCGGCGTTATCCCGTCGGGCACCGGCAATGACTTCGCCAAGGCCTGTCACATTGCTCTCGACTGGGAACACGCGACGCAGTTGCTCGCCGAGCGCATCAAGGTCGACGCCACCTCACGCTGCATCGATATCGGGCGCATGAACGAGCGCTATTTTGCGAATGGAGCCGGCATCGGCTTCGATGCGAAAGTCACCAGGGTTGCCCGCTCGTACCGTTGGCCCATTGGCGACCTTGTTTACCTGTTTGCAATTTTTCGCTGTCTTGTCGACGGCGTTGCGACACCCGACGTGACCATCACATCAGATGAGTTGACGACCCATGGTCCCATCACACTTGCGAGTATTAGCAATGGCGCATGGGTCGGCGGCATGTTTCACATCGCACCAATGGCGGACAACAGTGATGGCAAGCTTGAATTGCTGATTGCAGACCCGGTATCCCGGATGCGAATTTTGTCGCTGCTGCCGAAAATTATCAGCGGCAAGCATCTGGGCGAAAGCGAAGTCAGGCATGCGAGCGTGTGTCGTGTGACGATCGAATGCAGTGCAGACGTGCCTTCCCATCTCGATGGGGAAGTGGGCGCGCCGGCGAGCCAATTCGTCATAGAGATACTGCCAGCGGCGCTAAACCTGCTCTGAGGTTCGCCGCGACCCAAGGTAAATCGCGCCGAGCGCAATCGCGGCCCCGGCCAATTCCGTCGGTGTCATTGGCCGCGCAAAAAAGAGCACATCCCAGGCGAAACTCAGCGTTGGCTGCAACAACAACGCAAGTCCTGCCTCGGTCGTCGACACCTGCGGCAAACTGCTGACAATCAGGATGTAACCAAGGCAGTGCGAGAGCACGCCGTAGGCAACCAGCCAACCGAAATCCCCAACAGTGGGTATGGCAAGCGACTGCCCCTCGACCATTGCCGAGGCACCGAGTATCGCCGCTGAAAGAACAGAAATCACCGCGATTTCCCGCGTCGGCATGCCGTGCTCGACGTCCTTGCGGGAATAGCGCATCGTCAGCAGGTACCCCGCGTAGACAAGCGCGGTCAACAGCCCGTAGACGACTCCGAGACGATAGTCATCGGGCAGGCTTTGCCAGTCCAGCCCGACGATCATGCCAAGCCCGACCAGGGCCAGTGGAATTGCCAGCAACTGGGTCGCTGTTGGTTTTTGCCGTAGCAGGAAAACGCCAGCCAGCATCAGGATGAATACCTGGAAGTTGGCCAATAGTGTCGAAAGGCCGGGACCGATATAGATGATGCTGCGATGCCAAAACCAGAGGTCGAGCGCGAAAAAAACCGCCGCGAGGCCGAGCAGTTGCCAGACGCGTCGGCTGAACTGAAGCGGTTTGCGTGCGACCAGAAGATACAAGCCAAGCGCCACACCACCAATGAACACGCGGTAAAATCCACTTGTTGTAGCCGAGACGCTTACGAGCTTCACCCAGACAGGCGAAAGACTGATCAGCGCCGCACCTGCGAACAGCCGAAGCCGGGGATTGGCAAATGACAGCATCGACTAGTCCGGCAACAACCAGGCCGCTTGTCGTGCCAGCGACTCAGCATCGGCGTCGCCATCAAATTCCAGGAAGCACGTGTTCTCAGGAGCGTCGGACAGCTTGATTCTCAAGGTGACCAGCTCATCGCCACGAAACACGATGAGTTCGAGCTTATCGCCATCGCGATACGCTTTAAGCCGTTGATCGCAATTGGCCGCAGTGAGTGCCAGCCCATCGAGCGCAACGGCCACGTCCCCGGGAGCAACGCCGGCGACCTCGGCCGGACCGTCATTCGCAACGACCGTGAAGACCGACTTTCCATCTTTGTTGGCGAGTGTCGCACCCAGCCAGGTGCCCACCTGCATCTTCGCGGGCTTGCCGCCTTTGTCTTCCGCGTTGCTGGCTCGACGCAGGCAATAGTCGATGCCAAACCTGGAAAGCAGCTTTTGCAGCGGCAGTTCGCCCGTGCCGCGCACGCAGGCGTCAAAGAAGTCACCGAGATCAAGGCCAGTGACTTCAGCGCACACGCTTTCAAAACCATCTTCCGGCATGCCCTCCCCGGATTGTCCCCAGCGCTTCCAGCACTCCTTCATCACATCGTCGAGAGACACACCGCCTTTCGATTCAAGGCGGATCTTCAGGTCGAGAGCCAACGCGATTAGCGATCCTTTCGTGTAGTAGCTAACGATCGCATTGCTCGCGTTCTCATCCTGTTTGTAGAACTTCGTCCACGCATCAAAACTCGACTCTTCGACACTCTGCTTTAACCGACCGGAGCCACGCAGTACTCGCGTGATTATTTGGCCCAGGAGTTGGAGATAGCTCTCACCGGGGATCAGGCCCGAGCGCACAAGCGCCAGGTCGTCATAGTAAGAGGTGATACCTTCGAACACCCACAGCAAACCCGTGTGGCTTTCACTGCGCAGATCGTAGGGGGTAAAAGCTGCCGGCTTGAGGCGTTTTATGTTCCACAGATGAAAGTACTCGTGACTCACAAGCCCGAGAAAAGTCCTGTAGTTATCAGTAATTTCGGCGTCGTCACGCAAGGGCAGGTAATCGCGCGAGCAGACCAGGCTCGAAGACCATCGATGCTCTAGCCCGCCGTAGCCAGCTCCGGGCGCATGCAACAGGAACAGGTAGCGATCCAGCCCATCAGGCACACCGAGAAAATCGATCTGCTGTTCACAGATGCGCTGCAGATCGTGGCACAGGCGTGCGATATCAACATGTACCCGGCCGCGAATCGCTATTGCGTGAGGAATGCCGCGTACGTCGAACTCGCCAATCGTCAGTTGGCCGATCTCGACAGGATGATCGATAAGTTCAGCATAGTCCTCTGCCAGGTAAGAGCCGAACCCATATCGCCCCGCATCACCGCGTCGCATCGACGTCGCCACACGCCAGTCTTTTCCGAACGGCGCATCGGGTGCGACGATCTCGAGTTCGCAGGGCGATTGCTCAAGCCCGGAAACACTCAGAAATACGCATGAGCCGTTGAAATACGCATGCGTTGCATCGAGGTGGGCGCCGCGAACGCTGGGGTCGTATGCATAAATCTCCGCGACGACAGTCAGCGGCCGATCAACCGGCTCAGCCTGCCAACGGCTCTTGTCGAGCTTCTTCATCCGCACCGCGAGTCCGTCGGACTCGGCACGAATCGCCACCACGTGCTTCGAATAGTCGCGAATCATGTAGCTGCCGGGTATCCAGGCGGGCATCTCGAACACCTGGCCCGCTGAGTCTGGCGTGTCGACGGTAAGACTGACTTCGTAGAGGTGGGCTTGCGGATTCTTTGCCCGTATCCGGTACCGCAGCGGCGCGGGCATTATTTCCGGACCGGCTCGTTGAGCTTCAGGCTCAGGCATTTCGCCGAGCCGCCCGCTTTCAGAAACTCGGTCAACTCCACCTCATGTACCTTGAAGCCCGCGAATATGAGCCGGGCCTTCAGCGGTTCGGACGCGCGATGCAGGATGACGCGGTCACCAATGTTGATCGCATTACACGCGAAATTGCCTGCGTCGAAGGTGTCGACAATGATGCGCTTGTGCGGCGGAATTCTGCTTTCGATCGCAATGCGCGAGTCGTAGTCAAACGCCGGCGGATGATACATCAGGAAACCATCCGTCAACGGGCAGAAACACGTGTCGATGTGGTAGAAGCGTTCATCCGTCAAGCGTATGGATACGAGTTCGATGTCGAAATACTTCTGAATCTCGGCATGCGCTTCGATCTCGGTGCGAAATCCATAGCCGGTCCACAACCAGGGGCCGTGCCGGTCGAGCAGACAATCACCGGCACCTTCGAAGCCTATTTTTTCGTCAAGCTCGAAGAGCTCGAAACCATTATCGCGGAACCACTGTTTGTATATGGGCTCTTCTGCGCGGCGTTCCATGGGCATGAAGTGGCTCGCAATCGCCTTGTCACCATAAACGACGCCGGCGTTCGCCGTGAATACCATGTCGGGAAGGTCCGGGTCCGGCTGCAGCGTGACCACATCGGCAAATTCGCTAACCCGGTCGCGCAGGTTCTGCCACTGCAGCTTTGCCTTGTCGATGTTCATGGAATCTTCGTTGCCGGCCATCCACGGGTTGATGACGTAGTCCACCGTAAAGTAGTCCGGCGGGCACATTAGAATTTTGTCCTGGAAATTGCTCATTTTTTCTTCTTTTGGTTAAGGTCCGACGCGTCTTTCGGAAGGTGAACTTCGGCGAGCATGCAGCGCACGCTACCCCCGGCTGATGCCTCGATATTGTCGATCGGAACCGACACAATATCACCGTTTTTCTGCAGCGCAGCGCGCTGTCCCTCGGTGAGGGACTCAAACGCCTGTTGCGACATGGCCACCACCCGTTTGCCATCCTCACCGCGCAATTCGAGCATGTTGCCCGCAAATGCGTCGAGCTGGTCATAGCTGAGCAGCATGATGTCGTGGCCCGACTCTCGCATGCGCTGCAGGACCGCCTCGCGCTGGTCGTCGCGCGGGATCGCCTCATCACAGATAACGGCCAGTGTTTCGCCGATATTCATCAACACGTTGGTGTGGTAAATCGGAACGCCCTCGCGGTCCACGGCTTCAAAGGCAACCACCTCGTATTCCATACGCTGTGCAAAATCGCCGAGCGGATCGAGCTGCGTGCGAGAGGACAGGCACGCGTAGGCGACATGATTGACCCTGTCGAGCACCATGCTGCCAGTGCCCTCGAGGTAGTGCCCGCGCAACTCATGAGGTGACAGGTCGACGACCTCACTGACGGCATAGCCGAGCTCATCATTGAGCTGGGAAATGACATCCATGCGTCGCTCGGTGCGCCGGTTTTCAGCCTCCATCGGGTACAGAACTACGCGACCATCAGCATGAAAACTGACCCAGTTGTTCGGAAATATGGAATCCGGCGTATGCGGCTCAACCGTATCGTCAACGACGATGACATTGATGCCCTTGTCTCGCAGGGCATCGACGAGGCCGTCGAACTCCTTTAGCGCAGCTTCATGCTGCTCCCCGGCAGATGCTTCGGTCTTGCCCTGGAAGCGATTCGATTCAGCCGTCATCGGATTGCTTTCGAACCGAACCGGCCGAATCATGAGCACTGTCGATGCGAGTTGCGATTCCATCGCCATCAGGCCCTGGCACTCGGCCGGGCCGAGACATCACCGTGCCAGCGCCTCAGATTGACTGCCTCTTCGGGCACTTCGAGCTTGATCCAGCGGGCAAAGTCGATCAGAACCAGTCCCGTGATGTCCGCGATCGAGTACTCATCGCCGGTGATGAATGCTCTGCCGTCGAGCTGTTGTTCCAGCCGATCGAAAAACGCGATGACACACTGGCGGCCACGCTCGGCGAGCTCAGGTATCTGGTCGACTTGCTGCGGCCCGGTGATGGCATGACCACGCATGCCTTTTGCCGAGTTGCGAAACGCATCTCTCATGTGCATGAGCCCGTGTTGCTCGATTTTGTTGTTCCACATTGTGGATATCGCACGCTGCTCTGCCGTCTGTCCGAACAGCGCCGGGTCGGGATGCAATTCCTCGAGATACTGGCAGATCGCCAATACTTCCGAGATCGTCTCACCATTATCCAGCTCCAGGACCGGCACCACGCAGTCCGGGTTGAGGGCACGAAACTCCGGCGCAAACTGCTGACCGGATCCAAGGTCGACCTCAATCTTGTCGAGTTGGATGCCTTTTTCGGCCGCAAAAATACGGACTCGCCGCGGGCTTGGTGCGGTTGCGCAGTCATAGAGCTTCATTTACTTCTCCGTCGCCTTCGCGGCGTTCATTACAGTTTTGGCATCCTGACCGAACATGATGGAGCGGGCTTTGTGGCTGCCCGCCAGATCCTGCCGCAAGTCTTTCCCCACATCGACACCGCGCCGGACGGCCGGCCTGGCTTTCACGCGGTCGAACCAGCCACGGAGGTTCTCGAATGTATCAAGGTCATAGCCGAAGCGCTTGTATGGCATTACCCAGGGAAACGACGCGATATCAGCAATCGAGTAGTCGCCTGCGAGGTACTCCCGATCGCGCAGGCGCACATCCATCACGGCGAGCAATCGACCGTACTCGCGAAAATAGCGGTCCCTCGCGTATGGCGACGGATCTTGCGCATAATTGACGAAGTGACTGTGTTGGCCGGCCATCGGACCAAGGCCTCCCGCCTGCCAGAACAGCCACTGCAGAACTTCAGCCCTGTCAGCCCCCTGCTGTGGAAGAAACCGGCCGACTTTCTCGGCGAGGTAAACAAGAATGGCACCACCTTCGAACACGGATATTCCGGTCTCGCGATCGACGATTGCGGGAATGCGGTTATTCGGGCTGATCTTCAGGAACTCCGGCCTGAACTGCTCGCCCAGGCCGATGTTGACGGGTACCAGGGTGTACTCAAGGTCACACTCTTCGAGCATGACCGCGATTTTCTTGCCATTTGGCGTCGGCCAGTAGTAGAGATCGATCATCAGCAAAATGTCGGTTAGGATGTCGTGCAATGGTACATCACAGCACGCAGATTCTGGCCGTCGACGACGGTCACAAGATACACGCTCAGCTTTGGCAACCTGAGGGCGATTGCACTGCCATCATTCAGGTAGTACATGGCCTCGGCGAACACGCCGGTCGTTATGCACGATTTGCCGAAGCCGCAGTGAAACGCGGCTTTGCCGTGTGCGCTCACGATCATCGAGGACACGGCAGCCACGCGCAGCACCCCGGGTACTTTGCGGTTACAAAGGGTTGGGAGCGCGTGGTCAACGACGTCGATGTCGTGAATGAGTTTGTCCGCCGCACTGTTCCGGGTGTTCCCGTCGTGCTTCTCGGGCACAGCATGGGTTCTTACATTGCACAGAACTACTCGATGTACCACAGCGAGCGCCTTACCGGCATGATCCTGAGCGCATCGACATGGCCGGCGAAAGCAAAACTGTTGCCCGCTTTTGCCATTGCGCATATCGAAGCCTGGCGCCTTGGCGCCAGCGCCAATAGTCGCCTACTGCACAAACTCGGCTTTAGCGATTTCAACAAGCCGTTCAGTCCCGCGCGAACCGACCTCGACTGGCTGTCTCGGGATGAAGATGAAGTCGACGAATATATCGCCGATCCATTGTGTGGCGGCCCGTACACCTGCGGCCTGTGGCGCGACCTGTTTGGCGGTTTGCTGAAAATCTACTGGGACAGTTCGCTGCGGCGCATTTCTTCCGATTTGCCAATACTCATTAGCGGCGGTGAGCTGGACGCTGTTGGCGGCGACAAAGGTATGGGACGGCTCGCCACGCACTACGCGCAAACACTTCATTCACGACTCAAGGTCAGGATCTACCCGGAAGGCCGCCACGAAATGCTCAACGAGATCAATCGGGATGAGGTCACGCAGGATTGGCTCGACTGGGTCGGCGCTACCACTGGTACTTCGCGCTCAGGCTGACTTGCCGCCCAACTGCCGGTGTCCCCGGGAACTGCTCATAGCTGTCGTCCGTCAGGTTGTCGGCCGTTAGCGCCAAGCCGAAACCGGAGCCGCTCGGCGGCTCCCACGCCAGCGACAGCGAGGAAAGAAACGCTTCGTCGGATCCGCCGCGCAGAGGATTGTTTCGCTGCTTGCGGTACTCGTTGTCCCAACGCACTTCAAAGTGCGCTCCGACACGGTAGCGCAGTGCGAACGTCGCTCGATGCGTCGCGAAGTTGAGCGCGTAGAAACTCGCATCGACGACTGCCGATCCGTAGTCCTCGTCCTTGTCCAGGTAGGTGTAGCTAGCCACGATATCAACGGCAGTCCATCGGCGTCGTGCGAGAAGTTCGACCCCGAACACGTCGATATCAACCGCATTGGCTTGCCGGGTGAACGGCGCACCGCTGGCGAATGTCCAGTCGACAAGATCGACATCCTCACGGTAGAACACCGTGGCCTCACTGTCCCAGGACCCGGCATCCCGGCCTATTGATACCGACAATTGGTGGGCCTTCTCCCGACCTAATGATGCATTGCCGCCAAACAGGCCAGCAGGGGGTGAATTCAAAACCGTGTATCCTGGAACCTGCGACGTCGACGCATATTCGAGCGATACAAACTCACTGCCTCTTGCCGTAGTTTCGCTAAACGTGATGCTCGCGACAGGCGATATGGCACTGCCATCTTCGCTGGTCCAGTCCACGACGGCGCCAAAGCGCAGCGTCATCACTCGATCATTGCCCTTGCCGACCTCGAGCGTCGGCACGATGCTGGCCGTCACGTAGTCGCGTGAATCGAAATCACCCTCGGTCAGGTCAGTGGAAAATACAAGTTCATCCGACACCAGCTGACCCGCGTAGTGCCAGTCGAGTCTCGAGCCGCCCCGAACTCCGTTAAAGCCGACACCATACACTTTCGTCTCGTGATCGAAGGACCCAGGCCCGCCGGACTCGTCGGTTCTGCGATCAAAGTCGTAATCATCCTCAAGGCGGCGATAGAAAGCACCCACCTCGAAGAAGCCTGCCTCCAGTTCCTGGCGATGATTCGCGAGCAACAAGGTGGTTTTCGTGTGGTCGGTTTCGGGCAGCGAAGCAAATCCGGTGTACGCCCCCGGCCAGCCATAGAACTTGTCCTGGTACGCGAGGATGAGATCGCTTTGCGCCACGTCGGTGCTGCGTTGCAGGTGTACGTTAAATCGCGAAAATTCATGATCGCCGTTTTCGACCGTGCCATCACCCTGAGAGCGCGCGGCCGCTAACGCGTATCCGATCTCGGCCCCTGCCGCCGTGCTCGATGAGTTTGCCAGTCGCAAAGACTGAAACTGCAGGCTATCGCTGCCCGCCCCCATCAGGATTGAGCCACCTGCAGCAATCCTGCGCAGGGCGTACTCAATGGTTGCGATATTGGAATTGAACCCCGCAGTGGCGTTGTCAACGCCCGTTAGCAGCTCGGGCGCCGCCAGGAATTCAGGATCAATGGGTAACTCACCAACGTAGTGACCGGTCTGCGGGTCCATGACGGTAACTGCACCCGCCTTGAAACCGGTGTTCTCGAACAGGCCTCCGCGAACGGTGACGTCAGCCTGACCCTCGGGCAGACCGCGAGACTGAAGCTCGGTGATCGGATCGAAGCGCAGCGCAGTGGCCACAGATGAGTAACTGCCGGCCGGCCGCGTATTCGCCACCCGATTGGCCGTTACCGTTATTTCTGTCAGTTCCTCGTCGCGATTTTCATCTGCGACGGCAGCCGCGAATAACGCGGGCTGAACCAGTGCCATCGCAACCAATGCCTGCCTGAACGCCATAGCGTCAGCCACCCCCATAGCCTTGAGCCAAACGATCGGTGAATGTGCCACAACGGTTTGGCACTGTCACAAAAAAAAGCCACACCCCGGAGGGTGTGGCTTTGATTCGAACGTGTGACTCGATCTAGAAGTCCCAGGTTACTCCCGCTGAGAAGTACGCACCGTTGAAGCCGAAAGGAGCCGCACGACGTGAGTACTGGAACACGCCGGCGCTGTCGACAATGATCGCGCCGCCAGGTCCGTTCTCGATGGCGCCATTGCGTGAATTACCGATTTCGTTCGTATCCGGCGTAACGTCGAAGATATTGTTGCCTGCAACAAAAACACCGAGGCCATTGCCAAAATCGAAAGATACATTCACGTCCGTCAGGATCTCCGCGCCATAAGTCTGGCGTCCACCATCGGTTACGGTGTATTCACCGTAACGGTTGAGAGCCAGGTTGATGCTCAGTGCATCACTGCTATACAACGCACTGAAACTGATGCGATCTTCCGGCTGCCACTCTTCGATGATCGAAATATCCTGCTCGTTGAACACGTCATCGACATCGACGAACTCCAGCCCCGACCCGCTGGGTGTAAACAGGTCGGTGACGTCAGTTTCGGTGAAGTTGGCTGCGAGCGTCAGATCAAGGTTACCCCCAAACAATTCCAGTCCACCATACGTTGCGACCAGGTCGATGCCAGTCGTTTCTGTATCCGCACCGTTCAGGAAGAACTGTCCGGCACCCGCACCTGCCTGTATCAGTGCGGCATCCAGCTCTGGCGACAGCCCCGATCCCAGGCGATTGCTGACGACGATGCGATCATCGATTTCGATGGAGTAATAGTCGATGGTCAGGCTGAGACGGTCGGTAAGATCCGCCACAATGCCGAAGCTGTAGTTGGTCGACTCTTCTTCCTTGAGTGCCGGGATACCGATCGCCTGGGCGAGCGTGCTGTCGTTACGAAACGTACCAACCTGCTGTGCGATCAGGTCCATCGTATCGCCGTCGCCATCGTCATCATTGACATCCACAACGAATTGCGTGCTGACATTATTGAAGTACAACTGCTGCATTGACGGCGCGCGAAAACCTGTGCTCACTGCGCCACGCAGGCTGACTGCGTCGGTGATGCCGAAATTCGCGGCCAACTTGAAGTTGACGGTATCGCCGAAGCCATCGTAATCATCGTAGCGCACCGCGCCATTTATCAGTATACGGTCGGTTGCCTGGTACTCGACATCGCCATAGACCGAGAAGACATCACGCGATTCGTCGACGGCCGACTGCGGACCGATGCCCGGAAAACCCTGTATACCGGCGCTTCGATCATCCGGATACAGTGACACACCATCCTCGGTATCGTAGTCGCGGTAAGAGTATTCCTCACCGGCGATGATCTTGTACTCGTCGGTACGCAGTTCGACGCCCATTGCGAAAAACAGGTCGCCAAACGACTGCGTGAAGTCGAGATTGATTGTCTGCAGACTCAGCTCGAGTCCGTAGGCGTCGGCTTCACGTGGCACTGATGCGCGTATTTCGTCAGGCGTCAACGTTGTCGTGAAGCGCTGCGCATTTGCAAACGATGAGTTCATCGAATCGCTGGTGTTGTAGTCAATCGTATTGTTGCCATCGGTGAACGACAAATCGAGCGATGAGTCGTTGTCGAAATCGATGCGATAACCAAAGTTATAGGACTGATCCTTAATTTCCGAGTTGATCTTGGGCAGGAACCCGGGCGGTATCGTCGCATCACCGTCATCCAGAGGCGCGTTGCCGCCAGTATTACCGTTGTGGCGGAAGAATGCGGCAGACTCGTTATCCCTGTTTGAGTAGGTAACAAAACCGTAAAGCTCTCCATCGCCGAGTTCAATTGCGGCGTTCAAAGTCATTGCGAATTGCTCGGATATTGCGTCACCAATTCGGAATGTGTCTCGCGGTGCCGACACCTCACGAGGATCGCCGGGCTCGACAATACCGTTGCCGTCCGTATCTGCACATCCCGGAAACTGGCAAGAGCCATGCAAACCGGCCCGGTTGGTGAAATCGCGGTCGCGGAAATTGAAGGCGGCATTGAGAAAACCGCTATCGCCAAGTGCAAAGCCTTTGCTGAAATTCACATTTGTTGTCTGTCCGTCACCTTCGGAGTACTCACCTACGGAGACGCCGAAACTGCCGCCTTCGTTAGCGTCATCGAGGACGAGGTTGATGACGCCTGCAATAGCGTCGGAACCGTATTGCGCCGCAGCGCCGTCTCGCAGCACTTCAATGCGCTTGATGGAGACGCCTGGAATCGCGTTCATATCTGTGCCCGCCGTACCGCGGCCAACAGATGTGTTCACGTGGATCAATGATGCCTGGTGACGGCGTTTACCATTGACCAGGACCAGCGTCTGATCCGGACCGAGTCCACGCAAAGTGGCCGGGCGCAGCGCGTCCGTGCCATCACTGATGCTGGAACTCGAAAAGTTAAATGATGGCGCCAGTGCCTGAAGCATTCGGCCAACCTCTGTCTGACCGGTCTTCTCCATCATTTCCTCATTGATGGAATCGACAGGTACCGGAAGATCGGATGCGCTTCGTCCCGGCGCGCGGGTACCCGTTGCGACGATCTCCTCGATCGCCTCCGAATCCGAAGATTGCGCTTGCACGGCCTGTGCCGAAAGTCCGGTAGAGACCGCCGCGATAGTCAGCAAGCTGACCTGTAGCAGGTTGTTCTTCATCTTGTTATCCCCCTGGTTGGAAACTTCGCTAAATTCTCGCCTGCTATGCATCCTGCGTTGCGACGAGTGAATTGTTGTAGTCGCGCTACTATAAGCGCGCACTCAGCAGGAAACCAGTAATGCCAAGGTAGAATTCCTGCATTTATGTGTTCTTTGCGCAACACCTCTCTTTTTTTTTAGCGCATGGCCAATGATCACGCGATGTATTGCATTTGGGCGTGCCCGGCTGTGTAATCGAACAAATAGTCAGGAAGCAGATTTCTGACGCAATTATCTATAACGACTCCGCGCTCATGACGCAGTCATGGGAGATGTCGGTATTCCACTACATTGCACATATGAGAGAGGTTCTAGAATGACTATCGCCAGAACGACAGAGATTTCCGCATCATCGAGCAAGGGTTTTGAGGACGCTGTTTGCAAAGGTATCAAGCGCTTCAGCAAGACAATCAACCATGTCGAAGGCGCGTGGGTAAAAGAACAGAAGGTCGTCGTCAAGGACGGTGACGTCACCGAATTTCGTGTCACCATGAAGGTGACATTCATACTGGATGACTAATTAACAAGACCAGGCAAGGAGACCAGGTAATGGCGGGAAAATTTGAATGTTACAAAGACAAAGCAGGTGAATTTCGCTTTCGTTTGAAAGCCGGCAATGGCGAGATCATTTTGTCCAGCGAAGGCTACAAGTCGAAGGCGTCATGCGATAACGGAATCGCGTCCGTGAAGAAGAACTGCCTTGACGAGAAATGCTTCGACAAGAAACAGACAGATAGCGGCAAGTATCGCTTTAACTTGAAATCGACGAACGGCCAGGTCATCGGGACTAGCCAAAGCTACGAATCAGAATCAGGCTGTAACAGCGGTATCGCAAGTGTCACGAAGAACGCGCCCGATGCAGCAGTCGTCGAACAGGACTAGAACTGGATTTCGTTATGGGATTATTTGACTTTGCAAAAGACGTTGGACGGCAGCTGTTTGATACGGACGCTGAGGCCGCGGATAACATCCGCCAACATCTCGAGATCAAGTTGTCGGGAATTACTGACCTGGATGTTGCTTTCGATGACGGTGTGGCCACGATCTGTGGTAACTGCCCGAATGAGGCAACGCGCAACAATGCCATCCTGATTGCCGGCGATGTGCAGGGTGTCGAGAAAATTATTGCTGATGATTTGAAATTTCCTGAGCCGGTAGAAGAGGAAAAGGAAAAGTTTGATCTGTATGAGATTGTCAGTGGCGACACGCTGGGTGGAATTGCCAAGAAGTTCTACGGCAAGGCGGCTCTGTATACGCGAATCCATGAAGCCAACAAGGAATTGATTCCCGACGCAAACAAGATTTACCCGGGCCAGAAAATCAAGATTCCCCTGGACTGACGCTACGCTCAAATCAGGTAGATGTAACAACAAAAAGGCCGGTCTGAATCAGACCGGCCTTTTTTTTAGCTGAACGTGTATACGATTACTTCGAGCGCAATGCGTCCCTTATCTCGGTCAGCAATACTTCTTCCTTGCTCGGTGCCGGCGGTGCAGCAGGCGCGGCTTCTTCTTTTTTCTTCATGCTGTTCATCGCTTTAACAACCATGAAGATCGCAAACGCAATGATTATGAAATCGATAACCGTCTGCAAGAATACGCCGTAACCCAATGTGACTGCCGCTGCCTCTTCGGTGGCCGCCTGCAGCGTAACTGCAAGATCTGAAAAGTCGACATTACCCAACATCAGACCAATTGGCGGCATAAGAACATCGGCCACGAATGACGAAACAATCTTGCCAAATGCGCCACCAATAACAATACCAACGGCCATATCGACGACGTTGCCTTTCATGGCAAAGTCTTTGAACTCTGACATCATGGACATAAATTTCCCCAAATTATTTTTGTGTTAGTGCCGGACCATTCTGTCATTTGGCCCTGTCCTGCGCAACGCTGCGCCAGACCCTGACAATCATGTATGTGGCCAATGACAGCGTAATGGTTTGCAGCGGCGCCCAAAGTAGCTGCCATGCTGGCGGCGCTTGCTCCGTACACATCGCCACACTGTTTAGATTGACCGTTTGGAATACATTCCAGACACTTCGCAGGGCGAATGGCAGCAACAAAAACAACGGCACGCCGAGCCAGCGCAGCATGCTGTGAATCTCTGCAAATGGCCTTGTTACCTGCAGCGCGAATGCAAAACCGCACACAAATGGCACGAGACCGAGGAGTAAACGGTGCATTTCGTCGCCGTCAGGACCGCAGGCAATAACGTAGACCGCGGCCAGCCAAAGAAAATAGGCATACAGCATCATCCACGCGACCAGCGCAGATCCCAGGCGCAGAAAAACTTCAGCAAATCTCATGCTTCGAGTGTATCAGGCACAAAAAAAGCCGTTCCCTTTCGGGAACGGCTTTTCGTAAATAAATCCTGGCGGTGTCCTACTCTCACATGGGGAGACCCCACACTACCATCGGCGCTGAACGTTTTCACTTCTGAGTTCGAAATGGGATCAGGTGGTTC
>Ga0316201_10000059_pt1 | contig 43502 bp, 36 predicted proteins | sample CS6wburrow_MG_FD_204516 | JGI IMG/M metagenome (GOLD analysis project Ga0316201, IMG submission 204516) | Coastal sediment microbial communities from Delaware Bay, Delaware, United States - CS-6 worm burrow | ecosystem: Environmental > Aquatic > Marine > Coastal > Sediment | place: USA...
CATGCGGCGCCCGAACTGGCTGTCGTTTTCGTTGCCGCCACGTATATCCCGTATCCGCTTCATCACATGATCCGCCTTTAAAGGCACATGACGCTGCAACCACGACCTGAACAGATCCTTGACTTCGTGTGGCAATCGCAACATCACGTAACCGGCACTCAAGGCCCCGGCCCGGCGCACTTCCGTCAGAATCGATTCGATTTCGCCGTCGTTCAACACGGGAACAACGGGAGCCACCAGCACGCCCACCGGGATACCTGCCGCACTCAAACGCCTGATACTTTCCAGGCGCCGCCGGGGTGCGGCAGCGCGCGGTTCCATGCTACGCGCCAGGCGCTTGTCCAGGCTTGTCACCGACACCATGACGTGAACCAGATTCCGCTTTGCCATGTCACCCAGCAGATCCAGGTCGCGTTCCACCAGTGCCGACTTGGTCACAATCCCTACCGGATGCCTGTGCGCCAGAAGCACTTCGAGTATGCCCCGGGTAATATTCAGTTTGCGTTCGGCCGGCTGGTAGGCATCGGTATTCACGCCGAGTGCGATCGGCTGGCATTGGTAGCCTGGTTTGCCAAGTTCCTGTGCGAGTAATTCCGCGGCACCGGCTTTGTAAAAAATCCTGGTTTCAAAATCGAGACCCGCCGAGCAATCAAGATAGGCGTGTGTCGGACGCGCATAACAATACACACAACCGTGCTCACAGCCACGGTAGGGATTCACGGAACGATCAAAAGGCACGTCCGGTGACTGGTTATACACAAGCACCGAGCGGCTGGCATCCGGGATCAACTCGGTTGCGGGCGCATCGGGATCGTCACCCTGCGCCCCCCAGCCATCGTCGAACGCTTCATGATGGGTGTCGCTGAAACGGTTGGCGGGATTATTCACCGTCGCACGGCCTTTGATCCTTTTTGTGAATTCAGTCATGGGGCTGCCGGGAAACATCAACACACATGCGCCAAGCATACCGCATTAGCGACGGCAGTGGTCCGGGCAGGCCGCGCTGTATACAGCGGAAACAGCACGCAAGCCGTTGATTCCATGGGCACAGAGCGCGTTGAGCCGATAGCGGATGTGTGGCTCGGACCAGGCTTTCATGGACGTATAGTTGTTTTTTTTGTATGGTTAAGACCTGCGCCGGCGTTAATGAAGGGTCAGAAGTACAATGAACATAATCAGTATCATTATCGGTGGACTGCTGGCTGTATTGACGCTGGCGTTCACGGTGTTGCTGGCGTCTGCCATTGTTTTCAATCTGAATGCCGGTAAAAAATACCGCAAATCCCTGGCCAACAGTGTCGATCAACTTCGACTCAGCAAAATGCTCTCCGCGCTGGGCATTGACGTGGATACCTATGTGCACACCGAGCGCATCGTTGACATCCAGCAACACATGGATCGCTGTTCCGCGTGTGATAACGTGGAAAAATGCGATGATCAGATTTCCACCGGCCAGCTCGATGCTGCCGACATAGGCTTCTGCAATAACGAGCAATCCCTGCAGGAGATTGCCAGGAAAAACAGCCAGCCCGGCTGACGCCGCACGCCGATACTGCCGGCCCCACGCTGCAGCAGTATCCCGATAGTTTTAAACCGGCCTGTACTCATAAGTAAAAATTGTATGAAACATCAGCTCACCGAGATAAAAAAACAAATTGAAAAATTTCCCGAACAGCAACAGGAGCAGTTCGCACTGGCCTGGATCAGGGAAAACGCGGAACGCTACCGGCGGGACTGGCAGAAAAGAATATTCACCGAAACGGCGCTGGCCAAGCGTTGTGAGGATTGCCCGTTAGTCCACGATCATTCGACATTTTCCTGTATTATTCACAAAAGATGGGTGAGCCTGTTAAGAAAATATGCGGCCGGGGAAATCAACTCCGATAGGAATGGCACTAAGTTAAGGCGGCTTTTCCTCTGAAGGGCCGAATTTATTCGGCCATTAGCTGTTGGCGGCTACCCACATAGTGGCTATATCCGGGATGATAGATGGTATGGCAACGTGGTTGGTCGAATGAATTCGACCCTACAATGGGTTAAATAGGCTTAACTTAGTGCCATTCAGCTAAAAGACAAAAATCCGTCCCCTTAGAGTCATTTTCGTCCATTCGCCGCTTTCCGCGCCGGGTACCCAGTGCCGTATCTTGATTTTCTGATCTCACAGAAAACTTATTCTCGTTTTAACGAATAAATTCCCGTTTTATTTAATGTGGTTCAGTAGAAGAGCACTTCTTTGATTTTGAGTCTGTCCCCTGTACCACATTAATATACTTCGTGGTGACGTGATTGTTCACGCGCTCGGATATGAGGTTTGGTACTTTAGCTTTCGTGATGGGTCTTATGACAGCATTAATGGTACTCGCGCCTGGATGGATACATCGGCTGTGCGCATTGGCGATATCGTGCCAATTCCCGGTGCAGTGTGGTTATTCTGTTCTTAACAGTCATACCATTCACAAGAGCGGCTCCTTCGCACAACTGATTTTCACACAGTCTCTTTGGGACCGTTTTTTCTTTGTGCTGGAGGCCTGATTCTGGAGTACGGTCAGACCTTGTCAAGGCAGACTGGTGCAGCAGCTCATGCAGGTAAGCAGCCCTCTGCCGTCACGGAAACCACCATTTTACTGGCACAAACACCCCGACCTGGGGCAGACGTGGCGGTGTTATAGATGCCAGTAACTGCGGGAACGTGCTATCTTTGAACTCTTCTCATGTACGCCGGTCAGGCTGCACCGGCACAGGGGCAAGTCGATGAACAGGTTCAGTATCCCGGCTATTGTCAAGTTTGCAATCGGCATATTGCTGGTGCAGGGAGCGACGGCCCTGCTGGTGATTACGGCGCTGCGGGTCAACCTCGGGGAAACCTGGCTGCTGATGCTCTGCCTCGCACTGCTGATCGGTTTACTGGCGACGCTGTGGTTCTCATCGGTTGCCAGCCACTGCAACCAGCGGACACTCGCCATAGCCAGTGAAAAGTTCAACCGGCAGCGCGAACGGATTCGCAGACAAAGTGAAAAAGAGAAAACCAAAGAAATCAAGGACAGTCATCGCCAGCTTCTGCGCGAGACCAGGCGCGTGCACAGCCGTTCCAATCTGAAACTCGGTGCGGCACTGGCGGGACTGGCAACCGTGGGCGTTGCCCTGTTCTTTACCCAGTTCATGACGCTGGGCGTTCTGGCCCTGTCCCTCACTGGCGGCGCACTGCTTGGTTATGGCGTGCGCTCACGCCAGATCCGTCTGCCCGGAAAAGGTAAAATAAGCAGCGGAGTCATGGTCGAGAAGCTGCCTGAGGCCGAGCAAGCGGAACTACTCCTGCCAGCGGCCAAGGAAACGCAAGGCAAAAGTCACTGGTGAATGTGTATGCAGGTGAATCTTAGCCGATCAACCATCGATACCACAGTGGCAATGTCACCAGGCTCAGTACCGTGGTCATCGTCACCATGGTGGCATACAGCCCCACATCCAGGTCATAGCGATCACAGAAGACAATGCCGAGCACCATACTGGGCATGGCAGCCTCCATCACCACTGCCGCCCGCAGTTCACCGCTCAGACCGGTGACTGAAGCAAACAGGGTGACCAGAGCCGGAATCAGCAGCAGACGCAATAACAGCACCGGTACAACCATTGGCAGGTTGCGCCACTGGGCCCGATTCCACTCCAGGCTCAGGCCCAGGGAAATCAGCATCAGCGGCACTACACCGCGTTCCAGCATGCCCAGCACACCGGCCGGCAGCGCGTGCATCTTTACGTCGAGCAGATTGAGACAGACCGCCAGAAATGCGGCCCACACGGCGGGAATACGCAATAACTCGCCCGTCATGTTGCGTACACCCGCCGTCGCTGTGCCATAACGGGCGGCAATCGCCACACCCAGCGTAAACAACAGTGGTGTACAGGCAAACAGATCGAACTGGATCGCCACACTGCGTGCCCAGGGACCAAAGGTGGCCTCCAGCACCGGCAAACCAAGGTAGGTCACATTCGGGAAAGCAGCTGCCAGAATCACCGCCCCGCTCACCGCCGGCGGCACGCTGCGGACCCGGCAGACAACTGAACTCAACAGATAACCGGCAAAAACTGCGAAGGCAGCTGATAATGCGATCAAAAAGGTAGTACTGCCCAGCTCTGCCTCCCATAACACGGACAGTACCAGCGCCGGCAGCAACAGGTAGTAAACCAGCGATGTCAGAACCTTGCGTGTCTGCACGGGTTCCAGACCGGCCGGCTCCAGCCAGCGCCAGCCTATACCACAGAGGATCAGACCGGCCATTTGCACAAGTACTTCCAGCATCATTCAAGCGCGGCTTCAATCCGACTCAGGATCAGATCACCAGTTATCATGGTATCGATGTTATTGGAATTCCCCTTGCAGAGCCATTGCTATGGTGTGCTCCCTGAAACTGCTATCTTATCCATACTCTTTCCAGTTGCGGAGGCCCCGGACCCATGGGACGTTACCGTCCACCAGTTCCCCAGTCATCGCTGTACATTACACAGCAAGGATATCTGTCGCTTCAGAATGAATTGAATGATCTATGGAAACGGCGCGCCACGGTCACCAAAGCCCTGTCGGCGGCAGCGGCTGAAGGTGACCGCTCAGAGAACGCGGAATACATCTATCGCAAGAAAGAACTGCGCGAAATCGATCGACGCATCCGTTATCTGCAAAAGCGCCTGCCAGCCTTGAAAGTGGTGTCTGAACCGCCATCGGACCGCGGACGGATATTCTTCGGGGCCCGGGTTACCCTGGAAGATGAAGACGGGCAGGAACGGGTCTACCGGATTGTGGGACCCGACGAGCTTGACCCCACCAGGGGCTGGATCAGCATGGATGCGCCCATGGCCCGGGCATTGTTGAAAAAGACGCTGGATGACGAGGTCGTAGTCAATACCGCCGGCGGATCGGCGCATTATTACATCGTTGCCATTCAATACACGGCACCGGATGAGGACAGCTGACTCCTGTCGGGTAACTTGTGTACACCTTAATGAGCTCGGCGTCGCTTACGTTTAACTGCCCCGGGTTTGCGGCCACCGCCATCCTGCCCGTCATGCAAACGACTATGCTGGGTACGAAACGGCTTCCCTGCACTGGCCTGGCTGCGGCGCTGGCCTTCGGCCTCAGCACCACTACCCTTCGGCTGCCAGCTGGGAATCAGATGTCGTTTTCCATTACCGATCAGGTCGGCCCGCCCCATACGCTTCAGGGCCTGGCGCAAAAGCGGCCAGTTGTTGGCATCGTGATAACGCAGAAACGCCTTGTGCAGGCGTCGCACACGTAAACCCCTGGGAACAGACACCCGCTCGCTGTCGGCACCTACCCTGCGCAGCGGGTTCCTGCCGGAATGATACATGGCCGTAGCGCTTGCCATTGGTGAGGGCAGAAAGCTCTGCACCTGATCGGCTCGAAAGCCGTTGCGCTTCAGCCACAGTGCCAGATTCAGCATATCCTCATCACTGGTGCCCGGATGGGCGGCGATAAAATAAGGGATCAGGTACTGCTTCTTACCGGCCGCCTGTGAATACCTGTCGAACAGTTCCTTGAAGCGGTAGTAGGTATCCATACCGGGTTTCATCATCCTTGACAGTGGCCCGCTCTCGGTGTGCTCCGGTGCGATCTTGAGATACCCGCCAACGTGGTGAGTGACCAGTTCCCTGACGTACTCCGGCGAACGTACCGCGAGGTCATAGCGCAGGCCGGACGCAACCAGCACCTTCTTGATACCGGGCAATTCGCGAACCCGCCTGTACAGGCGAATCAAGGGCGCATGATCGGTCTTCAGGTTGGAACAGATACCGGGATACACACAGGACGGGCGCCGGCACGCCGCTTCGATCTCAGCACTTCTGCAGGCCAGTCGGTACATATTGGCGGTCGGACCGCCGACATCGGAAATGATACCGGTGAAACCGGGCACGCCGTCGCGGATGGCCTCGATTTCACGCACAATGGAATCCTCTGAGCGGTTCTGGATGATGCGCCCTTCGTGTTCAGTGATGGAACAGAACGTACAGCCACCAAAACAGCCACGCATGATATTGACCGAAAAGCGGATCATCTCGTAAGCGGGGATAGCATCATCACCATAGCCCGGGTGCGGGCGGCGGCTATAGGGCAGCTCGAAAACGCCGTCCAGTTCCGCGGTCGTCAAAGGTATCGGTGGCGGGTTCAACCAGACATCCCGGCCGCCGTGGCGTTGCACCAGGGCACGCGCATTGCCCGGATTGGTCTCCAGGTGCATGACGCGCGAGGCGTGGGCGTACAGGACAGGATCCCGGCGCACCGCCTCGAAGGACGGCATACGAATGACGCTGTGCCCCCAATCAATGCGCGGACGGCGATGAAATTGCACCGGCACGTCTGCCGTGTTGCTGCGGCAAACCCGGGGCGCCGGCTGTTCAGCGTAGGGATCAGTCCTGGCATCGATCTTCCCCGGCCGATCAACGCTGCTGGAGTCGATTTCCGTCCAGTCACGCGGAATTGCGTTACAGACAAAGGCCGTGCCGCGGATATCGGTGATGGCGTCTGGCGGTTCACCGGCGGCCAGACGGTGTGCGATCTCGACCACCTGCCGCTCGCCGTTTCCGTAGACCAGAAGATCGGCCTTGGCATCCAGCAAAACAGAACGCCTGACCTTGTCTGACCAGTAATCGTAATGCGCGATTCGGCGCAGACTCGCTTCGATACCACCGACCACAATGGGCACATCGGAACAGGCTTCACGACAGCGCTGTGCATAGACAATCACCGATCGATCGGGACGGCTCCCGGCCATCCCCCCCGCGGTATAGGCATCATCGGAACGGACTTTCCGGTCTGCCGTATAGCGATTGACCATGGAATCCATATTGCCTGCGGTGACGCCGAAAAACAGCGTCGGGCGGCCGAGGGCCATGAAGTCATCCACACCGGTCCAGTCCGGCTGCGCGATGATACCAACACGGAAACCCTGCGCCTCCAGTACGCGGCCGATCACCGCCATGCCAAAGCTGGGATGGTCAACGTAGGCGTCGCCGGTGACCAGAATCACATCACAGGCGTCCCAGCCCAGATCGTCCATTTGCGCGCGCGTGGTCGGTAGAAACGCTGCTGTACCGAAGCGCTTCGCCCAGTAAGGGCGGTATGAAAACAATGGCTTGGCGCTGAGCATTAAGAAAATACCTTTACGTTATCAACGCCCTGTATCATCAGTTTTTCTGGCGCAAACAATACACAGCGGCGCCGCAGGATCGAGATCCAGCCGCCTGATGGCAATTTCTTCGCCGCAACGCACACAGTCACCATACTCTCCGGTCTCAATTCGTCGCAGCGCGGCTGCGATTTTCTGCAGCTCAAGCTGACGACGTCGATCGCGTTCCTGAGACATCGCCTGGCCTTGCAGGGCATCCATTCTCGACAGGCGCCCGACACTGGTCTGATCGAGCTCGACGGTCCCAGCCGCCTCATCAGCCGTTTCCTGCAGACCGCGCAAGGCCTGCTGCTGATGCAGTAATTGTTGCCTGAAGCACTCAATCCGGTCTTCGTCCATCAGCAGATGCCCATTAAATTTGTTTCGCCGTTATTCCGACACCAGGCACTGGCGAGCGGAGCCCCACCGTGTATATTATACGCGCCGTGGTATTGTTTTCCGCGATAAAACCAGACACAACGCTGGAGGTTGTTGATGGATGTATTGTTTTGTACCAGCGAAGCGTTTCCCCTTATCAAAACGGGTGGGCTTGGTGATGTTTGCGGAAGCCTCCCGGGGGCGTTACACGAACTGGGTAACGATGTACGCCTGGTCCTGCCCGCCTATGCGGAAGTTATTGAGCGGGCCGGTAAGCTTGAGACGATAGCCAGCCTGGTACTCAGCGGGGCCTCCGCGCCGGTGAAAATTCTCCGTGGCCAGTTCCCCGGCAGCGAGATCGCTTTGTATCTGGTCGACTCCGCAGAGCATTTCCGGCGTCCGGGGAACCCCTACTTGCAGGAAGACGGCAGCGACTGGCCGGACAATGCCCAGCGCTTTGCGCTGTTTGCGCGCGCCATTGTTGCCCTCGCACTCGGCCAGGCAGATACCGGCTGGATACCCCAACTGGTGCACTGTAACGACTGGCAGACTGGTCTGGTACCGGCTCTACTGTCTGAACATGAGCCGCGCCCCGCGACCCTGTTCAGCATTCACAATCTGTCGTACCAGGGACTGTTCCCCGCCGCCACGTTCAGCGAACTGGGACTGCAACAATCACTGTGGTCCATAGACGGACTGGAATTCAACAACATGCTGTCGTTCCTGAAGGGCGGCATTGCCAGGGCTGATTGGGTGACGACTGTCAGTCCAAGCTATGCGAAGGAAATCTGCACCAGCGAGTTCGGTTATGGACTGGAGGGATTGCTCCAGTACCGGTCTGCCAATCTGACGGGTATTCTGAACGGCATGGATAACAAGACCTGGGACCCTGCAACCGACCCCCATATTGAACGCGGTTACGATCTACATTCCCTGCAGCACAAGATTGTCAACAAATTTGCCTTGCAACGCGAACAGGGCCTGCCGGTAGGCTCGCAGCCTCTGTTGCTCGGTCACATCGGTCGGCTGGTGGAACAGAAAGGTGCCGACCTTATTCTCGACAGTTTAGACGCACTGTTGCGGCACCCGATTCAGATGGTGATACTCGGTAGCGGTGACCATAAGCTCGAACAACGACTCATGGACGCCGCTGATCGCTACCCGGAACAGCTTGCGGTACATATCGGCTACGATGAGGGCCTGGCTCACCGCATCGAAGCCGGCGCCGATTGTCTGTTGATACCCTCCCGTTACGAACCCTGCGGGCTCAACCAGATGTACAGCATGGCCTATGGCACGGTACCGATTGCGCACCGTACCGGCGGACTGGCGGACAGCATCGTTGATCTGGATGAGCAGAGCCGGCGCAATTACACGGCGACCGGTTTTGTCTTTGATGAAGACAACCCGGACGCCATCCTGGGAGCCTCCCGGCGTGCATTGACACATTTCCAGACCCGCAGGATCGACTGGTGGAAACTGGTGATCACCGGCATGAAAAGTGACTTTTCCTGGTCAAAAAGTGCCGCAGAGTATTTTGAACTTTACCAGCGTGTCTGTAACAACACGAAGACACAAGTGTCCATGGCAGAAAATGGCGAACAGCATGCCACGCCCTCACAGGCAGTAACTGCATAATCAGGCCCTGGATATAAATTCCCGCGTCTCGGTATTGACCTTAATCTTCTCACCCGGGGTCAGATATTCGGGTACCTGAACGACCAGCCCGGTACTGAGTGTCGCGGGTTTGGTTCGCGCCGATGAGGACGCCGCTTTCATAGCGGGCGCACAGTCCTCGATTTCCAGCGTCACCGTTGATGGCACCTCGATACCCAGCAAAACACCATCGGTAATAATAGCCGTTATCCCCTCGAGACCGTCACTCAGATACGGCAGCTCGTCCTCCACGGCGGCATCGGCCAGTGTATACTGCTCATAACTTTCCCCGTCCATAAAGGTGCAACCGTCCGCATCACGATACAGCAGCTGCACCGCACGCCGCGAAATATCGATAGTCGTGAGCGCTTCCTCGCCCTTGAAACTGCGTTCAAACTTCTGCCCTGAGGATACATCCTGCCCCCTGACTTTATAAAGCGTATTGCCGCTGCGTGATGAAGGCGCCTGAACCTGCACCTGTTTCACGACAATATTCTGCCCGCCGGCCTGGAAAACCATACCCTTTTTGAGTTCATTTGCTTTCATTGTTCGCTCTTGTAGCAGTGTGTGAATCAGCTGTCATAGTGTAACGCCGTCTGCCGCATCAGCATGACATGTTTGCCAACTCGCGCACGCCACGGTAGTTCCCGACAGGCGCGAATTCTAACAATAAACAATTTCCTGTTCACAGGCTTTGCACTACCATACACCCGGTTCAATCAGCAGAGATGGTAACGTGCAGGAATTCATCCCCGGTCAACGCTGGATCAGCAGCGCCGAGTTACAGTTAGGACTGGGCACGGTGATGAGCGTTGAGCATCGCACCGTTACCCTGCTCTTCCTCGCCAGCGGTGAAACCCGCACCTACGCCAAACAGACCGCGCCGCTGAACCGCGTGGCATTTGCACCCGGTGACACTGTTCTCAGCCACGATGGACTCGGGTTTATCGTCGAATCTGTGGCAAAGCGGGATGGCCTGCTCACTTATGCCGGGAAAGATGAACAGGGTGAGCGGATAGAACTCGAAGAAGGCCAGCTGAATAATTTCATTCAGCTTAATCGTCCTGCCGAACGCCTGCTGAGCGGACAGATCGATAAAGATCCCTTGTTCGAACTCCGCTACCAGTCCTTGCAGCACCTCAACCGGCTTGCCCATTCTGAGTTATATGGATTAATTGGTTGTCGTACCAGTCTGATACCCCATCAGCTGTACATCGCCCATGAGGTTGCGAACCGTTACGCTCCACGGGTACTGCTGGCTGACGAGGTCGGCCTGGGGAAAACCATCGAAGCCGGCCTGATTGTGCACCATCAGTTGTTGACCGAGCGCGCCGGGAGAGTACTGATTGTGGTGCCCGAAAGCCTTGTTCATCAGTGGCTGGTCGAAATGCTACGCCGCTTCAACCTGTTTTTCAGCGTCTTCGATGAGCGGCGCTGCCGGGCAATCGACAACGGCAGCGCGGCGGATAACCCGTTCCACAGTCAACAGCTGGTGCTCTGCAGCCTGGAATTTCTGAGCGGGGATGGCGGGCGTTTTCAACAGGCACTCAACGGCGAGTGGGACCTGCTGGTAGTCGATGAAGCCCACCACCTGCAATGGTCGCCGCAGCAGGCCAGCCGGGAATACCAGATCGTTGAGCTACTTGCGGTAAAAACAAAAGGTGTTTTATTACTTACGGCAACACCCGAACAACTTGGTAAAGTCAGTCATTTCGCCCGCCTTCGTCTGCTCGATCCCAACCGTTTCCCCGATTTCAATAGCTTTGTCGAAGAGGAAAACCGCTATGAACCCATAGCGCGGGCGGTTGAAATCCTGTTGAGCAATTCAGCGCTCGACGCAGCGACCCAGCATAGCCTGGCGGAAACGATAGCGGAAGGTGACAACCAGCAATATCTCGACGCTTTACGGAATACCGCGACGGACGATGACGCAAACGCACGGGCCCGGCACAAACTGGTTGAGCACCTGCTGGACCGACACGGCACCGGTCGCGTTTTATTCCGCAATACACGCGCAGCCGTCAAGGGTTTTCCACAGCGGCAACTCAATAGCTGCCCCCTGCCGATACCCGAACCCTACATGCGATGCCTGACCGCCCTTCAATCCAACGGCACGACAGACCTGCAACAACTGCTGTCCCCGGAATTGCTGTATCAGGCAACAGCAACAAACGGCGAATTGCACTGGACCGGGTTTGACCCCAGGATCAGCTGGCTGGGCGATAGACTGAGAGCGCTTAAGACACATAAAGTACTGGTCATCACCGCCAGCGCACAGACCGCGCTGGATATTGCCGAAGTCCTCCGGACCCGCGCCGGCATCCACAGCGCGGTGTTTCACGAAGGCCTGAGTCTGATCGAACGTGATCGTGCCGCCGCTTTTTTTGCTGACCAGGAAAACGGTACGCAAGTCCTGGTGTGCTCGGAAATTGGCAGCGAAGGCCGTAATTTCCAGTTTGCACACCAGCTGATCCTGTTTGACCTGCCGCTCAATCCCGACCTTCTGGAACAACGCATTGGGAGGCTGGACCGCATCGGTCAAACACAAACCATCAGGATCCACGTACCGTACCTGGAGAACAGCGCACAGGCCACGCTGTTTCGTTGGTATCACGAGGGAGTGGCTGCGTTTGAACATACCTGCCCGGCCGGACACACCGTCTACACGCAGCTTGAAGCGGCTTTGACGGAGGCGCTGTTGAGTCCTGAAAGCAATATCGACCACCTCATCCGCAACACCCGGACACTCCATCATGAGCTCAATGAGGCTTTACATCGCGGTCGCGATCGCCTGCTGGAATACAATTCCTGCCGACCACGGATTGCCGACAAGCTCAGGCAACGCGCGCTGGCAGAGGATGAAACCTCCAGCCTGCCGTCTTATATGGAAGCTGTTTTCGATGCCTATGGGGTACACAGCGAAGAGCACAGCGAAGCCTGCTACATCATTCGCCCTGGCGACCATATGCTGAGCCGTTTCCCCGGTCTTGCCGACGACGGCATGGTCATCACCTATCACAGAGACACCGCTCTGCACTTTGAAGACGCGCAGTTTATCAGCTGGGAACATCCGCTGGTCACGGGCGCCATGGACCTGGTGCTCGGCAACGAACTGGGAAATACCGCAGTCACCACCATCCGCTATCGGGGTTCAAAACCGGGTACACTGCTACTGGAATGTCTGTATCTGCTCGACTGCGTGTCCAGCAACGAATTGCAAAGCAGCCGCTATCTGCCTACCACGACCATACGGGTGGTGTTGGACGAACATGGCAGCAGTCACGAAAAAGACCTGAGCCATAACCAGATCCAGCGTTCCCGTACCCCGGTAAACGCAGACACCGCCAACAGAATCGTACGCGCAAAAGAAACGACGCTAAGACAACTTATCATCCAGTGCGAAGACACGGCCCGCACCCAGGCTCCCGCAATACTCGAATCAGCACATCAGCGCTCAGAACAGATACTGAACCGGGAGATCAACCGGCTCAGGGCACTGCGCCAGATAAACCCCAATGTTCGTGACGAGGAAATCGATTTTTTTATACAACAGCGGGAAATACTGGACCGGGCACTGGAATCGGCCAGCCTGCGTCTGGATGCAGTGAGGGTCATTGTTGCGACCTGAACAGGAGCGGGCCCGTTGTTGCCGATAATAAAAAATGAAGATTTCGGTGTTTTTTTTCAGATTTGGTATATACTAACCGGCATAGCCGGACGAATGGACAAAAACTTTCTATCACCACCACGGCTGGCTAGATAAAAAATGGTTGCACGTTCTATTAGGTCTACTCAGAAGCTCCAAGCGGTAACTCCTGTACATTACCTTTAATGATCTGCAATTGAATACGCGTTATTAATTTATTACTAGAGGTTTTTACACTATGGTTACAGGTACCGTTAAATGGTTTAACGAATCCAAAGGTTTTGGTTTTATTGCTCCTTCCGATGGCAGCGCCGATGTGTTTGTACATTTTTCGGCCATCCAGGGCGACGGGTTTAAAACGCTGGTCGAAGGTCAGTCGGTAGAATTCGAGGTGGAACAAGGGCCGAAAGGTTTACAAGCCGCCAAAGTCATGCCGCAATAAGCGTTTTACCAGGCAGTGTACGTGTATATAAAGAACCCCGCGTCCCGCGGGGTTCTTTAGTTATCACATGGACAGAACGCTAGCGGCGACCGCGCCAGATTGACACCCGTACCCCAGCCCCCTCCCAGGGTCGCCATGGCGAAGCCGGAACTGGCGAGTATGGTCACTCGCTATCCCCGCTTACCGACATCACCGCGCCGCCCGCAACAGTTCGCTTCACCACCGGCCTGCCAATGCTGAAAATTTCCAATCAACTCAGCATCCCTGACGACGAGATCGAGATCATTGCCATTCGTGCCCAGGGCGCGGGGGGCCAGAACGTCAACAAAGTTTCCTCCGCGGTACACCTGCGCTTTGACATCAGCGCCTCATCCCTGCCTGCATTCTACAAGCAGCGATTATTATCACTGCAGGATCAACGCATTAACAAAGAGGGCGTGATCGTCATCAAGGCCCGGCAATACCGGAAGCAGGAGAAAAACAGGCAGGAAGCACTGAACCGGCTGAAACAGCTGATTCGCAGCGTGGCGGTCGTCCGCAAAAAGCGTGCAGCCACCAGACCAAGTCTCAGCTCGCAGCGAAAACGCCTTGACCGCAAAAGCAAACATGGCCGCACCAAGGCCCTGCGACGGAAAATCACCGACTGATGCGTCCTGAAACCGGTCACCATCAATTTGACACGGTAACCATTGCTTCTCATGGTAACGGAACTTATTCTCTGAACCCGACATTGTTTTATTCAACTGGAGAACACTATGGGTGATACACTCATGATTTTACCCGCCAGGGATTGCACCACCATCCGGCTTGTTCGCGTGCCGGACGGTTTTGAAAAACACGAGGCATTCCGTCACGTAACCGGCCTGATTGCCAGCATAGAAGAACACAACCCCGACTACCAATGGGAAGATATCGCTGCACTGCTGGAAGACCACGGATTCGAGCCCGTCGAGTTCATCCTCGGGCCTGCACTGGATTAACGATTGGAAAATCACCGCCCACAGGCTTCGCCTGTGTCTACCCCGCCACAATCCACATCGGTTCACTGATTGACACCATGGATCGGCGCAAGCATTCTAGAATCAAAGCAGTGTGGATAATACAGCTGTCGATACTCTCTCATCTGTAAAACTGATTGACCAGGAGGCACTCGCTATGACCAAAATCCGTTTTCAAATTGCTCCGGATGTTGAATTCAAGATGGACCTCGAGGTGGAAGGCGTCACGGCAGAAAGTCGTGATTATGATATTCAGCAACATAAAGCCGAGGTTTACCACGAATTCGAAAGACGACTGCAACAGGCGTTTCCGGAAGGAATCCACATTGACAGCTTCGACTTCGGCTTGAGCCAGGAGCACAGTGATTGAGCGGCCAGTAAACGAATAGAACGGGATCGGAACCCAGATTCCCGGTGCCCTCCAGGCGCGTACAATTTGTGCTCGACAATCCGTGGCGGTTTGCACGACAGGTGATTTCCGGCTTCAGGGCCAATCAGGGGCTGCTACTGGCCGGGGCGGTCGCCTATTACACGCTGTTGTCCATGGTACCAATGCTCGCGCTTATCCTGGTGCTGCTCTCGCAAATCCAGGAATCCCGCGAACTGCTCGATACACTGCATGACTACCTGGCATTAATAGCACCCGGACAGGTGGATGCCCTGATCAACCAGATCAGCCTGTTCCTAGAAAACTGGAAAGTGGTCGGCGTGGTGGGGCTGCTGATCCTGCTGTTCTTCAGTTCGCTGGCGTTCACCGTGCTGGAAAATGCCATGTCGGTCATCTTCTTTCACCGGGTGGCGATCAAACGCCGGCATTTTCTGATGTCTGCGATCATCCCCTATTTTTTCATACTGCTGCTGGCCATAGGTTTGCTGCTGGTCAGCGCAGTGAGTGGCAGCCTGCACGCACTGGACACCACCACCATAACCGTGATGGGGCAGGTCTGGTCACTCAGCGGTGTAGAGAAGACACTGGTTTATCTGCTGGGTATTATCGGTGAGACCCTGTTGCTTACCTCACTCTATCTGGTCATGCCGGTGGGCCGCCTGGAACTGCGTCATGCGTTGATCGGCGGAATCACGGCAGTCGTGCTGTGGGAGATCACCCGACAGTTTCTTGTCTGGTATTTCTCGACCCTGTCGCTTGTCAATGTTGTCTATGGCACGTTTGCAACAGCAGTCATCATTCTCGTTACCCTGGAAGCGGCGGCAACAATATTGCTCATCGGTGCACAGGTGATCGCCGAATACGAGCGTATCGGCACAACGCCCGGCGCACCCCACGGACTGCAGACCTGACAAGGTGCGACGTGATTATTAACAGATAACTTCAAAACACCACGTTCTCCTGCCCGATAAGCCGTAATGAACATGTGAAACAAGCATTGTAAAGTCCGTGCTGCACGAAAAGGTATATAAACTACTGCACCGGCCCCACTACCGCATTGACCCTCCTCGACTACTACTGTTTAGGGTTGTAAGATGCCTGCCCCCAACAGCAGGCCTGTCAGCGCCCGCAAGTACTTAACGGGCAGGCATCGAATGACCATGCGCTCGCAGTCGATATCACCGATAGTCAGGTGAACGACTTCATTGGTACGCAGACCTGCGCCGTAGGCCACCCCCAGGACGGCCTGGTACTTGGGGCCACCAGCCACATGCCTCAACACTCAACATAGGAAACAGACGTTTTATGCACTGCTTCACTCAAATCGTGCCACCGCCTACCGCGCGCAGAGCGTTTAGTCCTTCGGCCACCTTTCGCCCTTTGCGTAAAATCAGTGAACGGCAAGTTGTTACTTTTATGGACGTTCAGATGTTTACAAAAAGTATTTTTAGCTGCGAACAGCAGGTTAGCCGATGGAGCGCTCACAAGAATCAGCCTGTTTCCGATCCATATACTCACTCGCTAACAGGAAGTTCGAAACCGAATAAAGCACCATTGGGATGATTTTTATCTGCCCATAGCTTACCCCCGTGGGCTTCGATGATCGAGCGACTGAGGGACAACCCAATACCCATTCCATGCTCCTTATTTGTCTGAAACTGATCAAATATATTGTCTGTCATTGTTACATCAATTCCGGGCCCGTTATCAGTCACAATCGCTTCAATCATGCCTTTCGGCAACAAACGTGTTTGTATAACTATCCTTCCCTCTGCTATTTCCCCATGGTCGAACGCTTCCAGACTGTTCAGTACCAGGTTAATCAATACCTGCTCAATCTGTATTTTTCTGCCTTTAACCTTACGTTCTTGACCACCCAGACGGGACTCGATTTCTGCACCACGCTGCTGAACTTCCCATTTTATAAAAGTTATGATGTCCTGTATGGCGTGGTCTAGCTCAAAGAATTCGTCACCTTGATCTTCCTTACGGACATGTTCGCGTAGATGTCGAATGATATCGCTGGCACGATGAGCCTGTTTAGCGGTGCGCACCATTATTTCGCCTAGTTGTTGTGATGAAGAAGGTAACGCGTTCAATAGAGACAATGCCGTTCCACAATAACTGACAATCGCGGTCAATGGCTGATTTAATTCATGCGCCATGCCCGTCGCCATTTCCCCCATGGTACTGAGTCGCATGACGTGCGCCATATCCCGGTGATAGCGTTGCGCTGCTTCCTCAGCCTGCTTCCGCTCAGTAATGTCCTGACCGGAAGACAAAGTACCTACGATCACACCCTTTGAGTTTTCTTCGATGGCATTATTCCAATCAATATAACGAACCTCTCCGTTCTTTGTTAGCAGTTCATTTTCATACTTACTTAATGGCTCCACCTCGCCAGCGATAATTTTCTTGAAGACCCGAACTACCGCATCCCGGCTCTTATCTGGCAATACGGTTTCGAACCAGTTTCGACCTAGTATTTCCCGCTCTGTATATCCTAGTATTTCACATCCCCGACGGTTAATCAGATTGACGTTACCTTCGCGATCAAGACCAAGAATTATAGCTTTGGCTATTTGCAAATAACGTTCTGCGCGGGCCATTTCATCGCTAAAATAGAGTCGGGCATAGACTAACATCACCCAAAATGTAAAAAGCGCGATCAACAATGTTATACCCAGTTTCCCCCAACTTATAATTCCCCAACCCAGTTGATGCTCAAACAGTAGTGCAAAAGGCTGACTGGTAGAATCGAGCATCGTACTCAAGCGCAATCGTGGAAATATTTTAGATTCCAGCCAACTTGTCGCCGACGTTTCATGTAAATACAAGTGTCCACTCGGGTCTGTTTCGTCATATTCTGCCTTGTATAACAGTGCACGCATGCCTGGTAATGTATCACGCGGCCTCTCAAGCAAAGTGTCTGCTCGGATAACTAATACGGCGAATTCAACATCTGCCCCATATCTTCTCGATAAGGACTTCGACCACTTATCAGGCGATGGTATAGGTCGGTGAATAATGTATGCCAGGTCCCCTTCAACAAGTTCAAACGGGTCACTGGATACCGCGCTATTCAGCGTCTCTGACTCTTCCAGTGCTCGCATAAGGAAGACATTAGAACTGAGGTCTAGACCCATGAGTTTCCGATAATCTTCGGGAAACGGCTCCATAAAAACAATGGGCATATGATAAGGCACTGCCTGTACTGGACTCCAACGACGGTCCGTCTCATAGCCAAATCCTTTTACTTCAAAATCTGGATATAAGTTCTTCCTGTAATGCTCCGTAAATGAGTTAATTAGGTTATGGGGAACCTTCTCCACAATCTCAAACATGAAGATCTGAGGATACTGCTCAAGCATTTTTTGTGCATAACTGCGAATACGTTCCCTACCGAGATCATTGGTAACACTAACCATGGCAGCAAAACCTTCCAGAACTGACTCGATGATATGAACCTTATCATTGGATTCCTGATAGTGCAGATTTGCATTCTCAATAAATAGCGTTCTTGCTCGTTGCAGATCAAACACTACAATCCAGCAGATTACAGTGACAAGCAGGATCAACCAGATGATGATAACTATCTGGTATATGTTGCGTTGACCGTGCGAGAGATTATTACCCATAGCCAATTAGAGTTTGTGAAATTCCTTGAAGCCGAGTATAAGAGCTCCCTGTAGGACAGGGTTAGTCGAGTCACCTGCCGTTCAAATATAGAGATAGAGCATGCACCGGGCTTGGAACGTACCGGTAAATCCGACCAGAAAACGATCTTCCCGGATCATTCGCGAACGGGGAAAACGCAGCAGAAGTTTCCGTACACAATATCCGTGCCCAGCTTCAGGCAAACTGCAGTTTAGCTCAGTACTTTTCCGGGATTACATTAAATTTCGCAATCGATGCCTCGTCATCGTAGCTGCCCTTGGTACTGCGCTTACCCAGCTTAACCTTGTCGCGCGGTAGGTCTTTGTAAGGAAACTGACTGAGCAGATGCGATATGCAATTCAGCCTGGCTCGTTTTTTACTGTCAGCACGCACAACATGCCATGGCGCATAGTCCATACTCGTTGCCGCAATCATATCGTCTCTGGCTCTGGAGTAATCGTACCAGCGATTGAAAGACTCCACGTCCATAGGGCTCAGCTTCCAGACCTTTCGCGGGTCCTCTATACGAGCGCGGAAACGTCGCTCCTGTTCCTCCATGCCGACATCGAACCAGTATTTGATAAGCACGACACCCGAGTCGACCATGGCGCGTTCAAAGATAGGTGTGTACTCAAGAAACCTTTCGTACTCCTCTTTGCTACAGAACTTCATGACGCGTTCAACGCCTGCGCGGTTGTACCAGCTGCGGTCAAACAACACAACCTCACCTGCGGACGGGAAATGCTGTACGTAACGCTGCATGTACATCTGGGTTTTTTCGCGCTCGGATGGTGCTGGTAGTGCAGTCACACGAAAGACACGCGGACTCACCCTCTCAGTAATGCGCTTGATGACCCCACCTTTACCGGCTGCATCACGCCCCTCGAACACGACCACGGCCCTGACCCCTTTCTCCTTCACCCAGCGCTGAAGCTTGACCATTTCTGCATGCAGCTTGAAAATTTCGGCCTCATAGTCCTTATTGGAAAGTTTCGGCTTTTCTGTCACTGTGGATTCAATCTTCGTATTTTCTTTTTTGGACTTCTTCTTTGGCATACCTTAATCCTCCGGATCAGTAGTAATTAAATTTAACGGTAATGTTGCCACAACCTAGACTGCCTGATTGTTTGAAATCGAATTATCCGTAACCTATTAGTGGGGGTTAATACCTTCTATCTGGTATTATTTATTTCCGATATCCAGATAATAGATGTCTTTTAAACGTTTCTTTTCATGTATTTCCTCTATACTTGAAAGAATTTTCAAGTCTTCAAAGATCCCGTCAATAAGTATAGTTAACTTCTGATACGCTTCCTTGTTCATCAGGTCACCTTTCTCGGCATTAAGCAGTAACAGTCTGATTCCGTGTAGTGCGTTACCTACGCGATCCTCAACAGTGTTCATGGTGGCCCTGAGCGTACGCATTTTCTCCTCTTTCAGATCCATCTTTTTATTGGCGTTTCTCTGGGCATAGATTCCGAACATGATGATCAGGCCGCAGATGACTGAGCGCATCCAGAGCTCATTCAAGTCACCTGGAATCAATTCGAACACTTGTCCGTGATCCAGCACAGCATAATGGACCAACGACTCTGCAAACCAGCTCATGGCAGCGAACAGGAGACTGATTATAAAAATCGATTGCCTCGCTTGACTGAATAACATACTGAAATCCTTACCGTGCAATTGAAGCTTAGCTTTCGGTATGCGCCTCAAAAGCACTTGTGACGTGCTGAGTACGCAACTACGGAGCTCTTTTTCCTGCTAATGACTCCAGCCTATAGCTCACCCGCAAGTGATGTTCATCGCCTGGCGCAATGGTCACCACGTCATCAGCCGCGTTGGCGCTCTCGACGCACACCATATTCAGATAGCCATTCTCACCCATGTCTCCCATTCTTTCGGCCTTGTCGACCCAGGGATTCCAGACCACCGTCGAGCGGCTGCCACTCTTGACAATACGTATCCGTCGCTGCATCCGCGGATCGTTTATGAGGCATTCGGCGCTGGCATCCAGGTAGATTCTGTCGGTCTCGGCATCAAAGACCACCGGCCCCGACTGTTGCTTGCGCTTGCCACTGTCCAGTTTATCGATGTACACGCATCCCTCGAGACCTTCAACCGCAATGTGGCGGACGTCACCGACGGAAAAATAGCTGTGCAGGGCCTCGCCGATGGTGATGGATTCAGACCCCGTATTGCGGGTCACCAGATCGAACTCCAGCGTTACTCCAACCTTGACAGCGAGCTCAAGTTCCACCGTATGCGGCCAAAACACATCCGTTGTATCAGTCCGCGTAACGCGAAAGGCAACAAAGGTAGCACCGTCTTCGAGTATTTTCGTTTCACAGACCCGCCACGGAACCGTACGCACAAATCCGTGTGCCGGAAAGGATGGCTGTGTTGCATGGGGTCCGAACCAGGGCCAGCATACCGGCACCCCGCCACGGATCGACCGACCGACTTCGAACCTGGCATCGCGGGACAACCAGATCACGGGCTGTTCACCACGCGGGATCCAGCTGAGCAACTGCGCACCTTGCAGGGCAACACTCGCAACCGCATGGCCGTTGGTTATCTCACAGATGCCGAGTCCGCCGGGACCCTCGCGGAAAACCAGCTGATCATGAAGGGCAAATTGTTCATTCAACGCGGAAAGTTCAGCCATGGTCACAGTGTCTTATGCCTCACGCAGCCAGCGCGCTGATGATCTCACTGATTTCCTGACGGGCGTCCTCAATCAACTTGACCGGATCTATTTCATCCAGTTGAAGCCGCCTGAAAGCCGGCAGACCGCTCATAGCGGGGGCAGCATTGATTTTTTGACCACCCAGCAGTAAACAATGAAGCTGGGCCACCTGGACAATATCGCAATAGTCCGCAACGTCCACCTCCCGCTCCCAGTCTTCCGACTGCCGGGCTACAGTCACAAATTCCGGCTCGAATGCCCATTGTTCCAACAGCATGGCGCCGACGGTCCTGGCCAGTTCGTTGATCAGCTGCTCCAGTAATTCCGCATCCTGATTCAGGTCCTGACGGCGATCCGCCTGGATCAACAAGGGCAGCACACCGATATCATGGATAAGACCGGCAAGAAACGCCCGCTCTGGATCAAACCCGGGCAAGCGTGACGCCAGGGCATGAGAAATCGCCCCGACCTGAATGCTGTGCCGGTAATACGTATTCATCCGTTTGTGGAGCAAACGGCTTTGCGGAGTATACAGATTCTTCATCACCACGGTCATCACAATGGCCCGGGTGGCCTGCAGGCCGATCCGCGCAATGGCGTTTTGCACCGACTCCACCTCGCTGACGCCCGCATACATCGCACTGTTGGCCACCTGTACAATGCGGGCCGCAATGACAGGATCGGCCTGCACCGTGACAGCTATCTGGCGGAAATCCGCATCCTGGCTCTGTAGCGCATGACTGATTTTCAACGCCACATCAGGCATACTGGGCAGGTCGACTTCCTGGTGATAAAAAGCCCGGCGAATCTCCCCCACCAGCTCTGGCTGCTGATCCGCTGAACTGTACTCTTCGACGTCGATTCCACCGCCTTGTTCTGGTCGTATGGTTGACACGTAGCGCCGAAACGTTGCTTCATCCAGTGTCAGCAAACGCGCCGCATCAATACAGCGTGCTTCCAGCCCCCGGGTGTGAACACGAAAAACAGGTAACAGCGCACGATCAGTGCCCGCCTTAACGGTCTGCATGGCCCTGCCATCGGCCATCAGCTCCACTTCACCTTCGATCAGATACACATGACGGTCGACACACGCCCCGGCTTGCAACGTCTGTCCTTTTTTCAGTTTTTCCAGCCTGGCATCCCGAGCCAGATCGAGCAAGGCCACATCCCCCAGATCATCCAGATCATGCAACCTCAACAATACTTTCAACACGTCCATTACATCGGGTGATACATTCATGACCCACCTCAGAATCACGCCATACTATCATCAGCCAACCGGTCATAAACAGAACAATCCGGTGCATTGTCTCAGCGACACTGACGATTTCAGTATTCTATATGAGCCAGTACACCAGACTATAGGGAATAAATACTACAACAGCACATGTTTCGTCTTTTCTTTATGCTGGCGCTTGTTTTAATATCGACCGACAACCCGCTATCCGACGTTCATCCACCATGACAAGACTTTTCTCCCTGCTCGTTTTTCTCACCATTATAGTCGCAGCGTTTCTCTACCTGAAACCGGCCGGCGACTATTCCTCACAAAACATCAGGGGACTCCCGTGGCAGATCGAATTGTTGCCGGATGGTACCAGCAGGGTATTTGGCGTCACGCTTGCGCAAAGTACGCTGGGCGAGGCGCGTGAACTGCTCGGCGACGACATGGAACTGGCTGTCATCGTCGTTGCCCCCGATGACAGCGGCCTGGAAATGTTTTACAGCCACTATACCGCTGGTGTCTTTTCCGGAAAACTCATTCTTGCCGCTGACGTCGCACCCGACACACTGAAGCAATGGCTTAACCGCGCCGTCAGGGCTGAGTACCTCGAAAGCGGTGCCCGTAAATTCCATTTAAACCCCGATGACCGGCTGCGCGCCTACCAGGCAACTGTGAAAAATATTACCTTCATACCCGCCATCGCTCTGGACGAACAGACTGCGCTCAAACACTTCGGCACACCCGCAGAAACCATCCGCCGCAGCGATCGGGCAATCCATTTACTCTACCCCGACAAGGGACTGGATCTCACTATCAATAAGCACGGCAAGGACGTCCTGCAGTACGTGGCTCCACGAGGGTTTGCGGAGCTCCGTGACCCTCTGCTCTGACCGGCACTGCGGTAAATACGATAGTTTTAGCGACCAGCCGGTCATTGTTGCAGGGATCCCTGCGCCACCTCCAACTGTTCGAATACCTCTAGCCATTCCAGTTCCATGCACTTACATTGACTGTCAACGTCCGCCTTCTCTAATAACAGCACTTTCAGTTGATCCTTGTTTTCCTCACTGTACAGTCCAGGATCAGCCAGACTCGCTTCCAGTTGACGCTGCCTGGCATGCAGTTTTTCCAGCGCGGCTTCGGCAGTGTTCACCCTGTTACGCAACGGCTGCAGCTGTCTGCGCTGTTCCGCCTGCAAACGCTTTTTCTCCTTCCTGGCAGCGGCACTGTTTATCGCACTGCTTTCCCTGTCCCCCACCCGCTCCTGTCTGCTCTGTTCCGCCAGCCACTGAGGATATTCGTCCAGGCTCAGCGGAAAATCATCCACCCGACCATCGTGCACCAGCACCAGCCGGTCACTGGTGACCCGCAGCAGGTGACGGTCGTGTGATACCAGCACCATGGCGCCAGCAAAATCCTGCAGCGCCAGTGCCAGTGCCTGTCGCATTTCCAGGTCCAGGTGGTTGGTGGGTTCGTCCAGTAACAGAAGATTTGGGCGTTGATAAACCAGCAGAGCCAGAACAAGCCGGGATTTCTCTCCCCCCGAAAACGGACCGCAGGGCATTAATGCCTGGTCGCTGGAAAAGCCGAAGCCGCCCAGGTAATCACGCAGATCCTGTTCACGCGCCAGGGGATCCAGCTGTTGCAGATGTTGCAGCGGGCTGAGAGTCATTTGTAACAAATCCAGCTGATGCTGGGCAAAATAACCGATCTTGAGATCCTTCGCCGTTTCCCTTGTTCCCTGCAGGGGCGGCAGCACACCGGCGAGCAGTTTGATCAGTGTAGATTTGCCCGCACCGTTGGGACCCAACAGACCGATACGGTCACCGGGTGACAGGCTCAGCTTCACTTGGGAAATAATGGCGGTATCCGCATAACCGGCAGAAATCCCGTCCAGCCTCAGCAAGGGATCAGGATTCTTTTCCGCTGCGCGCAAGGCAAAGTGAAATGGCGAATCAACATGCGCCGGCGCAATCTGTTCCATACGCTGCAAGGCTTTCAGTCGGCTCTGGGCCTGTCTCGCCTTGGTCGCCTTGGCACGAAAGCGGTCAACATAGGAGCGGATATGTGAAATTTCCCGCTGCTGTTTCTGATAAGCGGCCTGCTGGCCGGCCAGGCGCTCGGCACGCAGGCGTTCGAACACTGAATAGTTACCCGTGTAAAGCGTGATTCGCTGCTGCTCGAAGTGGGCAATATGGCTCGTCACGCTGTCGAGAAAATCGCGGTCATGGGAAATCAGCAACAAGGTACCCGGATAGACGCGCAGCCAGTTTTCCAGCCAGATTACCGCGTCCAGGTCCAGGTGGTTGGTGGGTTCGTCCAGCAACAGCAGATCGGATCGGCACATGAGCGCACGAGCCAGGTTCAGGCGCATGCGCCAGCCACCTGAGAACTCGCTGACCGGCCGCGCCTCGTCATGCGTACTAAAACCCAGCCCATGGAGCAACTGACCTGCCCGGCTTTTCGCAGTGTAACCGTCAATGGCGTCAAAACGGCCGTGCAGTACAGCCTGTCGTTCGCCGTCGTTTTCAGTCTCGGCCTGTGCAAGACGTCTTTCTACAGCGCGCAGTTCAGCGTCGCCATCGAGTACATACTCGATGGCTGCACGCTCATCAGCGGGTGTTTCCTGGGCTACGTGGGCGATCACCCAGTCTCGTGGGTAACGGAGATCTCCGCCATCGGCGTGCAACTCCCCCAGGATCAAGGCAAACAGGCTGGACTTGCCGGTGCCATTTGCTCCGCTGACACCGACCTTCTGACCCGGATGAATCTGCAGGCTGGCCTGTTCAAACAGCAGCCGCGCCCCGCGCCGCAGGGAAAGATTATTGAATTGCAACATGGGGAGGCAGTTTAACAGTAACCGCGCAGGCAATAACCCACCCCGGGGCGGGTACGGTGGAACCCTACCCCGCCCGACCCGTAAAAATGAGAACCCGTTCAAAAATCTGTGCGCAGCCTGCGCGGCCTGAAGGACAAAACCGCAAGCCTGCCCGATCACGACCGATAGCTACTGTACTGTCCGCAACAGGCCCCCGTCGAGGTCGCAATCAAGGTGAGCAGTTCCTCCTGGAAAACAGTTCGTCTCGCCGTTGCCGTGGCTGCGGCCTTCACCCTGCTGGCAAGCTATTCACCCGTCGGGCAACGGCTGGAAGGCCTGTTGTTGAACTGGGGAAGCCATCTCATCCCGGAAACAGAACTGGCGCACACTGTGGCGGTGGCGGCAATCGATACAGCCACGCTGCGTGAATACGGGCCCTGGCCTTTGCCAAGGGATCAGCTGGCCAGGATCGTCAACCGATTGCAGCGGTTTAAGCCAAAGGCCGTCGGTTTCATGTTAGCCCTGGGCGGGACAGAAACCGCAACGGCAGTCAGCGCCATGCGCAATGAACTCGACAACCTGGACGCCCCGCTGCGCAACAAGGCCCGAACCTGGTTGACGCAACTCGATACCGACTCACAGCTGGCACGGGCCTTGGAAAATTCGCGCAAGCTAGTGCTCTTGGTTCCCAGTGTCTCCTCTGATGTCGAGACGCAGCTGCCCGAGGTTCTGAAACGCTACTCCGTTCATACAGAGCACGAAGCCTTGCCATGGTACCGGAGCGCGCTGAGATGGCCGCTGTTCGCACCGATTTCCCACAAGCGCGAACTCAGCCCGCCAGACCCGCTATTCCTCGACGCCGTTCACGGCGTTGGCAGCGGCGATATCCGTAGCCACAGGCGGGCAGTACAAGGTACCGCGCTGCTTATCGAGACAGCAGGGCAATATCTGCCAGGATTCGAGCTTGCACTGCTGGCGGCGGCCGAAGGATCCAGTACCGCCGAACTCAGCGTAAAAACCGGAACAGGCCTGTTCCGGAAAGGGGATAAAGTACTCGACACCGCTGATCTGAATTTCTACCCCCGGCCGGCCGGCGCGCCCCCGGTTCACTCACTGAAAGAGATCATGGCGAACGACGAACTGGCGCGCAGTCTGCGTGACAAAATTGTGTTACTCGGGCTCACCGCAACCGGTCTTGCGCCCGAATTCACCGGTCCGGCCGGCCGTGTATACAACCCGGTAAGCTGGTCCGCCCAGGTACTGGAGAGCATGCTGCATGATCATGCATTCACCATGCCCCGCTGGTTTTACGCCTTACAAAGGGCGCTGCTGGCCACGTTTGCGCTGTACCTTATAGTCATGCCTGCGACATGGCACGGTGTACGCGGGCTTGTGGCGTCAGCCCTGCTGGCAGCCGTACTGCTGAACACAGGCCTGCTGACCCTGCTGGTGCAGGGACTCTGGCTGCCGGTGATCGGACCGGCGTTGTTCCTGATCAGCGCACAACTGCTCCTGGGCCTGGCCTGGCGCAGTCATAAACGACTGATAATGGCACAGCAGAGTTCCGTGGAGGCACGGGTCGCGCTGGGCACAACCCTGCAGTCACAGGGCCAGCTCGATCTGGCGATGGATCAGTTCATTCAATGCCTGCCCGCGCCGGCGGTACTCGAACCGCTCTACACGCTGGGCCTCGAGTACGAACGTCGCCGTCAGGTGAACAGGGCTCAGACTATTTATGCTGAACTGGAAAAATCCGTGCAGGGCTACCGTGATTCGACACTGCGCCGCAGCCAGATGGCCGACCTGTCAGATCGGTTTCCGAATGCCGGCACGCCGGATAGCGGCAGAACACTGGTACTCGATACCCCGGTCGTGGAATTACCGTTACTGGGTCGTTATCGACTGGAGCGCGAGTTGGGGCGAGGTGCCATGGGCACCGTTTATCTTGCCACCGATCCAACCATCGGCCGCGACGTGGCGATAAAAACACTGCCGCTGGCGCAGGCCGGCGAAGCCAAGCAACAGGATCCGGCCGCTGAACGCTTTTTCAAGGAGGCCGCAGCAGTCGGCCGGCTTGATCATCCCAATATCGTCACCATCTATGATGCCGGTCAGGAGCACGATCTCGCCTACATAGCCATGGACTACGTCGCGGGCGACAGTCTCGATGCCTGGACCGGAAAGTCAGAACTGCTGCCGGTGTGGGAAGTACTGGAGATCGCTGCTCAGGTCGCAGACGCCCTGTCTTATGCACATGGCCGCAAAGTCGTGCACAGGGATATAAAGCCCGGAAACATTATCTACGACCGCGGCAGCGGTGTGGTAAAGATTACCGATTTCGGTGTCGCCTGCATTCTCGACGCCAGCCGCACACGCACCGGTACCGTTCTGGGCAGCCCCTCTTATATGTCTCCGGAACAGGTCGCCGGTAAAAAGGCTGATGGACGTTCGGACCTGTTCTCACTGGGCACCACCCTGTATCAACTACTCAGCGGCAACCTGCCTTTCAGCGGCGACTCGGTTGCCACCATGATGTACCAGATTGCCAACCAGAAAACGCCGACGATGCGCAAGCTCCGCCCCGGCCTGCCGCTCTGCGTGAACCGCCTGGTGATGAAAGCACTGCAAAAAGATCCCGCCAAACGCTTTGCCGATGGTGAAATGATGGCTGCAGCCATCCGCAAATGCCGCGCACAGTTCAGAGGTGGCCGCCGCAAGACGGCCTGATCAATAACCGGAAGAGGTCAGAAGAGATGTATAAACTACTTGAAATCGTTGAGGGAAATGTCACCAGGGAACACCTGTTGAGGGAAAACATTTTTGCTATCGGACGCAATCCCGGTAATCAGCTGCAACCCGACAATGCCAGTGTCAGCGGCAATCATGCCTCACTGTCGCTGACCCCCAGCCCCTACCTGGACGGCACCATGGAGGTCTGTGTCGAAGATCTCGACAGCACCAATGGCACACTGGTGAATGGAAAGCCGGTAAAAAAGCAACTGCTTAAGCACGGTGATATGCTTGCCCTGGGTTCCCTGAACCTCAAGTTCATCGACGAGCATGCGCTCGCCCTGGGCGGGACCCGGATTATGTTGCAGGAAAACGAAGTTTGAACGAACACCGTTATACACCTCCCCCGCACACGGGACTGGCTATCCTGCACAAGGACGATGCACTGCTGGTGCTCAACAAGCCCAGCGGCCTGCTCTCGGTAGCGGGACGTGGAGCGGACAAACAGGACTGCCTGACCCTGAGGGTACAGGCGGAATATCCGCAAGCCATGAACGTACATCGACTGGACATGGACACCTCGGGCATCATGGTGATGGCACGTGACAGGTCCGTACACCGGCAATTGAGCCGGCTGTTTCAGGCGCGCGAGGTACACAAGCACTATGTCGCAGTAGTGGACGGACGAATGCAACAGAGCGCCGGTGAAATTGTTTTTCCGCTGACCGCCGACTGGCCCAACCGTCCGCGACAGAAAGTCGACTACCAGAACGGCAAACCCAGCACAACACGTTTCAGCGTCATGCACCATGACGCCCGGGAAAACACCACACGGGTTGATCTGGCTCCCGAGACCGGCCGCACCCATCAGTTGCGGATACATCTGCAAACGCTGGGCCATGCAATACTCGGCGACACGCTCTATGCCGGCAGGGCAGTTCGGGAAAAAGCGGATCGCTTACTGCTGCACGCCACATCACTGAGTTTCAGACACCCGCTTAGCGGAGAGCAGCTGTGCTTTGTAAGTGAGGTTCCGTTTTAGAGCCTGTTGACAGGCCCTAATCCTCCTCGAACATCAACGCGATACCTTTTTCTTCGACACGCACGATCTGTGCATTCAGCACCGGGGCATCCTCAATGTCCAGCGCCTGAATACGGACACGTTCCCCCACCGCCAAACCAAACTGATCCCCGGTGAACAGGAAAGCGCCTCCATTGGAAAGGTCACGCAGTTCGACTTCCACCGAGCCCAACTGCGCATGCATCACTTTCACCCGTCCGCTGAATTCTGTACGAACATGTTTGCGTTTTTCAGCCATGACTAGCACTCCCGCAATGTGAAGCCCGGCCGGCCAGCTGCCGTTACCCTGTATATGCGCTCCACAAGTAAATATAATTTACATGAATTAATTATCTTATTGCATTGTTTTTTATCATATTAAACATGAATAAAAAAAGGAATACCTGTTTCCTTCGGCAGCTGCCTGAATCATTATCGGCATGGCGGGTGGGAACAGGATAGCAATGGGACTGACAGGTAGCCAGTTACACGGCCTGGCCAGCGCAGTGTTGCTGACGCTGCTGCTGGCTGCAAGGCCCTCACAGGCCAGCGGCAACGACGCCCTTCAGCGCGGCTGGACCGCATACGAGCGCGGCGATTATTCGCAGGCTTTCGATTCATGGTTGCCACTTGCGCGGCAGGGTCAGGTGAGCGCGCAAATCAATCTTGCCGTCATGTACGACCATGGAACAGGGGTGGCTCAGGATGTTAATCATGCCCTGAGTTGGTACCAGGCGGCAGCGCACCAGGGTAGCGCTGTCGCCCAGTATAACCTGGGCCTGTTTCTGGCCGACAGGGAGATGCTGAGCTCGGATGATGAAGACGGCCTGTACTGGTTATTCAAAGCAGCGGCACAAAATTATGCCGACGCCCAGTACCGCCTCGGCCTGATGTACGCTGATGGTGTCGCCGGTCAGGTGAAGATAGCCGAGGCCCCGCAATGGCTGTATCAGGCCGGAATGAATTATCTGTCCCAAGGCGATGCCGATGGTGCCCGCTCCGCGGTGGCCGCCCTGCGGGAAATCAGCTCAGCTCATCAACTGTCTCTACAACTCGAATCACAGCTTGCCGACCAGTCCGGCTCGCTGCAACCCGGCCTATCCACCGGCACGGCCTGGCCCACGGCCAGCGGTTATGCAGTTACCAATCATCATGTCGTAGCCGGCAAACCGTCTATTGTTCTGATCAACAGCGAGGGTGAAGAAATTGCTGCCAGGGTGGTCGCCAGCGACGAGCTGAATGATATCGCCCTGCTGAGCGTGGAAGATCCCGCCAGACTGCCAGCGGCGCTACCCCTGGCCTGTTCCAGTGCCCGGCTGGGTTCCAGCGTGTTTACCATCGGTTTCCCACGGGTTGATGTCATGGGCACGACACCAAAACTCAGCCTGGGTATTATCAGCGGCGTAAACGGACTGTACGATGACCCTGCGAGCTACCAGATTTCGGTCTCGGTACAGCCGGGCAACAGCGGCGGACCGCTGCTCAACATGCAGGGCGAAGTCGTCGGCATCATCACTTCGATGCTGGGAACCATGGAATCTGCAGATGGCAAAACCCGGCCAATAGCGAATATCAACTACGCCCTGAAGGCCGACCGAATAGAAAAACTGCTGCTTGACGTACCACGGCAGACGGAAGCCCGGTTGACCGTACTGAAAAGCGGTCGCGACAGCCTGGAGGCGCTGGCGGGCAGGATCCAGAATTCAGTGATGATTGTCAGAGCGGGGACATCCCTGTCCCCACAACGACATTAAGGGCTATATTTTTACGCCCAGTGACTCCAGCGTGCGGATGGTGAGGCCACCGCGTGGCAGCCCTTTGCTACGCTGATACTCGTCCACAGCCCGCAGCGTTGCTCCACCGATAACGCCATCGGGCGTTCCCGGGTTGAATCCCGCGGTTATCAGCGCCTGCTGTACACGGCTCACGATATCCTTGTTGATATTGGTCTCGCAGAGCACCTGGCGCCACTCAAGCCGCTCATTGCCGACTTTGGTCCGTTTCGAGACCTCCTTGTATTCAGCAGGAATTTTGGTCCGTTTTTCCTCGGCTTTTGTCACCAGCTTGCGAACCTTGACGGTCTCCATAACGGCGGGGACGTCCTCTTTCGTGAACGAAGCCGGCACTTTTACCACCTGCTTCTCGACTGTCTTGTACTTGGCGGGTATTTCCTTCAAACAGATCTGCTGTCCGGTCGGAGCGCCTTGCGGCTTGCTCGCATCGTGTGAAGCATGCCAGAAAAAGGAGGCGTCTGCTGTTTTCACACGCTTGGCAAGCTGCTTGAATTCCTCCGGGACCTTGGTACGCTTTTCTTCGGCAGGCGTCACCAGCTTGCTGACTTTGACAGTCTCGTAAACAGCCGGGACTTCAACCACCTTGGTAGTCGCTGGTGTCTTGATGACCTGCTTCTGTATGGTCTTGTATTTCGCCGGAATCTCCACCAGGCACATGATCTCGCCAGTGGTGTTGTCAATACGCTCTATCGGCCCCGCACCCTTTTTCCATACCGTCTTCGCCGGCTCGATCAGGACCTTCTCGGTAACCACTTCATAGGTGGCGGGAACTTCGACGATCTTGCGGGAAGCCTCCTTGACCAGCACCTTCTCCTCAACCTCTTGATACTTGGCAGGAATGGTCTCCACTTTTTCAGAAGCCTCCTTGACCAGGATGTCTTTGGTTTCGGTCTTGAACTGGGCAGGCTGGTAATATTCACGGAAACACATACCGGGTTCCGCCTCAGTCAATGCGACACCCGACGCCTTGGCGGCACTCAGCAGAGTGGGACTGACGGGAAGCGCGCCTTTCTTCATGCTGGTGACCCAGACTTGCATCGCCGGGCTCACTTCAACCTTCTCGGTAACCTTTTCATACTTGGCAGCGACGGGAACCAGCTTGGTATGTGCCGCGTTGAGGGTAACCTGCTTTTCCACCCATTCATACTTGGCGGGGATGGTCTCGATCTTTTCCGCCGATTCCCGCACCAGGACTTTCTCTGCCTTGGTCTCGTATTTCGCCGGAATCATCACTTTGGCGTAACACTGCCCGGGTTTAGCGGGGGGGAGTGTATTGGTGTTATCGATTGGCTCTGCCTGAATAACCGAGCCGGGAGCTATCAGTCCTGCTGACACAATTAATGCCGCCAGATGTTTACTCATATAAGATTTACCTCGAACACTATCGTTCATATGATGAAAATACGGAAAGCCTTGCGAAGGATAGGGAGTTAGGTGACATATTTCCAGATGTCTCCATATCCCGACAGGTATCGGCCGACCGAGGCATCCGCGTTCATCGCCGATGTATGGCACAGAAAACCGTTTGATACCCGTTTACCCCACAGTCTGGCGGGACTAGGATATAATTTCCCCTTAGTGTCCATGGACGACTGCGGAATTCAAACCATGTTTTTGCAAAACTACTATTCAGAGGAGAACAAAAAGATCCACTTCTCCCGCCAGCAGGCAAGCCGCTTCGCAAAAGAGATTGCCGGCGACTTCAATCCGATCCATGACCCTGAAGCCAAACGCTTCTGCGTCCCGGGAGACCTGCTGTTCGCGCTGGTGATGTCAAAATACGGCTTGAGTCAACGCATGCGTTTTACCTTTTCGGAACTGGTAAGCGACGAAGTGCTGTTGAGTCTGCCGGACTCCGTGTCCGCTGAACTGGACATCGATGGCGACACTGGCAAGACCTACCTGAGCCTGTTCCGCGAAGGCGACACATCAGATGACCAGAACCTGATACGGGACTTGACCACCAGTTATGTACGTTTTTCCGGGCAAACCTTTCCACACATTCTGGTACCGCTGATGTCTGACAACGGGGTCATGATCAATCCGGACCGCCCGCTGGTCATTTACGAAAGCATGGCCATCAACCTGGAACGACTGGATATCACAGATCCTCAACTTGAACTGACTGGCTCCAGTCTTGAAGTCAGGGGGAAAAGAGGTGCAGTCCATCTCGAATTCCAGCTCAAGGCCTCTGAAACAATCGTCGGCAAAGGTGAAAAAAATATGATCCTGAGTGGCCTGCGCGCATTTGATGCTGATAAGGTCGAGACACTGGTAGCCGACTACACCAGGCGCAAACAGACCTATGTGAGCTGAGCCCCGGACTCCAGCAACAGGCTGCGCCCGACAAGGGACCAGGGGGGAAAACCGTTATCGTCACAATGCAACTTCAAGTATTATGGTGATAATATACCTTAACTAGATGTTTATAATATATTATTTAAAAATACCCTGGGTCAGCACGTTGCAGAGCCCCGGACATCTGCCGTTAACAGGTACTGATTGAAAGTCGCCGCTCAGGAACTCATGCTGTGTACTGGTTTTCGCGTAAAACGAAAGAGACTCCCCCCATCAATGGCCTGATACTTCCAGGGGGCGGAGCGCGAAATGCCTACCAGGCCGGAGTCCTGAAAGCGCTCGCAGAAATGCTGCCCGCTGATGCGGTAAATCCATTCCCGGTGATTTCAGGAACCTCTTCCGGCGCACTCAATGCCGCCATACTGGCCAGTAATGCCACCCAGTTCGGCGAAGGGATCGCCCGCATGATCGGGATCTGGGAAAACTTCCATTGCGGAAAGATTTTCCACGTGGACAGCTGGACGGCGCTGAAAAGCGGTTTGCGCTGGACTTCGTCCTTCGCCACAGCGGGGCTTGGTCGGGCTGCGCCACCCGCTCTGCTGGATAACACTCCCCAGCGTGAATTTGTCGAAAGCCATATCCGTCTGGCCCGCATACAACACGCCATCGACACAGGCGCACTGCGCGCCCTGGCCGTCACCTCATCGAGCTACAGCAGCGGTCTGTCATTCAACTACTATCAGGCCGTCGAAGGTTTGCGGCCCTGGCAACGCACCCGCCGCCAGGGGGTAGCCGAAGAGATCACGATCGATCATCTCATGGCATCCTCAGCCATCCCGCTGGTGTTTCCAGCCGTCTGGCTGGACGACGAATATCATGGCGACGGCTCGATGCGCGAAAGCGCGCCCCTGAGTCCGGCGATTCATCTCGGTGCCGACCGCCTGCTGATTATCGGGGTACGCAACCCCGCCCCCGACCCCAAGCCGGCTGCCGGTGAAAAGGTGCCCTATCCAACCATCGGCCAGATCACGGGCTATATGCTGGACACACTGTTCATGGACAGGCTGGATTCGGATATCGAACGCATGAATCGCGTCAACCACATTATCGGTGAAACCCGCAGCAAATATATCGAGCATGAAGATACAACCTTGCGGCCGATCGAGTTCCTCATGATCTCGCCCAGCAAGGACGTTCGTGAAATCTCCGAACGCCACATCAAGGATTTTCCGCGCTCGGTACGACTGTTGCTCAGGAGCCTGGGCGCACTCTCGCATGAAAGCCGCCCGCTGTTGAGTTATCTGCTGTTCGAGTCAGCGTTCTGTCAGGAGTTGATTGAACTTGGCTACCAGGATGGTCTCAACGCTCGAAGCGAAATCACCGAACTTCTCGAACTGGACAAACCGGGAAACTAACTTTTTTAACCGCCGCCTCATTTCTTATCTGCCGTAACGACTTCGAATTCGCGACCCGCGCGGCAAGCGGCAAACAACTTTTGTGATGCCCTGACAGACGGATCGCGGCAATTTGTTATTTGCGCAAGCGGACAGTATCCTTCCGCGGTCGGCCCTGCCCCAGCCCGCGTAGACCTTGGAGCGGCCCGTCGCCCAATCGAAGCGGGGGAAGCACCATGAGGCAGGACGAACGAGCATACTCGAACTGGCACAGGCTGTTTCTGGTCTGTACCAGCTGCATTGTCATCATCGCACTCGCAGCCTGTACCGTCAGCAGCGAAAAACCGCTGACCGAAGACCAGGCAAGGGTGGACCTCGATCTGCTGCTGACACTGCCGGCGAATGAAATATCCTACCAGTCACAGGTCAGGCCGGTCCTCGCCCGCCGCTGTGTCGTATGCCACGGCTGTTACGACGCGCCCTGCCAGTTGAAGCTGTCGTCTCCGCAAGGTATCGAGCGCGGTGCAAACAAGAATAAAGTGTATGACGGTTCGCGTATTCTGGCAGCCGAACCCACCCGCCTGTTTATCGACGCGAAAAACACTGTGCAATGGAGGGAGAAGAACTTCCACGCAGTGTTGAACGAAGGCACCGAGGAACCCAGAGAAAACCTGGAAAACTCAGTCCTGTACCACATGCTGCGCCTGAAACAGCGTCACCCGCAACCACGCGTCGGCATGCTGCCCGACAGCCTGGAGCTGGGCCTGAATCGAAAGCAGACCTGCGCCACACTGGAGGAGTTCGATGACTTTGCCCGCCAGCATCCCGACTGGGGCATGCCCTACGGCATGCCCAATCTTGCTGATGCCGAATACCGGAGCCTGGTGCAGTGGCTCGCCCAGGGCGCGCCCATGCCCCCATCAGAGCCACCCGACGACCAGGCCCGGCAAAGAATCGAGCGCTGGGAGGCATTTTTTAACGCTGCCGGCAACAAACAGCGACTGGTGAGCCGTTACCTGTACGAGCACCTGTTCCAGGCCCACCTGCATTTCACTGGCAGCGGCGATCGCGAATTCTACCGCCTGGTTCGTTCGCGTACCGCGAGCGGAACGCCGGTTGACGAAATTGCTGCCCGGCGGCCATTCGATGACACCGGCGGCCCCTTTTTCTACCGCCTGTTACCGTACCACCCCGATATCGTTGCCAAGGACCACGTGGTCTATGAACTCAGCCCGCAGCGCATGCAGCGTTACCACGAGCTTTTTATCGACCCCGAATTCGAAGTCGGTCAATTGCCGCCTTATGAAACCAGCATCGCATCCAATCCGTTCAAGGTATTCCGAGCACTTCCACCCGACTCCCGTTATCGATTTCTGCTGGATGACGCCGGATTTTTCATCGAGGGTTTCATCAAAGGTCCTGTCTGCCGAGGCCAGATCGCATTAAACGTCATCGAAGACCAATTCTGGGTCATGTTTTTCGACCCGGACCATGCCATCTTCACCCAGCAGCCTGGATTTCTAGACCAAATAGCCGATGATCTCCAGTTACCCGCCGACCGTGGCAATACTCTGCGACTGTTGACGATCTGGACAGACTACTGGCAACGACAGAAAAAGTATATCGCGCAGAAGGTCGCCTATTTCAAGACCATGCATACAGCCCCCCTCGATAAAGCGCTGGAATACATCTGGGACGGCGATGGCAGTAATCCCAATGCTGCGCTGACGGTATTCAGACATCTTGACAGTGCCTCGGTCAGTTTTGGCCTGGTCGGTGACTACCCGGAAACAGCCTGGATCATCGATTATCCCTTGCTGGAGCGCATTCATTACCTGCTGGTGGCAGGCTTTGATGTCTACGGCAATGTCGGCCACCAGTTAAACACCAGGCTGTACATGGACTTCCTGCGCATGGAGGGCGAGGATTATTTTCTGGCCTTCCTGCCGGCCGCAAGCCGCAAGCCTATCCGTGACTCATGGTACAAGGGTATGCGCTCTGATATGCCGGAAGAATTTGGCGTCCCGATGGACTGGCTGGACGTCGAGTCGGTCAAGGGCTACCAGACCGACGATCCGCAACGTGAACTCTACCGGCTGCTCGAACAACGCTTCCAAGCTATCAGCCGACCAGAACACGACCTGGATCGCTGCCAGCTGCAAGCCTGTATCGAAGCCGACAACAGCGATTACCGCAAACGCGTTGACCTGGCCATGCAGAAGGTTGCCAATACCAGCGGACGCAGTCTCGCGGTCTTCCCGGACGTCGCCTTCGTACGCGTCCGCAACGGTGACGATCCGCTGAAAGATATGGCCTACACGCTGATACGCAATAACGCCTACACACACGTCACATCCATGTTTCAGGACGCTTCAGCGGAAGCAAACCGGGATTTCGAACACGACAGCCTGACCGTGGTCGACTGGCTGGAAGGTTCCTATCCGAATTTCTTCTTCGTGATCGATATCGAAGACATCGAAAAGTTCGCCGAACACTACCGCAGCATTCAGACACGCGACGATTACGAACAGTTCGTCGCCCGCTACGGTGTACGCCGCAGCAATGAAAATTTCTGGCATCACGCCGACTGGTTCCACGAGCGATATGCTCGCGAAAAACCGGTTCTTTCCGGACTCTTCGATCTGAACCGCTACCGCAATCGCTGACGCAGCGTCATGTAAACCCAGTCATTACATGAATGGCACTAAGTTAAGCCCATTTAACCCATTGTAGGGTCGAATTCATTCGACCAACCACGTTGCTATACCATCTATCATCCCGGATATAGCCACGATGTGGATAGCCACCAACAGCCAGTGGCCGAATAAATTCGGCCCTACAGAGGAAAAGCCGCCTTAACTTAGTGCCATTCAGTCATTACATGAACCTTTCCGCAGAAGCGGCCTCCCTGGCCCTGATTTGCGCCGAAGGGCGGCGCTCCTGCAACCGTGTACCAATAGCCATCTAAAGGATGGAGAAATCATAGTTAACAATAAAACGGATATCCCTCAGGTCTTTGGCGGCGCTGCCATCCTCATCCACAAAAGCACCACGCAGCCTGAACCACAAGCCCTTCAGCATTCCCGCGCCGGGTTTATAGTCCAGGGTCAGATCGAGCTCGGACTGATCCGGGCTGGCGTTACGACCCCGATCCGGTGTATAGCCGCGGGCATAATTGATAAAACCGCTGAAAGCGTTATCACCGAAATAGCGAAAGTCGGATGACAGGCCGACCAGCCAGGCATCCTCGCCGGCACGGTCAAAATCCTTGATCATCAGCGAGAGGAAACTCGGCTTTCCGCCCCAGTTGCTCTGAATACCGGCATTGTTGGCCGTCGATGTGCGCGCCAGGCTCAATACCAGACCGGCGTGACTGGTCGCCAGTTTGGCACCCCATGATCGGGTATCAAAATCGCCACCCAGCTGGTCACCTACCGCGTTCTGGCGTGTGAACTGCGCAGAGAATTGAAAACCTATCCCCCCGATTGTTCTGGCTCGAGCGTTAACCTCGGTGTAGAAGATATTCATGAAGTCTCGGCCATAGTGGTTTACCAGGCCGATGTTGGCACCGCTGGAAAAGGTATAGCGGGCGCCGGCGGTGGATAGCGCGCGATCGGGGCCGTCGATGCCGGCCGCTTCCGTCATGCTGATAAAATTGGTGGCATCGCGTTTCTTCATACGCCAGGTCTGTCCAAGTCCATAGACAAGATGCTCTCCCGAAAAATCATACAATGTGACAGCTTCGAAGGTATTCGGCACCATGCGGCTGTCGTTGCCGTTCAAATAAGGTAACTGGAACGTCTGACGGTAAACCCTTAAGGACAGATCGCCGCGCAGCCGTGCTTCGAGGTAGGCCTGCCCCACTACACTGAAGCTTTTCTGTCCCGGTTCGAGCAGCTTGCTGCCGTCCTTGTCGGCAGGCGCATAAAGTTTCTGTGAAGTGTAAAGGGTAGTACCAAGACGCAGATGGTTTTTCCACCAGGGCGTGGCATAGGTGAGTCCGCCGCCCTGCGCCCAGGCCTCCACATTGGGATCGGCATCGCGCTTGCGGTAAAAATAATAGTTACGCAGTTCAAGGTCCAGCGAACCTTCGCGGAAGACTTCTCTCAGACGTGAAAATACCTGTGCCGCTTCAGGCAGCTTGAAGGCGTGTTCGGTTGACTCGACGGATTCATCGACACTGCCCGCTGCGGTCTGTTCACTCTGGATGTATTCCGGCACTGCGTAGGCCAGCCGGGCCGTGAACATCAGCATGACAGCGATACTTATTCCTGAACCAATGCCAGTCACGTTTTCAAGAGCTCCCGCCGCTATCCAGCGGCCCCCGTTATCCCGACTATGATTAACAATCATGGCTGCAGATTCAAACCATAGCTACCAGTTGGTGACGGCGCTGTTCTTACGCCTGCTCGGTTTGATTTACCTGATCGCCTTCGCCTCGATCGGAGTACAGATTAAAGGCCTGGTGGGCAGCCAGGGTATCCTGCCATTCAGCCAGGAACTGCTTTATCTCCAAGGCCAGATGGGTATCGAGCGCTATTTCCTGGTGCCCAATCTGTTCTGGCTGAACGCCAGTGACGTGGCTTTGACGGCTGCAGCCATGGCCGGGTGCGCTGTATCAGTGCTGATCATACTCAACCGCTGGTCCCGCTTGTGCCTGATATCGGCGTTCATACTCTATCTATCCCTGTACACCGCCGGCCAGCTTTTTCTCAACTTTCAGTGGGATGGCTTACTTCTGGAAGCGGGTTTTCTGGCGATTTTTCTGACCCCCGCTTCACGCGTCGTCATCCTGCTGTTTCGCTGGTTGCTGTTTCGACTGCGCTTCATGTCCGGGCTCTCCAAGCTGACTATGCAGGATCCCGGCTGGTCCGGCCTCACAGCACTGAACAGCTACTTTGAGGTCCAGCCCCTGCCCACTCCGCTGGCCTGGTATGCTCACCAGCTACCTGATTGGCTGCTGAAAACCGCAACAGCCGCCACGCTGATCATAGAAATAGTGGTGCCGTTGATGATGTTCCTGCCGCGGCGCTGGCGCTTTGTCGCCGCCTGGATCACGATAATCTGGCAACTTCTGATTATGCTCACCAGCAACCACAACTGGTTCAATATACTGACCATCGTATTGTGCCTGTTTCTGTTCGACGACAAGGCAATACAATCCATCCTGCCGCAGCGCCTGAGAACCTGGCTGGGCAGGCAGCCCGTGCCGGCGGCCAGCGGCTACCGCGCCGAGGCCAGGCGAATCATGGTGGTGATACTCGCCACCTTTATCCTGCTCGCCAGCAGTGCACAGTTCTGGGAACTGGCCAGCATGCAACATGCCACAGGAGCCATCGGCAGGCTGGTCGAGTACGTGGAAGCCTACCGGGTCGTCAACAAGTACCACGTCTTCCCCACCATGAGGAGCGAACGTATTGAACTCCAACTGTCGGGCTCACATGACGGCAGGGAATGGAAAAATTATCAATTCAGGTACAAGCCGGGCGACCCGGGCGCGCGGCCTGCCATCGTGCTTCCACACCAGCCGCGACTGGACTGGGAGATATGGTTCGTCACCCAGCACCCGAAATACATGCACTTCTTCCACAGTTTCCTGCAGGCGTTGCTTAACAATTCACCGGCGGTCACCGCGCTGCTGCGCCGCAACCCGTTTTCCGACCGGCCGCCACGCTATATCCGTGTCGAAGCCTATAAATACCGCTTCAGCACACCGGATGAACGTCAAAAAACCGGGCAGTGGTGGCAGCGCGAGGCATTGGGACCCTTTACCCCCTTACCCTGGTTGGAACGCGAGTGACGTTTCAGAAAATTCACCAGGCGTTGCCAGGCCAGGCGTTCGTTTTCGAAACGGTTGAAACCGTGTCCTTCGTCATCATAAACGAAATACTCGACGGTACGGCCCAGGCTCCGCAGTCGCTGCACCAACCAGTCGGATTGTGCCCTGGGGACGCGGCTGTCATTGGCTCCCTGATGGATCTGCAGGGGGATACTGATCCGCTCAACATGGTAGAGCGGTGACAACGCCCGGTTTCGCGCCCGGTCGATACGCGGATCGAAGCCCAGTTCTATAGACAGATGTCTTTGCAGATAGCGCGGCCAGCTGTCGACAAAACTGGCCAGTTCAGTAAAACCGAAGAAATCCACCGCCGCCCGAAAGGTGGCGGGATACTGGGTCAGCAGAGACATCACGCTGAAACCACCAAAACTCATGCCTGCGATAAACAGATGATCTTCGTCGATAAAATCCAGCGTGCGCGCAGCTGCCGCCAGCTCGACGATATCGCGGATATGGCCACCCCCCCAGTCACCGCTGTCGAGCGCGGCGTACTGTCTGCCGAAGCCGGTACTACCGCGTACATTGGGTGCAACCACAACAAAACCGCGGTTGGCGAGGTACTGAATGGCGCTGCTGTATAGCGGATCCAGATGCTCATCCGGACCGCCGTGGATAAGAAACAGAGCGGGCCGGGGTGCAGCGGCCGAGGTGCCGTTGGGTATGAAAAAGTGCACCGGGATCTGCACACCGTCAAAGCTCGGCACGAGCAAGGATCGCGCCTCGCTGAGATAGCCGCTGTCTATCCCCGACTGGTTGGCGTCGTACAGGAGCAGCGGCTTGCCGCTGCCAACCAGGTAATAGCGGGAAGGCATACTCGCGGTCTCAGTGAATACCATACCCAGACCCGCATCACTGTCGCTGAATGCAGCACCCGCTATGGTCTCGGGTGACAGGCCGAAATGCGTCGGCGCATCGAAACCGTCGAGAAACACCGCAGTACGACCGGCGAACGTACTGCGGTAGGCAACGACGGCAATGCGACCATCCGCATACATGGATAGCGACTCAAGGTCATTATCAAAGGGCAGGCGAACCAGCACTGGCTCGCTATCGCCTATGCGGTAACGCCAGAGACGAAACCGGTCTGAATGCAAGGCGCTGAGGAAGTAGATCTGATCACCGGCGAAGCTGCCGTCGACGTTGTTGATGCCCGGCGCAGTGACAATAGTTTGTGTCCTGCCGGTGGCTAGATCCAGCAAGCCCAGGTGCCGTTCATCGAAGCCGATCAGTTCTCCAAACAGCAGATAACGGCCGTCATTACTGACAGCATCGCAGTCCAGGGTGCGTCCTCTGCCCGGCAACAGTTGCCGTAGCTTTCCAGTACTGATTTCGATCTGCCACAGTCCAGCCTCACGCCGCTGGTCGCGCGTCTGCGCGTAGTACAACAAGCGGTCATCCGGAGACAAGCCGCAGACCATGGTGGTATCGCCCGCGCCGGCCGCAGTCAGCCGCAGCAGTTCTGCAGAGTGCAGATCAAAGCGGTACAGATCATAGTTTTCATTGCCTTCTTTGTCCTTAACAATAATCAGAAAGCGCCCCTGGTGATCAACCAGAAACCCGCTCACCGACTCGCTGAAGTGTGTCAGCTGACGCACTGATCGCCCATTGAGGTCCATGCTGAAAACATTGTCTACCCGCCCGTCACTGCGGAGGAAATAGATGGAGCGGTTATCGGCTGCAAAGGCAAACTGACTAAGTGGACGGGTCTGAAAAAAGCGATCAAAGGCAAACTCTGGTGGTACCGGACGAGCGGGGATGTCACCCAGGTCTATCGATAAAGCCGCAGGCCTGGTGACGGTCGCACCAGTCTGCGTCGCCAGCGCAACCCACAATGTTGTAAAAAGACACATCACCATGCCGCATCTTCGCATCCGCCCGGCTCCAATACCTGGTTCAGTCATGGATACACTCAATCATTGTAAAAACATTCCTGTCGTAGAAGGTATCCCGCGGTACAGGGTGGAACAGGTACACCCAGACTCTTCAAGCACGCGTTTTAGTAACAACAGTTTTTATATCAAGTGCAATCCCTGTTTGATTATAGCGGTTGACCGACTGACTGACAGTGGAACCTGCCATAACGCATCTGATGGGACGCTGTGGGCGGGTAACATGACTTTACGGCACTCGCTGTAAATACATCCCTGTACGCTCGATGGCAGCATCCCTGCTGCCAACGGTCCCGTAAAGTCATGTCACCCGTCCACAGCTCCGGCTCAGCGGTTGTTCTCCCCGACTTGCCTAATCCAGGTCTGCGGTAAAGGATTGCAGTCCCCCACCGCTTCGTGACAGACTGGATTCATGCTGTTCAGGAGCTACGCACAACGACTGCTGAACCCCTTTCGCGGGGTGATGAATATCATTGAATTCCAGGGGGCAGAAGCCGTCACCACCGATGGCAGGCACTGGGACATCTATGTACGCGATACTGGCCTGGTTGAGGATATCGCCAACAGCCATAAAGTACAGACCAGTGATATACGCTACGGCAGCTGGTCGTTACAGGATGGTCTGAAACGCGGCGCCATCTACCCCTCCGAGGATTTCAAGGTACTGGAACACCGCGGTGCGCTGGTCTACGAGTATTTGCTGGAACACCACAACGATGTCCCGTTCCCGCTTGAAGACAGCCTGGAACTCTGGCTGCTCGATCGACAACACCAGCCGCTGGGTCTGCTGGACAGCGCACTCAGCGAAGAGGACATCGAGCTGGATTGCCCTGTCGACTGGCGTGCCGGCCACGAATGCCGGAAACATTTCCGCACCCCGGTTATGCAGCATCTGCTGGAAACAGCGCACACGGAAACCGGCGCCGGAGAGTACCTGACCCGTTATATCAACGAACGTGCCGGCAATCCGCCGCAGGCACAATGGTTCCGGCGCAGGTCTGATGGGTCGGGCGAAGGCCTGTGTGGAATCAATCTTGGAACGGAACTGGAGTGCCGACGACTGCCTGACACTGCGTTCCCGGCTTATTTCCTGAGAGAGGACGATAATTCCGCGCCACACCGGCAACTGATCCAGGATTTTATTGCCTGGCAGGCGCCCTGCTTGCTGCTTCTGCAGAACCTTGGCACAGCTGTACGCCGGCGCTTCGAAGGACTGGCCACGTCCCGCGCCCTGTGCGTGGACAATCAGTACCGCCTGTATCCGCTCATTCTGGATGAAGCAGCGATCAAAGCGGCCCGCGTAGAGGCCACGCTGCGCAGGAATGAAGTCGTGGAAAATGAGGAAGACAATATCATGGCAACCTACTACATCGAACTGAATGTGACACGCACAAACTGATCTCCGATTTTTTAATTGTTTGTGGTCTTCA
>Ga0316201_10000060_pt1 | contig 42969 bp, 42 predicted proteins | sample CS6wburrow_MG_FD_204516 | JGI IMG/M metagenome (GOLD analysis project Ga0316201, IMG submission 204516) | Coastal sediment microbial communities from Delaware Bay, Delaware, United States - CS-6 worm burrow | ecosystem: Environmental > Aquatic > Marine > Coastal > Sediment | place: USA...
GGAATAGAAGCCGCGGTCGACCAGTTCCTGCAGGAGAGAATGATCGAGCGTAATCTGCTCGAGACTGCCGTCACGCATTCGATAGGCGCGCGAATCGCCAACATGGGCTATCGAGACTCGATCATCGTAAAACATGCAGGCGACGATAGTCGTGCCCATGCCCTCACAATGGGTCTGGCTTTGAGCCGTCTGGTAAATGATCTTGTTGGCACGATAGACAGCATCACGCAGCACGATCGACTGGCGCATCATGCCGCTATGTGGATCGATATCATCGCGTTCTTCGCGATTTGCCCCGACAGTGGCGAGCTCGGTAACAATCTGCACGGCTATGCCGCTGGCCACTTCGCCCGCATTGTAGCCGCCCATGCCATCGGCGAGCACCATCAGCCCGATTTCCGGCACCGAGCCGATCGCGTCCTCGTTGTGCTCGCGCACCCGGCCCGTATCGGTGATCTCGCCAAAACCAATTTTTCCGCGAAGATTCATATCCTGGTTTCTCTCTCGCTCTTCGTTCTAATCGTTATTTTCAAGAGAATCTCGCGCAATTCCTGAGTGCTATCGCCATTTCAGCGCCACAGGAGAAGCGGTCTTCCGGTCTTTTTGCCAGTGCCTTGGCCAGCACGGCATCGACACTTGGCGGTATACCAGTCCGCCTCGCAGATACCGGTGCCGGGTCTTCAGTCGTGATTTTTGTCATCAGCACAGCAATATTTGTCGCCCTGAATGGAACCTCGCCAACCATCAGTTCGTACAGGGTAACACCAAGTGAAAATAAGTCCGATAGTCCCGTTAGATCCTCGGCGCCGAGCTGCTCCGGTGACATGTACATCGGCGTCCCAAGGACAATGCCGGTTTTGGTGCGATTGTTGTCGGTCAAACGCGCGACACCAAAATCACTTATCTTCAGCGAGCCATCTTTAGGGTTGTAGAGCAGGTTCGCAGGCTTGATGTCGCGGTGAATCACGCCCTGGTTATGCGCGTAATCCAGCGCCTCGGCGGTCGTAGCGCAAAGCTCAAGAGCACGTTTCGGCGCCAGCAGTCGCTTTGGGTCTGTGAAGTCCTTGAGCGGTATTCCGGGCACATACTCCATGGCAATGTAGGCGACGCCCTTGTCCTCGCCTGCGTCGAAGACCGTGATGATATTGGGGTGGGTTAGCCGACCCGCGGATTCTGCTTCGCGATAGAAGCGCAGGCGCGCTTCCTTGAGTTCCTCGTCCTCGAATTCCTTTTCGATAGGAATAACCTTGATAGCCACGGCCCGGTTGATTCTCGGGTCTTTGCCGAGATAGACGGCACCCATCGCTCCTCGCCCAATGCGGCGCTGCACCTGGTAGCGACCCAGGCGTTGGGGCACGCCGCTGAGTTTTTCGGCCGAAAGATTGGTTTGCGTGTGCCCTGTGTGGGTTCGCTTCATCCACTCGAGCACAGCTTCAGCTCGCTCCGGCTTGGCTTGTTCCTCAAATGCGAGCGATAGTTTGTACATCAAGGCGGCGACGGTCTCTGACGGGTTGCAGCGTCGAAATTCTGCGAACGCCGGTTCGAGCCTTCCGGCCGACAAAAAATCGGATCCCTTCTTCAGTGCATCAACGGAGACTTTCTTCACATTCCGTACCAGGTAGGCACTGAGAATCGCCACACCCACAAAGATCAGCACAGGCCGGCCTAGATCAATACGAATGTTAAGGGCCAGAAGGAGGAGGGCTTCAAATAGCAACAACGAGAATGCCGTGGTTGCTGTGAAGATGGCGATTTCCCGTCGATTTCTGTCGGGCAGGAACAAAACGGAAACGATGGCCAAAAGGACAGGCGCAAGCCATTCCATCGCTTTGGCCCAGGTCGGTGAAATGATCATGCGATCATTTTCGATGTCGGCAAGCATGGCCGCAGTTAATTCTGAATGCGTAACAAACTGACCCGATGGCAATAGCGCCTCTGCGCCAACGACGGCGGGGTCAGCGTCGACGAAGACAGTCGCCTCGGCAAGTTCGGTTTCTCCTTCGAGGATTTCGGCAACGCTCAACCGCGGCAAGGGGGTATACCGGGACAGGTAGATCGCATCATCCGATCTCGAAAGGCGAGGCGTCGTCGCCGTTACGGACTCGGCCAGGGCGACTGCCAGCGGCAACGAAGGCAACATGATGTCGCCGTTGAAGTGCCAAAGCTCGGAGCGTCGTAGTACGCCATCGTTATCGGACTTCGAATCGACAAATCCGGTATTTCTTGATACTTCCGCGAGTCGATGACGAGATGGTACGAAAACAGGCACGCTCGAAGTCAGCAATGCCGACCAGCTCGGCAACTCCTCGGTCATAGGCATGTCTACAGGATTCGCCAGGATTATTCGTTTTGCCTTTGAAGACTGCAGCTGCTCGATGACCTGGCCGTACTGCCTGAGCACCTCGCCAGGAGTCGCTCGCTGTGGATCGATACTGACGATAAAGGCGTTTGCCAGGGGCTCGGTCGGCATATGGCCGGCAAACTGGTCGTAAAGCAGGCGATCGGCGGCGACAAACCATTGTGCCAGCGGGCCATAGACCAACAGCAGCAGGACGCTGACAAAGCTGAGAGCGATCAGTCTATTGCGTTTGGAGGGGTTTGCCGTCTTCAAAGTACGTCATGTCTCTGTTTATAAGGGCAAAAGTATAAGGAAATGCACTAATACGTAATGAGATAGGGTTGGCACTTTTTATGTAATAACGGTCTTGAACACGGTGATATCATTGGCCTACGGCTAATTTCGTGAATTTAACAATAATCTTGTCTTGCGTCGCGCGTATTCGACACTTTAAGCTACTAACCCTTTTATTAACAATGAGTTAAGTCCGATTGGGGGGGGGGTGGCTCGGAGCGCCGCAGTGCGCGGTCCGCGAGAACGGCGGCAATTTCGGGGGGTGTGCAATCATGGCGAAGGCCAAAAAAGCCTATGTTTGCGGCGAATGCGGCGCACACAGCGTGAAATGGGCGGGCCAGTGTCCGGAGTGCCTGATGTGGAACACGCTTTCAGAGCAGTCATTCTCCACTAAAACATCGACCGCGATTGAGGGCGTTGCGACGCAACGCCTGGACGAACTGTCCGGTGACGTCGAGCAGCGCTATGACACCGGATTTCGCGAGTTTGACCGGGTACTCGGTGGCGGGCTTGTGCCCGGTGCTGTGGTGTTGCTCGGCGGCGATCCGGGCGTCGGCAAGTCGACTTTGTTGCAACAAGTATCTGCCCACCTCATGGCGGATTTGCCTGTCTGCTATGCGACCGGTGAGGAATCCCTGCGTCAAATCGGGCAACGATCGCTGCGTCTCGGGCTGGACGCGTCGGCGATGAACCTGTTGGCCGATACATCGATTGAGAATGTGCTCGTACAAGCGACACGTTGCGATGCGAGGGCACTGGTTATTGATTCGATCCAAACCATGACGTCGGCGCACCTGCCGTCAGCGCCCGGATCGGTAGCCCAGCTCAGAGAAAGTGTAGGTAGAGTCGTGCAATTTGCCAAGCAAAACGAAGTCGCGGTTTTTCTGATTGGTCACGTTACGAAAGAGGGTGCTATCGCAGGGCCCCGTGTCGTCGAGCACATGGTGGATACCGTGTTGTATTTTGAAAACGACCCGGCAAGTCGCTACACCATGATTCGTTCGGTGAAAAATCGCTTTGGTGCGAGCGGCGAGATGGGCGTATTCGCGATGACCGAGAACGGTTTTCGCGAAGTCAGCAACCCATCGGCGATATTTCTTTCACGAGATTCGGTTAATGAGCCTGGCAGTGTCGTGTCCGTCGCCTGGGAAGGTAGCCGCCCATTGCTCGTGGAGATTCAGGCACTGGTTGCGGAGGGCAATAGCAACTACGCAAAGCGGCTGGCACAAGGCGTCGATCAGAATCGACTTGCGCTTCTACTTGCGGTTCTGCAGCGGCACGGCGGGCTCGCAATGATCGATGAAGACGTTTTTGTCAATGTCGTTGGCGGCTTGAGGATTGGTGAAACGGCTGTCGACCTGCCCACGGTCCTCGCTGTTGTTTCCAGCCAAAGGGGCCGAGCCTGCGCGGAGCGACTAATCTGTTTTGGCGAGCTGGGCCTGGCCGGCGAAATCCGCCCGGTTCGTTTTGGCGGCGAGCGAATCGCGGCCGCCGCAAAGCAGGGATTCACACGGGCTATCGTCCCGGCGGGCAATGTCCCAAAGCGCCCGCCCAAGGGTATGGAGGTTACCGGCGTGCGTCGCCTGAGTGAGGCGCTGGACGCTGCCTGGTAAGCCGGATCAGGATCCCGTCGTAGCTAGTGAGTCTTGCTGTCCGACGCGGACGGAGCGAATACGATTGTCATCGGTCTCGATAATCTCGATGGGGTAGCCGTTGATCTTCAGGCAGGTGCCCGGCGACGGAATCGTCTCGAGCATCTCGATGATCAGACCGTTTATAGTCTTCGGTCCATCCGTGGGCAAGGCCCAATCCTGAGATCGGTTCAACTCGCGGATATTGGCCGTTGCATCGACAAGAAATGTATCCGAGCCTTCGTCGACGACATCGACCTCGTCGTCGGCCGGATCGGTAGTAAACTCACCAACGATTTCCTCAAGTATGTCTTCGAGCGTGACGATCCCCTGTATGTCGCCGTACTCGTCGACAACCAGCGCTGTTCTTTCACAGCGTCGCTGAAACTGCACGAGCTGAGTACTTAACGGCGTACCTTCGGGTACGAAATAGGGTTCGTCCAAAAGTCCCAGCAGGTTGTCAGCTGAGAGATCCTGTGTCGCAAGGTTCGCGAGCCTCCGCAAGTGCAGTATGCCGACTACCTGATCAATAGTGTCTCTATAGACTGGCAACCGTGTGTGCTGACTGGCACTAATGATCGATTCGATGTTTTCGCTGTCGTTTTCGAGATCGATGCCGACAATTTCATTGTGGGGCACCATAACGTCGTCGACGGTGACTTGCTCAAGATCGAGGATGCTCAGCAGCATCTTTCGGTAGCGCGTAGAAATGCGCGCACCGGCTTCATGTACGACGGTCCGTAGTTCTTCGCGAGTCAGGGACTGCATGCCGCTGTCGCCGCCGCGAACACCGAGGATATAAAGCACACCGTTCGATGCTGCATTTGTGAGCCAGACAATTGGATACATGATCTTTAGCAGCGGCGAGTAAATCCTCGCCGCCGGAAACGCGAGTCGTTCCGGATGCAGAGCGGCTAGCGTCTTCGGTGCGGCCTCAGAAAAGATCAATACCGCAAGCGTCAGCAGCAGCGTGCCGAGCGCCACCGCTGGCTGACCGCCGATTTCCAAGGCAATGACCGCAACCAGCGAGGCTGCAGAGAAATTCACGAGGTTGTTGCCGAGCAGAATAAGGCCAATCAGCCGATCAGGTCTTTTCAGGAGTCGCTCAGCAATTCGCGCGCCACGATGGCCCTGGCGTGCTTTGTGACGGAGTTGGTAGCGATTGAGGCTCATAAGAGCCGTTTCCGAGCCCGAGAAAAAGGCGGAAAGCACAAGCAAAATAATGAGCAAGCCCATTAGGCCTGCTAGCGGAACGTCATCGCCCAAAAGAAGGGCACCTCCAAGTCAATTACATGAAAAGCAGTTCAACAGGACGACAGCAGGCTGTCAAGAACGCTCTTCTCAAGCCCAGCTCTTGCCGAAAATTTCCTGCAAAATCACTCGGCTGCCGAAATAGGCGAGACACAAGGTGGCGAATCCCCACAAATAGAGTTTGATCGCACGCTTGCCGCGCCAGCCGGCGAAGAAACGACCGGCCAGGAGTATGCCGAAGATGACCCAGGCGAGTAACGAAAACGCAAATTTGTGGGCGAGATTCTGTTCCAGCAAGTCATTGACGAATGACAGGCCGGATGCGATGGCCAGGGTCAATCCCGCGAAACCAGTCGCGGCAACCGCAATAAGTAGCCTCTCGGTCGTTTCGAGCGGCGCAAACAGCTGGTTCACAGGTGTGATGCGCGCCGAGTGCAGGCGGCGTTCCTGAACCAGGGCAAATACGGCGACGATGGCGCCGACGGTCAAAAGCCCGTAAGAGAGCATCGCGATGAGGATGTGCGCCCGGACCTGCCAGGCCATGGCAATGCCGACATGCGAATCAGCTGATGCGCTCATCAATATTGCCGTTACTGCCGACAACAACAACATGCCCGCACTCATGCCCCGCAAGGTCGGCTCGATAGAAGCGAACATGGCGAGCAGGGCCAGTTCAAGACCGATCATTGACGCGGCGCTGCCGATCGAAAGATTGAGGCCGTCGCCGGGCAGGATGAGCTCGAACAGGTGCTGGCCATGCAGGACGACCCCGACAAGAGCGAAAACAAAGGCAACCAGGAAACCGGGGCGGGACAGGTGTTCGAAACGTGGCAGACGGCTTATCGTAAGGGCTACGGCTGCCAGCAAATAGAGCGAAGAAATTGTGATTTGAGACACAGAAACCCTATAGGCATTAACCTAACGTCAGATCATCCCATATGGCGTAGTCTAAGAGAACCCTCGTTATGCGAATTCGCGTGCTTGGTTGCAGTGGCGGAATCGGCGCCGGCGCGCGAACCACTGCGATGTTGATCGACAATGATGTCCTGATTGACGCGGGCACCGGAATCGGTGACCTCGATCTGCAGGACCTCGATTCTATTCGTCATGTCTTTCTGACGCACGCGCACCTCGATCACGTCGCGGGCCTCCCCATGCTGGCTGATCGTGTGTTCGACGAGAACTTCGAAGTACCCCTGACCGTGTATGCACGCGAAGAGACGCTACGCGCAATTCAAGAGCACTTGTTTAACGGCGTCATCTGGCCGGATTTTGCGGAGTTACCGTCGCGGCAAAATCCAATGTTGCGTTACCAGGTCTGTAGCCCGGGCGATACCGTTACCATCAATCACCGGAACTTTTACGCCGTCGACGTAATGCACTCCGTGCCTTCGCTGGGCTTCACTGTGCAGAATTCCGGCGGCGCATTCGCTGTGAGCGGTGATACCAAGACTAATGAGACGCTGTGGCCGGTACTGAATGCCTGCGATGATCTGAGAGTACTCGTCATCGAGGTTTCATTTCCTGACGAAATGCAGTCTCTCGCAGCAGAATCAGGTCACTACACGCCAACTACCCTGACAGACGATCTCAAACGACTGCGTCATGACCCGGAAATCTGGTTAACCGGCATGAAACCTGGCGAAGAGGACAGGATATACGCACAGGTCCGGGAAGCGGCTCCAGAAAAAAACATAAGGATGCTGTCACCCGGTACCGTTCTTAACGTCTAGATGCGGTGTTCGCCGGTAATGTCGCACAGGCATTTCCGTGTACCGCCAGACCCCTCCCATTTGCGTGTGCTTCTCGGCTAGAATGCGTGCATGTTTGAAAATCTGACCGGCCGACTTTCCGACGCCGCCCGCCAGCTGTCTGGAAAAGGGCGTCTAACCGAAGCCAACATAAAAGACACGCTGCGACAGGTTCGCCTCGCCCTTCTTGAGGCAGATGTGGCGCTGCCCGTCGTCAAGACTTTTGTCGAACGAATTCGCGAACGCGCAGTGGGCGAGGAGGTGGGCAAGAGCCTTACGCCAGGACAGGCGCTAGTTAAGATAATTCACGCCGAGCTGGTACGCCTCCTCGGCAGCGAATCGGTGCCTCTCGAGCTGAAAGCGCAGCCGCCAGTCGTAATTTTGCTTGCAGGCTTGCAGGGCGCTGGCAAGACAACGACCGCGGCGAAGCTCGCCAAGCGACTAATCGATACCGACAAGAAGAAAGTGATGCTTGTCAGCGTAGACGTGCATCGGCCGGCCGCAATACTTCAGCTAAAGACACTGGCAGGCGAAGTTAATGCCTTGCACTGTGAAAGTAGCGCAACGGAAAAGCCAACCGATATTGTCGTCCGAGCGCTGGACGCCGCCAGGCGCTCTTTTGCCGATGTGCTTATCGTCGACACCGCTGGTCGGTTGCATGTAGACGGCGACATGATGCAGGAAGTCGTCGAGGTTCATAAGGCAGCACAGCCGCACGAGACCCTGTTCGTCGTTGATAGCATGGCTGGCCAGGATGCCGTGAATTCGGCGACAGTCTTCGATAGCAGCTTGCCACTAACCGGTGTGGTTCTGACCAAGACTGACGGTGACGCCAAGGGCGGCGTCGCGTTATCGATACGTGAATTAACCGGCAAGCCAATCAGGTTCATTGGCGTGGGTGAGAAGGTCGACGCTCTGGAGACGTTTCATCCGGACCGCATGGCGTCGCGAATTCTCGGCATGGGCGATGTGCTCACGCTGGTCGAAGAGATCGAACAAAAGGTCAACAAAGATCAAACCGAAAAGCTTGCCAAGAAGCTCAAGAAAGGGCGCGGTTTCGATCTTTCAGATCTGAAGGATCAGTTGGAGCAAATGATGAATATGGGAGGGCTGGCGTCGATGCTCGAGAAGCTGCCAATGCCAGGCAATATCAATCCGGCGGCTTTGAAGGATGGCGCTAACGAAGCGATGATTCGTCGTCAGATTGCGATCATCAATTCCATGACGCCTTCCGAGCGTCGATATCCGAAAACGATCAACGGTTCCCGGAAGAAACGCATCGCCGGCGGGGCGGGACAGCAAATCCAGGACGTGAATCGCCTCCTGAAGCAGCATATGCAGATGGAAAGGATGATGAAGAAGGTCTCGAAAGGTGGCATGCGAAAGTTCATGCGGGGCATGCCGGGGGGCGGTTTGCCACCCGGAATGCGGTGAAAATCCGGCCGATTTCGGCATAAAAACAGCCGGCCTCGTCGCAGATCGCGGTCGTACGCGCTAAGGTACCGAAATACTTAGGTATTTTCGCCCGTAAAACGCTTCACATTTGGCGCGAATCCCGTACAATGCGCCGTCTACTCGGGTCGGCCCGAGAAAAGGCACGTCTGCCTCTTTTTACACAAACACGGAAATGTAATGGTAAGTATTCGACTTTCGCGCGCTGGCGCGAAAAAGCGCCCTTTTTATCATCTGGTGGTGACCGACAGCCGAAATCGTCGGGACGGCCGGTATATCGAACGGATTGGCTATTTTAACCCGGTAGGGCAAGACCACGAGGAGAACTTGCGAGTTGACCTCGAGCGAGCAGATTACTGGATCGGACAGGGAGCACAGCCGTCCGATCGCGTTGCGTCACTGCTTAAGGTGCATCGCAAGGCTGCCGCGAGCACCTGATCTTTTGACAGACCAACCGGTAGTGCTGGGACGGATTTCCGGCGTGTTCGGTGTCCGGGGGTGGGTCAAGGTGTTTTCTTACACGGATCCCCGGGAAGCGGTTTTGAGCTATGACAACTGGCTGCTCGGTCGCGATGGCGACTGGCAGTCGGCGACAGTCGCAGAAGGGCAGCGACACGGCAAGTCGGTCGTCGTGCGAATTGATGGCTTCGACGATCGGGATCAGGCAGCAAAACTGGTCGGGGCAGAAATTGCGGTTCCGCCGGATCAGTTGCCAGAGACAGAAAGCGGTCACTATTACTGGCGGGACCTGGAAGGCCTGCGCGTAGTAGGGGTCGACGGATTTGAGCTTGGTACGGTGTCGTACCTACTCGAGACCGGCGCACATGACGTAATGGTGCTCAAGGGCGATTCGGAACGTCTGATTCCGTTCGTCAAAGATGAAATTGTTATCGATGTGGATCTCGCTCTTGGCGTGATCACCGTCGACTGGGAATGGGACTGATCGCTTGCAGATCAACGTTATCAGCCTGTTTCCGGACATGGTCAGTACGATTGCCGATTTTGGCATTGTGGGGCGGGCGCTGGATCGTGGCCTGATCTCTCTGGACTTGGAAAATCCACGAGATCATACGCACGATGCGCACAGAACGGTCGACGACCGGCCCTACGGTGGTGGCCCCGGCATGGTTATGAAGTTTGAGCCGCTCGCAGCGGCATTGCGGTCGGCGCGGAAGAACCTGCCTGCGGGCAGTCCGGTTGTCTATCTGTCGCCGCAAGGCAAGGAATTCAACCAGGGGGTGGCTCGGCGATATGCACAGCTCCCCGGACTGATGTTGCTGGCGGGTCGCTACGAAGGCATTGACGAGCGACTCATCGAGTCTGAAGTTGATGAGGAGCTGTCGTTGGGGGACTTTGTTCTTTCCGGCGGCGAAATAGCCGCGATGGCAGTGATTGACGCGGTGGTTCGCTTATTGCCTGGGGCGCTGGGCGACGAGGAGTCAGCACAACAGGACTCCTTTATGGGTGGGTTGCTGGACTTTCCCCACTACACGCGGCCGGAGCTGGTTGAAGGTCGCAAAGTGCCGGACGTTTTGCTGTCCGGTGATCACGCTAAGATAGCGCGGTGGAGATGCAAGCAGGCGCTGGGTCGCAGTTTTTTGCGGCGGCCCGACCTGCTTGAGAAACTGGAATTGGATGACGAGCAGCGGAAGTTGCTCGACGAATTTTTGAAAGAGCAGAGAACATGAGCAAAATTATTGAAGCAATTGAAAATGAGCAGATGGGCAAGGAAATTCCCAAGTTTGCTCCGGGCGATACGGTTGTAGTTCAGGTTAAGGTCAGGGAAGGCACCCGGGAGCGTCTGCAGGCGTTTGAAGGTGTTGTCATTGCAAAGCGCAATCGCGGCCTGAATTCGTCGTTTACAGTGCGGAAGATTTCGCACGGTGAAGGCGTAGAGCGCGTATTCCAGACCTACAGCCCGGTTGTTGATTCCGTGGCCGTCAAGCGCCGTGGCGCCGTACGCCGGGCCAAGCTTTATTACCTGCGTGGTCTCACCGGCAGGGCTGCCCGCATCAAGGAAAAGATTTAGTTCAGGAAGTATTCAGGGACGCGCTGCCAGCATGGTCTGGTGGCGATGTCACCTGCCACGAGTTCCGGCACAAGTTCCAAATTGCCGCATTAGTCGACATAATGCGGCTTGACTGGCTACACAACTTGAACCAATTTCCGGCATCGCGGTCCCTCGTGTCATGAGAATCGTATTTCCCTATTTCGCTCAGAAAGCGTTGTTGCTGCTGGTTTGCAGCGCAGCCTTGAGCGGTTGCACGGTCATCGTGTCGTCGGCAGCGACAGGTTTGGCCGACAACCTGTCCCTGGCCATCCTTGACCAGGACGATCCGGAGCTCGTGCGGGCCGGGGCACCATCCTATTTGTTGCTGCTTGACAGCTTTGTCGGTGGCAGTCCTGATAACCCCGATATTCTGGCCGCAGCAGCTACCCTGTATGCCACCTACGGTGCGGTCTTCGCAGGGAACGAGATCAGGGCCTCTCGCCTCACAAAACGCGCGCGGCGATATGCGCTGGCAGCGATGTGTGAGTCCTATTCACCCGCCTGCGGATGGCCGGACGCGACGTATGATGAGTTTGTCGCGTCCCTGGACGGGATACGCCCTAAGAAAGCCGAGTTTCTCTTTACGTATGGGTTTGCCTCTCTCGCTTACCTTAGAGCGCACAGTTCTGACGTGAACTCACTTGCGGAGTTGCCGCAGATGGAGGCGTTATTTAGCCATTATTTGGACATAAGCGGAGACGCAGTTAACGGTAGCGCCTACACCTATATGGGAATATTGCTGACCTTGCGGCCGGCGGCGGCGGGTGGCCAGCCGGAAAGGGCGCGCGAGTATTTTGAGAAAGGCATCGCGCTAACCAACGGTAAGGATCTTGGCGCCAAAGTTGAGTTCGCCCGGAATTACGCGAAGAAGTTATACGAACGTGAAATGCACGACCAACTTCTGAATGAAGTCATGTCGGCTGATCCGTACCAGACCGGATTCACGCTGGGCAATGTCCTTGCACAGGAAGATGCTGCTGCGATGCTTGCCGAAGCGGATGACTATTTTTGATGGGTAAATCATGAAAAAACTGTTTTTGATTCTTGCAATGATGGCATTCAGTCTGCCTTCGTATGCTGTCACGCTGAAAATTGCCACTGCGACGCCTGATGGGACGCAGTGGATGGATGATATGCGTTCGGGCGCGAAGGAAATCAAAGAGCGGACCGACGGCCGTGTGCAAATTAAGTATTACGGTGGTGGCATCAAGGGCGACGACAAGAAGGTGCTGGGCCAGATCAGGATCCGGCAGCTTCAGGGCGGCGCATTTACCCCATCGGCACTTGCTTCTCAATACCTGGATCTGAATCTTTATGGTATGCCTCTGGTTTTTGAATCAGAGGGAGAGGCCGCATATGTCCGCAGTCGAATGGATAAACGACTACAACAGGGTCTGGAGGATGCGGGTTTCGTGAATTTCGGGTTCGCGACGTCGGGATTCGCGAACATCATGTCGAATTCGCCGGTCAGGTCCTTGTCCGATTTGAAGGGCAAGCGCGTGTGGGTGCCCGAGGGAGACACGATTAGTTATGCGTCGATGCAGGCGCTGTCACTGTCGCCGGTAACGTTACCGCTGACCGACGTTTTGACGGGCCTGCAGACAGGCCTGATCGATATCGTCGCGATCCCTCCTTACGTCGCGCTAATTCTGCAATGGCACACCAAGGTCAAGTACGTAACACGGGTGCCGCTGGTGTACACGTTTGGCTTTATGGCCATCGACAAGAAGACATTTGAGAAGATCGATCCTGACGATCAGGCGATCGTCCGTGAAGTGATGGGCAAGATTTACGACAACTTCAACAAGGTGAACCTGGTTGATAACGATGCTGCATTCGATGCGCTGTTGAACAGCGGCATCGAATCGGTCGATTTTGACGAGGAGGAGTTTGCCAAGACCCGTGAGGTATTGCTCAAGTCCAACCGGCAGCTTGGTGAGCAGGGTAAATTCACCAAGGAGCTCTACGAAGAGATGATGCGGTACGTAAATGAGTATCGCAGTGAACAGAGTGCTGCTGTCGGCCAGTAACTGTGCTTTACAAGTTCATGAACCTGCTGGAGAGACTTGAGAAGGTCGGGAGTCTCCTCGAGACCGTTCTGCTCGTTACACTGCTCAGCTCAATGATGCTGCTGGCGGTCGGCCAAATCGTCCTGCGGGAAATTTTTAGTACCGGCTTCGTATGGGCCGACGAACTCATCAAGCTGATGGTTCTCTGGCTTGCAATGGTCGGATCGATCGCGGCCTGCCGCGACAATCGTCATATTCGAATTGATGCTCTTTCGCACATTCTCCCGACGATAGCGATTGAGATTACTCGCGCCCTCGTTGACGTCTTTGCAGCCGTCATTTGCGCCGCCATCGCATGGCAGACCTGGCGTTACCTGCAGATTGAGATCGAATACCAGGACACGGTTCTCGTCAACATTCCCGCGTGGATAGCGCACAGCATTTTGCCGGCTGCTTTCGCGCTGATCAGTTTTCGCTTTATGGTTCTCGTCATAAAGCAGGTTGGCAGGATAGTCACCGGTAGCTATCGGGTACAAGACGCATGATTGCCTTCAGCATCCTGCTTGTCTTGTTAGCTGTCTTTGGGGCGCCGCTTTTCGCTGTTATCGCTGCCAGCGCAATGATCGGTTTCTACAAAGAGGGGACGGATCTGATGATCATGGCGCTGGAAGTGCAAAGCATCGCCAGTATGCCGTTTCTTGCCGCGATTCCCTTGTTCACGTTCGCGGGATACCTGCTTAGCGAAAGCAACGCCCCGCGTCGCCTGGTCAAGCTGACCGGCGCAATGCTCGGATGGATGCCGGCCGGTCTGTCGCTGGTTTGCCTTGCTGCGTGCGCGTTCTTCACCGCGTTTACCGGTGCATCCGGCGTCACCATTATTGCGCTGGGCGCGATTCTCTACCCCGCTTTAAAGCAGGATGGCTATGGCGACAAGTTCAATCTTGGCCTGGTCACTTCAGCCGGAAGCCTGGGGCTCCTATTTGCACCATCGCTGCCGCTGATTCTCTATGGCGTAATCGCTGAAGTTCCGGTTGATCACCTGTTTCTCGCCGGCATCTTGCCAGGCCTGCTGATGCTGCTGATGCTCTCTGGCTGGAGCCTCTGGGTGAACCGCGCAATCCGGAAGCCGCTCAGCTCTTTTTCTGTTCGGGCGGTTGGGTCGGCGCTGCGGGAATCGGTCTGGGAATTACCGCTCCCGGTTGTGGTACTTGGCGGCATCTATTCGGGTTTTTTCGCGGTTTCCGAGGCGGCCGCTGTCACGGCGTTGTATGTGCTCTTAGTGGAAGTTGTAATTCTGCGAGAAATCCCGCTACGAGACTTGCCGCGTATCATGCGCGCGTCGATGGTCCTGGTTGGTGCAATCCTGGTAATTCTCGGTGTATCTGTGGCGTCCACCAGTTATATGATCGATGCCGATATCCCACAACGCCTGTTCGAAATTGTCTCGAACATGGTGAGCAGCCAAACGTCATTCCTCTTGTTGTTGCTGCTATTTCTGCTCGTGCTAGGCGCGATTCTGGACATCTTCTCTGCGATAGTTCTTGTAGTTCCCCTGATTCTGCCTATTGCGGCCGGTTATGGTATTAATGAAGTGCATCTGGGCATCGTCTTTCTTGCTGCGATGCAGCTCGGTTATCTGACGCCACCAGTAGGGCTCAACCTTTTTATCGCGAGTTATCGTTTCGAAAAACCGATTATGCACGTCTATTCTGCAACATTTCCTTTCCTGATTATCCTGATGCTCTCGGTCATGATAATTACCTTCTTTCCGCAACTGTCGTTGGCATTTCTGTCAGGTTGAGGTCGCGGCGGGAAATCGGCCAGGCCTGTAACAGGGCGTGCAAGACATGAGGATGAATTATTATGAGTGAACGCAACGTAATTGTGCGCCTGTTCAGCGCGTTGTGGCATGGCGTAAATGGATTACGAAAGATCCTGCATTTGCTACTCCTGTTGTTCATTTTCGCGATTTTCTTCGGCGCGATATCAGGCGGCACGCCGCCGCTGTTGCCACAAAAAGCAGCGTTGGTTATTCAGCCCTCCGGGACATTCGTTGAGCAGCTGGCCGGCAGTCCTTTTGATCGCGCGCTGTCTGAATTGATGGGCGAGGTGCAAACTCAGACGCTCGTGCAGGACGTCGTGGACGCATTGCAGCACGCGCGTGATGACGAACGAATCGCAGCAGTGCATCTCGAACTCAGTTCATTGGCCGGAGGCGGTCTGAACAAGCTGCAACGTGTCGCTGAGGCTATTGACTCGTTTAGAGAGTCTGGTAAGCCGCTTGTTGCAAGCGCCGATGTCTTTACGCAGGCGGGCTACTATCTGGGGGCGCACGCGGATGAGCTCTATATGCATCCGGAAGGTGTCGTATTCCTGCAAGGCTATGGTGGCTATAGGAACTACTACAAGGACGCGATTGAGCATCTGCGCATCGACTGGAACGTCTTCAAAGTAGGTACGCACAAGTCCTTTGTGGAACCCTACACGCGAATGGATATGTCACCCGAAGATCGTCAGTCACGAACCAACCTGATCGATCAGTTCTGGCGCATGTATCGAGCGGATGTGGTTGCGGCTCGCGGCCTGCCTGAGGGGTCTATTGACGACTATGCGCAAAACATGGTTGCCAAAGTCGCGAGCGTTAACGGCGACCTTGCTGTCGCTGCACGTGATAACGGGCTGATTGACGAATTGCTCGGACGCAGCGCTTTGCGAGAAAAGTTGAAGGAGTATGTAGGGGCTGATGCGGAGGACGAGTCGACCTATGCGGCGGTCGGCATGGGAGATTACCTGGATCAGAAACGCCTGCTGCATAAACAGAAAGCGGAAAAGCAGAATGTCGCGATCGTGATTGTGGCTGGTGAAATTCTCGACGGTACACAGCCACCAGGCACTGTTGGGGGAGATTCGACGGCCGTGCTGTTGCGCGAGGCACTGACTGATGAGTCCGTCAAAGCAGTCGTATTGCGGGTTGATAGCCCCGGCGGCAGCGTCTTCGCCTCCGAGGTTATTTCGCAGGAAATACAATCGCTGCAACGGGCCGGCAAGCCGGTAGTGGCTTCCATGGGCAGCGTTGCAGCATCGGGTGGCTACTGGATATCGGTGGTTGCGGACAGGGTGCTGGCCAGCCCGGCGACCATTACAGGGTCGATCGGTGTATTTGGCATGATTCCGACGTTTCAGCGCACAATGGATGCCGTTGGTGTTGCTACGGACGGCGTCGCTACGACCCCGTGGGCGGCCCTTCGGCCTGACCTCGCGTTGCCCGAGCAGGCGAGGCAGCTAATTCAAATGATTATTGAAAATGTCTATGACGATTTCATTTCCAATGTTGCCGAGAAACGCGGCATGGAAAAGCAGGCGGTAGACGCTATTGGCCAGGGTCAGGTCTGGACCGGTGTTGATGCGCTCGAAAACGGCTTGATTGATCAGTTGGGCGGGCTGGAGGATGCCATCGCCATAGCGGCTGAACTGGCGGGAATGGCCGAAGGCGAGTTTGGACAGAAAACGATCGAACAGAAGCTGTCACCTACTGAACAAATGATCGTCGATCTTCTTACCGTTGCAAAACACGGCGGTATCGATCCGGCCGGTTTTGTTTCAGCGCCGACGCCGCTAGCTACGTTTGCGAATCAGCTGCAAAAGGTGCTGGCCGGTATCACGAAATTCAATGACCCAAGAGGCGTCTACTCGCACTGCTTTTGCGAGGTTAATTGACGACGCTGACCGAAGCGTCAATTCCAGTGCAGAATGACTTTGCCCGTCTGACCGGACTCCATGAGTTCGAAGGCTGGCTGGAACTCGTCGACGTCGAAATGATGGGTTATGACCGGAGTCATATCGAGTCCGCTTTGTAACATGCTCGACATCTTGTACCAGGTCTCGAACATTTCGCGGCCATAGATACCTTTAATCACGAGTCCTTTGAAGATTACGTCGTTCCAATTGATCGCCATGTCGCCGGGCGGAATGCCCAGCATTGCGATCTTGCCGCCGTGGTGCATGGTCCGCAGCATGTCTTTGAAAGCGTCGGGGTTGCCGGACATCTCCATGCCGACGTCAAAGCCTTCTTCCATGCCGAGGTCGCGCATACAGCCGTCGATAGTCTCGCGAGTCACGTTGAGTGCTCGGGTTGCGCCCATTTCCCCGGCGAGCCCCAGTCGGTAGTCGTTAACATCCGTGATGACGATATGCCGAGCACCGGCAAAGCGTGCGATCGCTACAGCCATTACACCGATCGGCCCGGCGCCGGTAATCAAGACGTCTTCGCCGACAAGGTCGAACGACAATGCCGTATGCGTCGCATTACCGAGCGGGTCGAGGATTGAGGCCATGTCATCGCTGATCGCATCGGGCAGTTTGAAGACATTGAAGGCGGGTACCGCGATGTACTCGGCAAACGCTCCGGGCCGATTGACACCGACTCCGATGGCGTTCATGCAAAGGTGACGACGACCTGCACGACAATTGCGACAAGAACCACAGGTGACATGGCCCTCGGCAGATACCCGATCGCCAAGGCTGAAACCGCGCACCTCGATGCCCATATCCACAATCCTGCCACTGAATTCGTGCCCCACCGCCATGGGCACGGGGATCGTCTTTTGCGCCCAGTCATCCCACTTGAAGATGTGAATGTCCGTTCCGCATATAGCCGTACGGTTTACCTTGATGAGTACATCGTTGTGGCCGACATCGGGTGTCGTAATGTCCTGCATCCAGATTCCACGTTCGGGTTTTGCCTTGACCAGTGCTTTCATTGCGTTTACTCGTGAATTTTCTGCTTAGTGGATTACGCCCAGTTCCTTTCCGACGTCGGTAAAGGCGCTTATTGCCTTGTCGAGTTGCGGGCGTGTCAGGCCGGCCGACATCTGCGTCCGGATACGTGCCTGTCCTTTCGGCACGACCGGGAATGCGAAACCGATGACGTAGATTCCCTTCTTTAGCAGCATGTCAGCCATGGTCGTCGCAAGTTTCGCGTCGCCCAGCATGACGGGAATGATCGGATGTTCGCCGGGCTTCAGCGCGAAGCCTCGTTCGGTCATCTTGCTGCGGAAATAAGCCGCGTTGTCATGTAACTGCTCTTTGAGGCCCTTGTCACGCTCAAGCAGGTCGAGCACTGCGATCGAGGAGGCCGCAATCATTGGCGCCACTGAGTTTGAGAACAGGTAGGGACGTGAGCGCTGCCGCAGCCAGCCGACGATTTCCTTGCGACCGGACGTGTATCCACCGGAGGCGCCGCCAAGCGCCTTGCCGAGTGTCCCGGTAATGATGTCGATACGACCCATTACCTGGCGAAATTCGTGCGTTCCCCGCCCATTCTCGCCCAGGAAGCCGGTAGCGTGACAGTCATCGATCATTGTGAGTGCGTCAAATTCGTCGGCGAGATCACAAATGCCGACCAGGTCCGCGATGGTTCCATCCATAGAAAATACGCCGTCTGTCACGACCAGGCTGACATTGGCATCGGATGCGTCCTGAAGCTGCGTCCTGAGTGCGCTCATGTCATTGTTGGCGTAGCGGTATCGACGTGCCTTGCACAGACGTATACCGTCAATAATGCTGGCATGGTTCAGCGCGTCGCTAATTACGGCATCCTCGGCGCCAAATAGCGTCTCGAACAGTCCTCCATTGGCATCGAAACAAGATGGGTACAAGATCGTGTCCTCGGTACCAAGAAACGCACTAATGCGTGCTTCGAGGTCTTTGTGGATAGTCTGCGTGCCGCAAATAAAGCGAACAGACGCCATGCCATAGCCGAAAGTGTCGAGCGCCTTGTGCGCCGCTGCGATAACTTCCGGGTGATTGGCAAGCCCGAGGTAGTTATTGGCGCAAAGGTTAAGAACGTGATCGGTAGCGCCATTGAGTTGTACATCGATAGCGGCATCCTGTGGGCCGGCGATGAGGCGCTCAGTCTTGAAAAGGCCCTCGGAACGGAGTCCCTCGGTTTGCTCCGCAAGTGACTCTAGAAATCGTGTTGGCACGGTATTGCCCTCAGGGTCAGAAGGAAGCAAAGTATATCAGGAGCGCAACGGGGATAGGTCGTGTCGGAAGACTCACTAAGAGTGGATCGATGGCTTTGGTTCACGCGGTTTTACAAGACCCGCACAGCGGCTACCGCGGCTGTGCAAGGCGGTCATGTGCGGGTTAACGGCGAGCGCGCCCGTACATCGGTCCGCGTTCATCCGGGCGATCAAATCAGGCTGCACCGCCAGCAGCTGGAATTCTCCTTGAAGGTCGTTGGCATACCCGCACGGCGCGGGCCCGCCACTGATGCGAGGGCCTGTTACGTTGAATCCGAAGAAAGCATTGCCCGTCGCGAGAAGCAGCTCGCCGAGCTGCGGCGTGACCGCCTGCAAATGCCGACGACACGCGGCAAGCCTGATAAGCATACGCGCCGCCAGTTACGGCAACGCAACCGGGGTGCCGACTAGGCGCTTCTATCCGGACGAATACGCATGCCGACCTGCCGTTGAATACCCTATAATCGCTGCCCGCGTTTTCCGTTTCTAGTCCACCGCAAGAGTGGACGATTGGAGTCGTTTTATGAGCTATATCAATCAGCCCGCCGCCCTCGAGGGCCGTATTCCCTACATTAACGATTTGTATCTCGCGGACGAAGAGAAGCTCGTCAAGGAACTGCTCGAGGCTGCTGATCCGGGCGAGGCGGTGCGCGCAAAAATCCAGGACACGGCGGCGCAACTGGTGCGTGCGGTGCGTAAGAACACGGCTGCGGATGGTGGTATCGAGGCTTTTCTGCAGCAGTACGACCTGTCTTCTGATGAGGGCGTGTTGCTTATGTGCATCGCTGAGGCGTTGCTGAGAATCCCGGACGCCGATACAGCCGACAGGCTCATCGCGGACAAGATCACGTCAGCGAAGTGGCAGGACCATCTCGGCGTGAGTGACTCCATGTTTGTTAATGCGTCTACATGGGGGTTGATGTTGACGGGCCGGATTTTGAGCCTGGACGAAAGCGCCACGAGCAATCCTGGCCAGACACTAGGCCGGCTGGTCAGTCGCGCCGGCGAGCCCCTGGTGCGTACCGCTATGCGCCAGGCCATGAAGATTATGGGCCACCAGTTCGTCATGGGACGAACGATCGCTGAGGCAATGAAGCGCTCGCTAAAAGATCAAACGCTGCCGTATCGATATTCTTTCGACATGCTTGGCGAGTCGGCGCTGACGGCTGCCGATGCGCAGCGCTATCTCGACAACTACCACGAGGGCATCAAGAGTATCGCCAAAGGCCCGAAATTCGACGCGCCGGATGTGTTCTCGGCACCAGGCATATCGGTCAAGCTATCGGCGTTGCACCCGCGTTACGAGTACACACACGAACAGCGCGTCATAGACGAACTTGTGCCATCGGTCCTCGAGCTCGCCAAGCATGCCAAGGAAGTCGGTATCGGATTGACGATCGATTCGGAAGAGGCGAGTCGGCTCGAGTTATGGCTCGACATATTCGATCGCGTCTATCGCGACAAGGCACTCGATGGTTGGGACGGTTTTGGCCTGGCCGTGCAGACTTACCAGCGCCGTGCCCGTGACACCATGCGCTTCATCGAAGATGTGGCAAGCGACATCGGACGCCGTATTCCTGTGCGGCTGGTCAAAGGTGCCTATTGGGACAGTGAGATCAAGTGGGCCCAGGAGCAGGGCATTTCCAGCTACCCGGTATTTACGCGCAAGTCCCACTCGGACGTGTCGTATCTAGCCTGCGCGCGGGCCGCACTTGCGGCGGGCGACAAGATCTACGCGCAATTCGCAACACACAACGCGCATACGCTGGCGAGCGTGCTGCACTATGCGGGTTCGCGTCGGGATTACGAGTTCCAGAGACTGCACGGTATGGGTGAGGAACTGTATGCCGAGGTTGTCGATCCGGCAAAGCACGATCGGCCCTGCCGCGTGTACGCGCCTGTGGGCAACCACGAGGACTTGTTGCCCTACCTCGTCAGACGCTTGCTGGAGAATGGTTCGAATACGTCGTTTGTGAACAAAATCGTCGACGAGTCGATTGACGTGCATGACATCATTGCCGACCCGTTGAAAGTTGCCGCGCAGCACGACTGTTTGCCGCACGCTTTGATACCGAAACCCGTTGATATCTTCATGCCGGAAAGGAACAACTCCCACGGTTTCAACCTTGTCGACCGCAACGTTAGCCGCAAGTTGCTGGCGGATTTGGAAGCCGCCAGTGCCAATTCGCTTACGGCGAAGCCGATTGTCGGCGGCAAGGAAATGTCCGGGAAGGAGGTGCCCTCGGTTAACCCTGCCAATACGGACAACGTCGTCGGCGTATGCCATCAGGCTGTCGAGGAACACGTGGACGCTGCTTTAGCGCTATCAGTCAAGGGACAGGTTGCCTGGGATCGAGCTGGGGCTGACGCACGTGCCAGGATCCTAAATCGTGCGGCAGACCTGTTTGAGACGCATCACGCAGAGCTTCTTTCGCTTTGCGTCAGCGAGGGTGGTAAGACCATCCCGGACTCGATTTCGGAGTTGCGCGAGGCCGTGGATTTCTTCCGCTACTATGCCGCGCAGGCGCAGCGGCATTTCGGCGATCCGTTGGTCATGCCCGGGCCTACTGGAGAGCACAACACCTACGGTCTGCGTGGTCGTGGCGTATTCGTTTGCATTAGTCCCTGGAATTTCCCACTGGCGATATTTACCGGGCAGGTTGCTGCTGCGCTTGCAGCTGGCAACGCCGTGCTGGCAAAACCGGCGGCGCCGACCACGCTGATTGCCTACCGCGCCGTACAATTGATGCACGAAGCGGGCGTACCGGCGGACGTACTGCATTTCATTCCTGGCTCCGGTTCTCTCATTGGCAGCCGTGCCGTTGCGGATCCACGCGTTGCCGGGGTGGTCTTTACTGGATCGACCGGTGTTGCGCAGACGATCAATCAGACGCTGGCACATCGGGATGGTCCGATCGGCGCGCTTATCGCAGAGACAGGCGGACAAAACGCCATGTTCGTCGACAGTTCGGCCTTGCCGGAGCAGGTGGTTCACGACAGCATTTACTCCGCGTTTAATAGTGCAGGGCAGAGATGCTCTGCTCTACGCTTGCTGTGCGTGCAGGAAGATATCGAGCCGCGAACGCTGGACTTGCTGAGGGGTTATATGGACGAACTCGTAATAGGCAATCCGCAGCTCTTGTCCACCGACGTCGGTCCGGCAATCGATGCGCCGTCCAGAGAGGTGCTGGAGGCGCACGTCGATAGGATGGCGAGAGACGCCAGAATCGTTCATCGATGCGCTCTGCCGGCGGGGCATGAGGCGGGCACGTTCTTTGCGCCGACGCTGGTAGAAATTGACGATATCAGTGTCTTGACGGAAGAAGTCTTCGGACCGATTCTGCACGTACTGAAATTCAAGGGCCGTGACCTCGACAAGACGGTCGAAGCTGTTAACGCGACAGGTTATGGCCTGACGATGGGCCTGCATAGCCGCATCGATTCACGTGCGCGCGGTCTGGTTCAAGCGTCCGGCGCCGGAAACATTTACATTAATCGCAACATGATCGGCGCAGTCGTCGGCGTGCAGCCGTTTGGTGGACGAGGTTTGTCGGGAACCGGTCCGAAGGCCGGCGGTCCCCATTACGTGCAGCGATTCGGCAGTGAATACACGGTCAGCAACAATATTTCGGCGGTCGGCGGCAACGCGAGTCTTCTGACACTTGGCTCCGATTGATGGCGACGATCGGGGACCGCTGAGACGTCATCTCGCGACTCCGTCGCATGACCTGATTTGCCTGAACCCGGCGCGATCCGAAGGCGATGCCGCTGCTCATTGCCGCGGGCCGCGCCCGCATCCTGGTGAGCCCTGACGCGCAACTCATTGATCTATATCCCCGTTGTGAGGCACCCGGCGGAAACTGCACTGTCCGGTTGTTTCAATGGCTCGACAGACCTTGCGGAATGTTGTCACCATTGCGCCTCGTTTTATCACCCATCCGACTTCGACGCGGCAATGAAATGATTGAGCAACCGCCACTTAGCGTATTCGATATCTTCAAGATCGGCATAGGTCCGTCGAGTTCGCACACAGTCGGGCCGATGAAAGCGGCGCAGGCGTTTGTGAGTAACTTGAAAACATTCGGACCCGACGTGGGCCGAATCCAGGTCACGCTGCACGGTTCGCTGGCGTGGACCGGCAAGGGTCATGGCACCGACTCGGCCATACTACTTGGCTTATCCGGGCTGCTTCCTGAGACTATCGATCCGGATGCTGTTAATGGATTGCTGGCAGGTATTGACGCGGATTCTTCGATCCTGGTTCCCGGCGTCGGTCGTATTGCCTTCGATTCGAATACCGACGTCACTTTCAACTACGAAAATGAGCTGGCCCGGCACACGAATGGCATGCATTTCGTCGCTTTCGCAAATGATGGATCGCAACTTCTGGATGAGGCGTATTACTCGTTGGGCGGTGGTTTCATCGCTCGCAATGATGAACCGGAACCGGCGGCCCAGGAGGGTGAGCCGCCGTATCCGTTTACAACCAGCCAATCCTTGTTAGGGACCGCGGCCGCCGCAGGTCTTACAATCGCAGAACTCGTTATGAAGAACGAACTGCGCTGGCGGAAACAAGAAGAGGTCTACGGACGGCTTGACGATATATGGTTGGCTATGCGCGACTGCGTCGAGCGGGGGCTGCGCACCGACGGTGTCTTACCGGGAAAGATGGCGGTGTTGCGTCGCGCGGCAAAACTGTATCGCAGCTTGTCGAAAAGCGGCGCACCTTCTGCGTTTGATGCAATGGAGTGGGTTAATACATTTGCAATTGCCGTGAATGAAGAGAATGCGGCAGGCGGTCGTATCGTCACCTCACCAACTAATGGCGCGGCGGGGATCATACCGGCGGTGTTAATGTTCTACGATCGTTTCGTGCCGGGCGCCGATGAAGAAGGCATTCGCACGTTCCTCCTGACTGCCGGTGCGATAGGAATCCTGTACAAAATCAACGCCTCGATCTCCGGTGCCGAGATGGGGTGTCAGGGCGAGGTGGGTGTGGCCTGCTCGATGGCGGCGGCTGGTCTTGCTGCGGTGCTGGGCGGCAGCAACGATCATATTGAAGAAGCGGCCGAAATTGGTATGGAGCACAATCTCGGTCTTACCTGCGATCCAATCGGGGGGCTCGTGCAGATACCATGCATCGAGCGCAACGCGATGGGTGCCGTGAAAGCGATCAACGCCGCAAAACTTGCGATGCACGGAGATGGCACGCACAAGGTAACGCTGGACCAGGTCATAGAGACGATGCGGCAGACTGGCATCGATATGGCCTCACAATACAAGGAAACCTCCAAAGGCGGATTGGCGGTGAATGTACCGGAGTGCTGAGATGCTGCCGGTCAGGCAGTTTTCTTCGGGTAATCGTGTACCAGTAGCCGCGTCTTGGGTTGCTCGTAGAGGTTCCAATGATCCTGGTCGATTTCCACCGAGACGACTCCGGCTGTCGGCAAATTTTGTGTCAAACCCGGCGACAGGAAGTTTGCGAAGTCCGTCATGCCGGGATTGTGGCCAACGAGCATGATGGAATTGAATTCATTATCCTGAGCGACCAGTACATCGAGGAATTCATCGAGTGATGCCAGGTAAAGACTGTCATCGCGTTGCAGGAACTCCAGTGGGTAGGAGATTTCCTGTGCGATAATTTTCGCAGTAGTCCAGGCACGATTGGCCGGACTAGTAACTATCAACGAGGGTCGGATGCCGTGCTCTGCGATACGGCGCCCCATTACCGGGGCATCGTGTTCACCGCGCTTGTTGAGCGGCCGCTTTCTGTCGCTCAGTGCTGAATCACTCCAGCTGGATTTTGCGTGGCGAACAAGGGTCAGTATCTTCATTGCTGTTCCGTGACCTGCGTTTACATCATACCTGTCTGCAATCGTGCTTCGTCAGTCATCATGCCAACATTCCAGGGCGGATCAAAAACCAGCTCAACGGAGACATCGGATATCGTCGGTATGACCGCAATCTTCTCCCGAGCGTCCTCGACCAGTACTTCTCCCATGCCGCAGCCGGGTGCGGTCAGGGTCATGTCCACGCTCACAGATCGCTGGCCATTGCCCAGGGAGGCGACTTCACAGCGGTAGACGAGGCCGAGATTGACGATGTCCACCGGGATTTCGGGGTCGTAGCAAGTTTTGAGCTGCTCCCAGATTACCGCTTCGATATCGGCATCGGTTGCATTGTCGGGGACGCTTGGCGGCGGCACAGGATCTTTGCCCAGCGCATCGGCGTCGGTCCCCGAGATACGAAACAGGTTTCCCTCGACATAAACGGTAAAGCTGCCACCAAGCGCCTGCGTGATGAAGCCGCTCGTACCTTCACGCAGCGTAAGTTGCTCGCCCGCCGGGATAATGATGGCTTTGACGTCGCGCGAAAGCGAGATCGGTTCGTTGGTATGACCAAACATCCTGAAATTACTCCGTTGTAGCTGGTTTTGCGTCGTTGCCGAGAGCGGAATGCAGCGCGTGCCAGGCGAGAGTTGCGCACTTTACGCGAGATGGAAAATCGCGCACGCCATCGAGCGCTCGCAATTTGTCGAGTCGTTCCTGCAACGAGGGCTCCGCGTCGATGTCGTTATCCTCGCCGGTATCCGTAAGCCGGCCGGTAATCGATCTGAATACTTGCTCGGCCTTGTCGACCGGCACCCCCGTGACGATGTCAGTCAGCAGTGAGGCGGAAGCGATGGAAATAGCACAGCCGGAGCCCTCAAAGGCGCTTGCCTCGATAGTCCCTTCATCGTCGACACGCACGTATAAAGTGAGCTTGTCGCCGCAGAGTGGATTGATACCCAGTGCTGTGTGTGTGGCGTCGTCGAGGCGACCAAAATGCCTTGGCGCCCGCGCATGGTCGAGAATCAGTTCTCGATAGAGGTCCTGAATGTTGTCGTTTTCAACCGCGTTCAGCGTCATCCAAAAACCTGCTGCGCTTTACTCAGTGCTGTAATCAGCTTATCGACATCGTCCTTGTTGTTATAGAACGCGATCGAAGCTCGCGACGTACCGGAGATGCCAAAGTGCGTCATGACCGGCATCGCGCAGTGGTGGCCAGTGCGAATGGCCACACCCTGGTGATCGAGGATCGTGCCGAGGTCGTGGGAATGGATGTCGTCCAGCAGGAAAGACTGCACGCTGGCCTGGTCACTCGCGGTGCCAATCAGGCGAATGCCGTCGAAATCCTTGAGCTTCGCTACCAGGTAGTCGTGGAGCCTATGCTCATAGTCCGCGATACGCGACATGCCAATGGCCTGCAGGTAGTCAATTGCTGCGCCAAGGCCGACAACGCCGGCTATGTTCGGTGTTCCGGCTTCAAATTTGTACGGCAGTTCGTTGTAAATAGTGGACTCGAAACTGACTTCGAGAATCATGTCGCCGCCGCCCTGGTAGGGTGGCATGGCGTCGAGCAATGCCTCTCGACCATAGAGCACCCCGGTGCCTGTGGGACCGAACATCTTGTGGCCGGAGAACGCGTAGAAATCGCAGTCGAGGTCCTGAACGTCGACGCTCAGGTGAGGAACGCCCTGCGCGCCGTCAATAAGCACCGGAATGTCACGTGCCTTCGCCCGGGCAATAATCTCCTTGACGGGATTGACCGTACCGAGCGCATTCGACACGTGGCCGACTGCAAGCATTGCGACGTCATCAGTCATCAAGGACCACATGCTCTCGAGCTTGAGTTGTCCCTGCTCATCGATTGGTGCCACGACGAGTTCCGCACCTGTCTGCTCGCAGACCATTTGCCACGGCACTATGTTGGCGTGATGCTCGAGGTGGGTGATCAGAATCTTGTCACCCGGCCCGACACGCGGTCGGCAAAAACTCTGCGCGACAAGATTGATGGATTCGGTTGTGCCGCTCGTCAATACGATCTCTGTGCGGCTGGTGGCGTTGACAAACTCACGTATCTTGTCGCGGGAACCCTCGTAGAGCTCGGTCGCTCGATGGCTGAGCGTGTGCACGCCACGATGAACATTTGCGTGGTCTTCTCGTTGGTAGCGTGCGACGGCATCGATAACGCTGGTCGGCTGTTGTGCCGAAGCGGCGCTGTCGAGGTAGACCAGTGGCTGACCGTTGACCGACTGGTGCAGGATCGGAAAATCCTCTCGCCAGTCAGACGCTGCCAAGGCGCGTTGTCGCTGAGCCTGCGTCATGCAAGTAATGCCGCGATGGCGTCAGCCTGGATTAGTTCAGCAAGACGCGCCTCCACGATGTCCGAGATACCCTGCATCGCCGCCTTTACCGGCGTGCGCCGCACCAGGTCAGCGGCGAATGCATGTGTAAGCACACGCAGGGCATGCTGCTTATCGAGGCCGCGCGAGCGCAGGTAGAAAAGCGCGGTGTCGTCAAGCTGACCAACTGTCGTACCGTGTGCACACTTAACGTCTTCGGCATAAATCTCGAGTTCCGGTTTTGCATCAATCTCGGCCTTCTCCGACATGAGCAGATTGTGATTGGCTTGTTTTGCATCGGTGCCGTCGGCGCCCTTATGTACGATCGCCTTGCCATTCCACACACAACGACATTCGCCGTTCAGTATGCCGCGATATTCCTGTGATGATGTCGCCGGGCCGACGCGGTGGTCGACGCGTGTATGGTTGTCGATATGCTGCCCGTCGCCGGCGAGGTACAGGCCATCGAACGATACGTCCGCGCCGGGGTTGCCGAGATCGATTTCAATGTCATTTCGAATCAGGCCACCGCCAAGGTCATAACTCGCCATGCGCAACACGGCGTTGCGTCCTGGTGATATCGACGTGCGGCTGGTTTGCACATGTTTTAACGAGCGATTCTGAATTCGCGCATGATTCACTATCGCATCGTCGCCAATGTTCACCGTCAGCACCGAGTTCGCATAGAGGTCACCATCGCCGTTTGAAGCGTAGTACTCGATGAGATCAGCGGCGCCGCCCGGCGCGACATCGATCTCGATATAAGTCTGTGTGACAACGGCCTCTGTATCCGAGCTATCCATAAGCAGTATGCCGATGGGTCTTTCGACTTTTCCCGTGATGCGAAGCCGCAGCCCGTCATGCAGCAGCGCCGCGTTCAAATTGGCGAGCGGCCGCGACAGCGCGAGTGGCGACGGCGCATCGCTGATCCGGGAAACCTCGATGCCGTCCAGGTTGCTGCCGGGCGCCAGTTCACCAATTTGGCCGTTGGCGATGACGAACCAGGTGGCATCGATAGTCGCAGTAATCGCTTCGATAGCCTCGCGTTGCGTACTTGCGGACCGTTGTTGCCCCCCGGCGCCAAGCCAGCGATTGCTGATATCGACGAGCGGCGCGAGGTCTGTGTATTTCCAGTCTTCATCGCTGAGTGTCGGCAGACCGTTTTCCCCAAGATGAGCCAACGCGGTTTCTCGAACCGCGGCCAGGCCGTTGTCCGGCATTTGCCTGACAACACTTCTCAGGTCGTCAAAGTTGAGTGCCGCCGCTTTCATGCGATCGCGGCCTCACGAACCCAGTCGTAGCCGCGTTCCTCGAGTTCCAGGGCGAGGGACTTATCACCTGAGCGGACAATTCGGCCCTCTGAAAGTACGTGCACGTAATCAGGCTCAACGTAATCCAGCAGGCGTTGATAATGCGTTACCAGGATGATGGCGCGATCGGGGCTGCGCAAGGCGTTGACGCCTGCGGCAACTGCCTTGAGCGCGTCGATATCGAGCCCGGAGTCCGTCTCGTCGAGAATGGCCAGGCCAGGTTCCAGCATGGCCATTTGCAGTATCTCGTTACGTTTCTTTTCGCCGCCGGAGAAACCTTCGTTTACACCTCGATTCAGGAACTTGGGGTCCATTCCGAGCATCGCCATTTTTTCCCGAGCCAACTTAAGAAATTCGAATGCATCGATCTCCTCAAGACCCTGGTGCTTGCGCTTGGCATTGACAGCGGCTTTTAACAGGTAGGCGTTGTTGACGCCCGGTATCTCGACCGGGTACTGAAAACCGAGAAATATGCCTTCACGGGCGCGTTGCTCCGGCGCTAATTCGAGCAGATCGACGCCCTTGTAAGTGACCGACCCGCCGGTCACCTCATAGTCTTCATGTCCCGCGACGACTTGCGCCAGGGTACTCTTTCCCGAGCCATTAGGGCCCATAATCGCGTGGACTTCGCCCTTGTTCACGGACAATGACAGTCCGCGCAAGATTTCAGCGTCGCCAATCCGGCTGTGTAGATCATTGATTTCGAGCATGTCTTTTCCTTAGCCAACCGCGCCTTCGAGGCTGACGTTCAATAGCGCCTGAGCTTCAACGGCAAATTCCATGGGCAGCTCTTTGAATACTTCTTTGCAAAATCCATTGACGATCATATTGACTGCGTCTTCTTCGGAGATGCCGCGCTGGCGGCAGTAAAACAGCTGGTCCGCGGAAATCTTCGATGTTGTTGCTTCGTGTTCGACGCGCGCCGTGGGATTCTTGATTTCCATGTACGGAAACGTATGCGCGCCACACTGCTTGCCGATCAGCAGGGAGTCGCATTGTGTGTGGTTCCGGGCACCGTGCGCCTGCGGCATTACCCGAACCAGTCCCCGGTAGGCGTTTTCGGCCCGACCCGCGGAAATACCCTTAGAAACGATTGTGCTGCTGGTATTTCGACCAATGTGGATCATCTTTGTGCCGGTATCCGCCTGCTGCATATTGTTTGCAACGGCAACCGAATAGAACTCGCCAACTGAGTTATCGCCGCGCAGTAAACAGCTCGGGTACTTCCAGGTAATGGCCGAACCGGTTTCCACCTGGGTCCAGGAGATTTTCGAATTGGCGCCACGGCAGTCGCCGCGCTTGGTGACGAAGTTGTAGATACCGCCAACGCCGTCCTCGTCACCGGGATACCAATTTTGCACGGTTGAATACTTGATCTCCGCGTCTTTCAGCGCCACCAGTTCAACGACCGCGGCATGTAGCTGATTTTCGTCGCGCATCGGCGCGGTGCAGCCCTCGAGGTAGCTAACGTGACTGCCTTCATCCGCAATGATAAGCGTGCGTTCGAACTGACCCGTATTCGCGGCGTTGATGCGGAAATAGGTCGACAGTTCCATCGGGCAACGCACACCTTTTGGAATGTAGACGAACGATCCGTCGCTGAAAACTGCGGAGTTAAGCGCTGCAAAGAAGTTGTCACGTCGCGGAACGACGCTGCCGAGGTATTTCTTCACGAGTTCAGGATGTTCCTGAACAGCTTCTGAGAACGAACAGAAGATAACGCCGGCTTCTGAAAGCTTATGCTTGAATGTCGTTGCAACCGAAACGCTGTCAAATACCGCGTCTACGGCAACGCCGGCAAGGCGCGCTCGCTCATGCAGCGGTATGCCAAGCTTGTCGTAGGTTTCCAGAAGCTTTGGGTCGACCTCGTCGAGACTCTTCGGCCGATCTTCGTCTGACTTCGGTGCCGAGAAGTACGATATCCCGTTATAGTCGATCTTCGGATAGTGAACGTGTGCCCATTCGGGTTCCCGCATATCGAGCCACTGTCGATACGCCTGCAGGCGCCATTCGAGCATGAAGGGCGGCTCTTTCTTGCGCGCGGAGATCGCGCGTACCACGTCTTCATCGAGGCCTGGTGGCAGACTGTCGGTTGCGATATCCGTTACGAAGCCATGTTCGTAGCGTCGATTAACAAGGTGTTCCAGATTTTCGGATTCTGTGGCCATAGCTCAGTTCTTGTTTTCCACGTGGATGGACATTCCCGCGAAGCGGAAATTAGGCACCGGGCTGTTCGTGCGCAGCAGGTCGCTCAAACTGACGTCGTCCAGCGCGCGCCGAATCGCAATATTGATACGCTGCCAGGCGCCGCCGACACTACAAACGCTCTCATGTTCGCAGAGGCTCTCTGACGAGCTGCATTCTGTGATCGAGACTGGCCCCTCCAGCGCATCGATGACGTCAGCGGCACTGATTTCTCCGGGACTGCGTGCCAGTTTATAGCCGCCGCTTGCGCCTCGCGTTGACGATACCAGCCCGGCCTTTGCCAGCGACTTCAACAGTTTACTGACCGTTGGCAGGGCAACGCCGGTCGCCGCGGCAACGTCCGCTGCGCTACAGACATCTGGCTGATTGGACGCCAAATGCGCCAGTATTACAGTGCCGTAATCCGTCAGTTTGCTAATTCTGAGCATCGATAGCTCCGCTCGCGGCTTGATAGCGGACTATTTTAGTCCTATTTACGTTCGCAGGCCATAGCGAATAAGGACTTTGTGGGTATTGGTGCCCCGGATTCTTGTTATGCTACGGCCTCGCCAGGCGCCGGTTGCACCGGGGCCGAGCCCAAAACAAGCGAGCAAGAATAACCAAGAACCCCTTGATTTGACTGATTGATTTGACTGATTTGTCCGAAAATTTAATTGAGATACAAGACCTGAAATACTCGCGGGGACCCCGGGTGATTTTCGAGGGCCTGAATCTGATCATCAGGCGTGGCGAAATCACGGCGCTGATGGGACCGAGTGGTACGGGCAAAACGACGCTGCTCAGATTGATAACACGCCAGTTGATCCCACAGCATGGCAGGATTCTCGTTGACGGAGTCGATATTTCCACGCTCAGCCTGTCCGGGCTCTATTTGATGCGACGGCGTTTCGGCATGCTGTTTCAGAATGGCGCGCTACTCACGGATATCAGCGTTTTTGAAAATGTAGCCTTTCCTTTGCGGGAACATACCAATCTATCCAATCGGCTGATCAGGCACGTGGTTCTTACTAAGCTGCACGCCGTTGGCCTGCGCGGCGCGGCAGACATGATGCCGGCGGAGTTATCGGGCGGTATGGCGCGCCGGGTCGCGCTTGCGCGCGCGATGGTCATGGACCCCGAAATACTGATTTACGACGAACCCTTCGTGGGTCTCGATCCCATATCGATGGGCGTAATCGTACGGTTGGTGCGTCGCATGAACGATGCGCTGGGTATAACCAGTATTATTGTGAGCCACGACGTTGCCGAGATCGCAACGGTAGCCGATTGCAGCTTCCTGATTTCAGACGGCAAGGTTGCGGCATCGGGCAGTCCCGAAGAACTCCGCGACGCACCTTCGGACCTGGTACGCCAGTTCATGCACGGAATGGCCGATGGGCCCGTTGCATTTCACTACGATGCTCCAGGTTATGAAGAACAGCTGCTCGGGCGGGACAGCGAGTGATCAGGATCGTGCGTGACATCTATGACACCTGTATCGAGTTCGTGCGCACTTTCGGTGCGTTCCAACTGTTTTTCTTGAGACTTCTGCGGCATTCACCGCGCATGCTGTTCGGTCGTTTTGACCTGGTCGTTAAGCAGGTTTTTAACTCCGGTGCACTGTCACTTGTCATCATTATGGTCAGTGGTTTGTTTGTTGGCGGCGTCCTCGGGCTTCAGGGTTATTCGAATCTGTCTCGATTCAATGCTGAAGATGCGGTTGGTGTTTTTGCCGCCTTCGGCCTTGTGAAGGAGCTCGGTCCGGTGATTACAGCGTTGTTATTTGCGGGCCGCGCCGGGACCGCGCTTGCCTCAGAGATTGGTTTGATGAAAGCGACCGATCAGCTGTCGGCTATGGAGATGATGGCCGTCAACCCCGTGCAACGAGTGCTGGTGCCGCGGTTTCTGGGCGGTGTCATCGCGATGCCGTTTCTCGCAGCGATTTTCAGCATGGTCGGTCTACTGGGAACACACCTGGTGGCTGTGGAGCTGCTTGCTGTCGATGTTGGCGCGTTCTGGCAGCAAATGCAGATTACTGTTGATAGCAAAGATATCAACGAGGGAATTTTCAAGAGTCTGGTGTTCGGCGTCGCCGCTAGCCTGATCGCCGTTTGGGAGGGCTATAATGCGATTCCGACGGCGGAAGGTGTCGGCAGGGCGACGACCCGGACGGTGGTAATTACGGCAATAGCGGTGTTGGTGTTCGACTTTATGATCACCGCATTGATGCTTTGAGGTAACAAGATGCAACAAACACGTTCAGTTGAAGTTGGCACCGGTCTGTTTGTCCTGTTGGGCATGGGCGCACTGTTCTTCCTGACTACGCAGACGACGGGCGGTGACGACTTTGCAGCCGACGATACATTCACGGTTGAAGCGCGCTTTGAGAATATCGGAAGCCTGCGAAATCGAGCACCGGTAGCCATGTCCGGCGTTACGATAGGGCGAGTAACTGACGTGCGCTTCGATCCGGTAACGCTGGAGGCGGTGGTCAGTTTCGTTATCGATAGCCAGTTCGACCAGATTCCGGACGACTCGGATGCCAGCATTCTGACGTCCGGCATTCTTGGAAGCCAATATATAGGTCTGCAGGCCGGGGGCTCGGATACGTTTTTCGAAGACGGCAGCGAAGTCCTGTTTACGCAATCAGCGATTGTTCTCGAGAATCTGATCGGAAAGTTCCTGGTCAATGCGGGTTCAAAAGATGATGATTAATGCCAGAGGATTCGAAATCATGAGCAAGCGCATCCTGAAATCGCTCTTCGTAGTCTTGGCAATCGTGGCGTTGCCAGGCGCAGCGTCAGCGACTACCGATTCACCAAACGCGATCATTGACACTGCAGTTGTCCAGCTCACAGAGATGCTCGACGGCCGTAAGGCTGAGTTGGCCGCCGATCGCAAGGCGCTCTATAGGCTGATCGACCAAATCCTGCTGCCGAGATTCGATCGCAAATTCGCAGCCCAGGTCGTCCTCGCGAAACACTGGCGATCAGCCAGCAAGGAACAGAAGACACGATTTATTGAGGCGTACTACCAGGCGCTGGTGCGCAAGTATGCCGATGGCGTTCTGGAGTTCGATCCTGACAGGATAAAAGTCCTGCCATACCGTGGTGATCAGTCGAAACCTCGTACCCGTGTCAGAAGTGAGGTCATTCTGGATGACAAGACCAAAGTCTCGGTCGACTACGAATTGGTAAAACGCGAAAGTGGCTGGCTCGTCTTCAATGTCGTCATCGAGGGCGTTTCCTACGTGCGGAATTTTCGCGCGGAACTCGATGCCGAGATTCGCGGAAGCAGTCTCGACGAGGTCATTGCTCGCCTGGAACGAGAGGCGGATATCATGACGGAAACTGTCGCCGAGGATGAGTAATTTTGAGCTGGAAGATCTCGGAGACGGTCGTTTCGCCCTCAGCGGCGAGATGACTTTCGATACGGCCGAGGGAATCCTGAGAGCGAGCGAGGAGCCTTTCGAGGAACACACGCAGCTCGAGATCGATCTCTCCGGTGTGACGCAAAGTGATTCGGCCGGTCTCGCACTTTTGCTCGAGTGGGTGACCTGGGCTAATCACACAGTTCGCGAGATTCGCTTTGAAGGTATGCCGGAGCGTGTCCTGGACATCGCCAAAACCACTGAGGTCGAAAGGCTGCTGACGCGTGGTGAGCGCTGGGCCGGCTTCATCGAGGCACCAGAAGCCATGTAATGGCTGCGAGCAGGTGCGTGTCGCTGCCAGCTGCCGTTGCTACATTTCCTCGTCTTCGAAAAACTCATCGAAGAATTCATCGTCATTTTGCGGAGGATTGCCGTCGTAAATCTCGTATTCGCGATTCTGCAAATACGACTCGCGAATCGTGATGTAACGGTCCTTTGATTCGTCGAGGAATTTTTCAGCTGTCAGGATGCGGGCGCGCAGATCGATCAGGCGCAATACCTGTAGCTTGTCGCGCACCGAGGTGTTGTCGTAGTTGTACAGTAGAAATGAGATACCGAAGGGCCGCAGAATGGCGCCCCGAAGCGTGTGGGGTCCCAGGAAAGGAAGCGTAACGTAAGGGCCTGCCGGTACACCCCATACAGCAGCCGTCTGGGCAAAGTCCTCTGTCTGTGCATCCATCCCGCCGGAGGTTGCGACATCAAGGAGGCCGCCTATGCCGACCGTGCTGTTAAACGCGAATCGCGCAAGTTCTGTAAAGCCGTCACCAGGCTTGCCCTGGAGGAAATTGTTGACGGCCGACTGTGGGGTCATCAGGTTATTGAAGAAGTTTCTGACGCCGCTTCGAACAGGGCTCGGTATTACGGCTTCATAGCCCTTTGCAAGTGGTTTGAGAGTGACATTGTCGACGACCGTGTTGAAGCTGTATATCGATCGGTTCAGCGGTTCCCAGGGATCGGATTCGGTCCGCTGATCGGCAGGGACACTGGCGCAGCCGCTCAGCCCCGCCAGCAGGCTTACGGCTATGGCCGAGGCTGCAACGTGAGGGGAGCTCCGCTGCTGCATCACCAGCCTGCGTTTCGCGCAGATGTGCCGACCGGCTTGTTGCGCTGCATCATTTTAAGCTGTTCTTCGGTCATGTATTCGCGGATAAAATCGATGCGGGCCTCGAATCGAATGCGTTGAATTTCCTGTAGCTCCGGCAGACGCAGTGCCTGCTGCAGATAGCCGATGCCGCCCGTGAGATCGCCAATCATAAGACGATATTCAGACAGATAGTAGTAGGCCTCTGCCTCTTCTCCCGCCTCACTGGCTGCCCTCGCGATCAGACGTACCTGTTCGGGCGTCGGTGGCACGTTATTCATAAGGTCAAGCAGCATTGCATGGGCTTTCGGCGCCTGCCCTAACTGCAGTAGCTGCTCACCATAATCGAGAACAAGCGGAACATTACGTGGGAACAGCTCAAGCGCACGCTCATAGATCACCAGCGCGTCGCGCGGCTGGTCGAGTGCAACCAGCGCCTGTCCCAGGCCAATGTGATAAGCGATAACGGTCTTGTGCTTGTCGAGCAGTTCCTTGTAGATATCCAGCGCCTCCCAATAACGGCCGGCGCGCTGGTAGGCGACCGCTCGCCCATAGCGTTCGATATCAGTCTGATTGTTGTACGGACGTTTTTCAAAGTAGGCGACCGCTTCTTCGGCGGTATCGAAACGAGCGACGATCATTCTGGTCCGTGCTATTCCGTAATTGGTTGAATCGTCACTGCGGATGGCCGGGTACGCCCGCGCCCTGGTACGTGCCTCAGCGACACGTGCGCTGGTGACCGGGTGAGTGCGCAGGAACTCGGGCGCACGCAACTCCGGGCTGGTCGTCGTCTGGCGTGACAATACTTCGAAAAAAGACGCCATGCCGTAGGGATCGAATCCTGCGTCTGCCAGCGCCGTGATGCCAACCCGATCGGCCTCGTACTCATTAGTTCGGGTGAAGTTTATTTGTTGCTGTATCGCCGTGCCCTGGGCAACGGCCACAGCGCCTTGCACGGCGTCGGAACTCCCGCCGGCCGCAGCGACGATGATTGCGCCAAGCATCATGGCCGTGCTGAGAATACTCTGCCGGGAGTTCGCGTGAATGGCCCGCGCGATATGCCGCTGCGTCACGTGTGCAATCTCATGAGCTACGACGCCGGCAAGTTCGTCTTCGTTGCGGGTCGCTTCGAGTAGCCCGGTGTGCAATCCGATGTAACCGCCTGGCAATGCAAACGCGTTGATGCGTGGGTCGTTTACGACGAAAAACGTAAAATCATGGTCGCCATCGTTGGTTTGAGCAACGATGCGGCTACCGATGTCATTTACGTACTCGATAACGAGCGGGTCTTCGACAACCTGGCCGCTGCGGCGAATATCGCGCATGATCATCCGCCCAAGACGTGACTCATCGTTTGTCGAAAGTACGGCGTCCGCCGGGCTACCCATATCCGGCAGCTTGATGTCATCCGCACCGGCGCCGCTGACGAAGACCAGCAATGCGATACTTAGAGCCAGAGTGGCGTGTTTGAGGGTGCTTCTTATCATGCAAGAAAAGCTCAAATAAATGACGTGTACCAGACTCGGACTAGGCGCGCCTTCGGGTGTTCCCCCGGATTATAGGTTCTTCACAGCGTCGAGAACCGCCTCTGCGTGGCCTTTGACCTTCACTTTACGCCACTCCTCGCGCAGTTTGCCGTCTTTGTCGATCAGAAAGGTGCTTCGCACAATGCCCATGAACTTGCGGCCATACAGGGATTTTTCGTGAATGACGTCAAAAGCTTTACATAATTTCTCGTCCGGGTCCGAAATGAGGTCGAAGGGAAATTCCTGCTTGGCTCTGAACTTCTCATGAGAGGCAACGCTGTCTCTTGAGACCCCCAGGATGACCGTTTTCTGCCGCCGAAATTTGTTGTGGAGGCTGGCAAAGTCCCGGCCCTCGGTCGTGCAGCCTGGTGTGCTGTCTTTGGGGTAGAAGTACAAAACCACATTCTGGCCACGAAGGTCCTTTAGCCGGATGTCCTTATCACGCGTCGCAGACGCCGTGAAATCGGCCACAACGCGGTTCATTTTTGGTGCGCTCAAGGGGTTCTCCCGGTCTTGTTTAAGGGTACTTCTCTGATCAGGCTTTGACGGGCTCTATGATAGCGTCGAGATTCAAACGCTCACAAAACTCAAGAAATTCTTCGCGCAGTTGCGCAATGTTCAGAGAAGAGGGCACGTTTACGGCCATCTGCACGGCAAACATGGGCGCGCCCGTGTGCGCGGCGGCGTAGCTGCGCGTCGCCACATCGGCGATCTCGATATCCCGCGATGAGAAGAATTCCGCCAGATTGTAAACGATGCCCTGTTGGTCGAGAGCGACCACGTCGATCGCATAAGGCATGCGATCCTCTTCCGCCGGCTTTATGTCCGTTTTTCGAATCGAGATCGATAGCTTGCCGTTCTCGCAAAGCTTGTCGAGGCCCTGCTCAAGCCGATTCAGGGTGTGCCAGTTGCCGGAGACCAGCAACAACATCGCGAATTCGGATCCCAGGGTCGTCATACGGCTTTCTTCAATATTACCGCCGCACGCAAGGATGACCTTCGTCAGATCCTGAACAACACCGGTTCTATCTGTTCCAACTGCTGAAATAACAATAAGTTGCGACATTTTTCTATAATCAACTTTATTAAAAAATCTGAGGTCCGAGGCCGGCCCGGAACAAGTCCTGGCACGGCTCGCAGGAGATCGCGACAGTCCTTGCCAGCGCCGGATATCAACAGTAACATCGCCGCCTCATTTCTGGCGAGGACAACTTGTGTTCAAGGGCAGCCTGGTCGCGCTGGTTACGCCATTCGACGATAACAATCGGGTCGATTACGCGAGTCTCAAGCGTCTGATCGAATTCCATATCGAGCAAGGCACCAACGGACTGGTCATCGCCGGCACGACCGGCGAGTCGGCTACGTTGTCGCGATCCGAGCATATTGAACTGGTTGGCAGAGCCATCGAAATCGCGCGCGGACGCTTGCCAATCATCGCCGGGACTGGGTCGAATTCAACAGCGCAGACCGTCGACTTGTCACTGGCAGTCGCCGATCCGGGTATCGCTGCCTACCTGGTTGTGGTTCCTTATTACAACAAGCCGACCCAGGAAGGCTTGTACCGGCACTTTTCTGCGATCGCCGATGCCGTGGACCGGCCGGTAATGATGTATAACGTGCCGGGTCGTACGGTGGCGGATATGCTGCCAGAGACTGTTGCGCGGCTGTCGATACATGACAACATTTTTGGCATCAAGGAGGCGACCGGAGACATTCAGCGCCTCAAGGATATACAAGCGCTGCTCGACAGGGATTTTATGCTGTACAGCGGTGATGACTTCACGTTGTTGCCGTTTATAGAGCAGGGCGGGCACGGAGTTGTGACGGTTAGTGGTAATGTCGCCCCGGCTCAGGTTTCTCGGCTGTGCGATTTGGCACTCTCCGGTAAGCACGATGAAGCCGTGGCGCTGGACAAGACGCTGCAGCCGCTGAACAAGGCGCTTTTCGTTGAGTCCAACCCGATACCGGTGAAGTGGGCGGTCAGCGAACTGGGTCTGATTGCGCCGCATATGCGACTTCCTCTGACGCCGTTTTCAGAGCGACATCATGAAATAATGCGATCGGCGATGCGAGAAGCCGCGATCGGTCAGGAGACAAACGTATGACAGAGGTTCGATGGACAATGGTGCTGCTACTGCTGGTCGGCCTCTCTGGCTGCGGCGGCGACGGCCTAATCGACGACACCTGCGATGAGCCGCAACGCTACCAGAGCGCTGTTGAAGGCAAACGGATTGTCGCCCCGGAGGGCCTGGATCCAATGAATAAACTGGCCGAGATGCCGATTCCGAGGCCGGAAAATGCTCCCGTGCGCGCGCCCGGGACGCCCTGCATTGAATTACCGCCACCGATAGGAACTGGCAAGTAGGTTGCCGGCCTGGCGTTATTAAAGAAAAGCAAAAGTGAATTGAGAATTCGGAGAGGTGGCTGAGTGGCTTACAAAATCGCCGGGAGCGATTTTGAACCGCGCAGCGGCCCGAAGCGCGGCGAACAGGAGGGTCGCCGTTAACGTGCTCGCAGCGAGCGCCCTGTAACCAGCGGGATGCGCTGCAAGGAACAGAAAAGAGAATTCGGAGAGGTGGCTGAGTGGCTTAAGGCGCTCGCTTGGAAAGCGAGTGTACGCTTATACCGTACCGGGGGTTCGAATCCCCCCCTCTCCGCCAAAATCTGACAAGGCCCCCTCGTGGGGCCTTGTGCATTTTGGCCGAGGGAGCTGAGGATTTGAACCCTGTTCGACGGGCGCAGCGGCGCAGCCGCATGCCTGGTCGCGAAGCGACAATCCCACCCTCTCCGCCAGACAGCCAGGCATTCGTTGAGTCTCCGTGCAGAGCCATTGCGAGTGCCTTTTTATGACGGCTGGAAAGCCGAGAGCTTCGCTTTGCCCGTGCGCGGTTGCTCAACCCGTCGAGCCTGCGTAAGCAACATCCCTTATTGAGTGCTTGTCCAAGGTTGCCGACACTTTTGAACATCGGTTTTTTCGGCAGAATTCACAGTTCCCGAGGTTTTTAAGCGACGCCACCGTAGACAATGGATACCGCAAGCTTTCATGTTCTCGTGGGATGGATTGCGGTATTGCTCGGCGCGGCCTCCGGGGCTGCAGCGGGGCTTTTCTTTCATCAGGACGACTGGGCTGGCGGTTACGGATCGTTCCGACGGCGTATGCTTCGGCTGGGCCATATTTCTTTTTTTGGTATCGGCTTTCTGAACTTTTTCTTCGGGTTGACCTTGTCGATGGCGCCCATGCCTGATGCCTATATCCAAATTTCCTCCCTCGGATTTCTGCTGGCGATATTCGCCATGCCGGCTTGCTGCTATCTCGCGGCGTGGAAAAAACCGCTTCGGCACCTGTTCCCGATCCCGGTAATCGGCGTATTTGCAGGCGTTGTGCCGGTTTTGCTTGGGTGGTTCGGAAAATGAGGCTGGGCCTTATAGCAATGAGCGGCGTTCGCGCACATAACGAGGAGCTGACGCGCCTCGGGCTAACGCTTCCCGGGTTCGTCGAACGCAACAAGGTCATCGCTTCACTCCCGAGTCTCGGCCTTTTGACTTTGGCCGGCATGACACCGGACGAGATCGAGCTGTCCTACCTTGAGGTTGAAGATATCGCGGAAGTTGACGAACTGCCGGGAGACTTTGACGCGGTCGCCATTTCCTCGTATTCCGCCCAGATCAAGGAGGCCTACGAACTGGCTGATCGTTTCCGAGTGGCTGGCGTCACGGTAATTCTCGGTGGACTGCACGTGACCGCAAGGCCCGAAGAAGCATCTCAGCATGCCGATTGCATAGTGATAGGAGAAGGCGAACCTGTATGGCCGCAACTCGTCTCCGATCTAAAGCGCCGCAAGTTACAGCAGGTGTATGACGCGCGGCGGACGCCATTTGATCTGGGCAATTCGCCAATGCCGCGATTCGATCTGCTCGACCCCGAGCGTTATAACCGGCTCACGGTTCAGACGCAGCGCGGCTGTCCGTTCAATTGCGAATTCTGCGCAGCATCAATTCGACTATCACCAGCATACCGGGTCAAGCCCGTACACAAAGTCATCGCAGAAATCAGGCGCATCAAGGAAATTTGGGAAAGACCATTCATAGAATTTGCCGATGACAATTCCTTCGTTAACCGAAAACATTCGAAGAAGCTTCTCCGAGCATTAATTCCTGAGAATATTCGCTGGTTCACCGAATCAGACATATCCGTAGCCCGAGATGGTGAATTGCTGGCTTTGCTGCGCGACAGCGGCTGTGCACAGATCCTGATCGGCCTGGAAAGTACTACCGTAGAAGGACTTCACGGCATCGAGCAGAAGTCCGACTGGAAAGCCAGACAGCTTGATAACTACGTGTCGGCGATCAACAGAATCCAGAGTCATGGAATAAGCGTAAACGGATGTTTTGTTCTGGGACTGGATGGCACAGGGCTGGAAAGCTTCGCAGCCGTGCGCGATTTTGTTGAGACATCCGGCCTTTACGACGTGCAAGTGACGATACAAACGCCGTTCCCCGGAACGCCACTATACGATCGACTACGAAGTGAGGGCAGGTTGCTCAGGGAGCACGCCTGGGAACTGTGCACGCTGTTCGATGTGAACTTTCGACCGGACGGAATGACGGTGTCCGAGTTGGAAGACAATTTTGTTTGGCTGGTTAATGAGTTGTATTGCGCAGACGCCACAAATGCTCGACGCAAGGGCTTCTTTCGAAATCTGCATAAGTCCAACAGACATGCAATTCTACAAGCTGGGGTACATCATGAGCATCAATTGGATAAAACGACTATTCCTCGTAGCGGCGCTTTATGACGGCGCGCTGGGATTGGCTTTTCTTATCGCGCCGGCCGAAATCTTCGTGATGTACGGCGTTGAGCCGCCGAATCACATGGCCTATGTTCAGTTTCCTGCGTTCCTGCTGATCATCTTTGCGATCATGTTTTTTCGCGTAAGTATCGACCCGGTCGAAAACAGGGAATTGATCCTCTACGGTTGCGGACTAAAAGTCAGCTATTGTTCGCTCGTCCTCGTGTATGAGCTTACGACTGGCATTTCCTCAATGTGGATTCCCTGGGCTTGGGCCGACCTTGTCTTCCTGGCTCTATTTGCGCTCAGCTGGAAGAGCCTCGGCAAGCCGTCGGTGGTGGCTTCGGGCTGAACCGATCTCATCCCCGGCGACTGACTTTCTACAATTACGGGGACGGATTACAGCTAAGCATGCTCCGCAGATGACTAGCTCCACCTCGGTGAGTCCACTGCGGATCGACAGTACGGAAAGGAGGGCAGATTCGCCGGAGAGCGTCGTCCGCCCAAGACGGCGTCCACCCCAGCGAGTCATGAGAGGATCGGCAGTACGGGAAACTGGGGCAGGGCGCCTGAGAGCATCGTCCGCGGAAGATTCGCTCCACCGCCAGAAAAACAAAAGGCCCCGTGCAGGGGCCTTTTGTTTTTCTCGCCGAGAGTGGTGAAGGATGAGAGCCCTGTTCGACTCAGGCAGCCGCGTAGCGGCAAGTGAGGACGCGAAGCGCCACCGGCGCCGTTCCACCCTGTTCGACCAAACATGTCCGCCTGAATCCCGCTAGCTTATTGCGTAAATCGGCCGACGCCGCGAGCCCCAGGTACCGGGCTTATCGTCGAAAACTCCTGCGACTCCGGTACCGCAGTTCTTACAGGCAGATGTGGCACCAGCGCGTACCAGGTTCCAGGTCGATAACTCGTACCCCTCTCGGCCGACCAGCATCTCGCCGCATCCATGACAGTAGGTACTGGAGCCCTTGAAGTCGTGAACGTTACCCGTGTACACGTAACGCAGCCCGGCCTTGAGTGCGATCTCGCGTGAGCGGGTCAGCGTATCTTTCGGCGTGCTCGGCGTGTCCATCATCTTCCAGTCGGGATGAAACGCGGTGAAATGCAATGGTACGTCCGCGCCCAGCTGTTCCATGATCCATTGTGTCATCGCCTCAATCTCGGCCTCGGAGTCGTTCTCGCCCGGTATCAGCAGTGTTGTGAGTTCGAGCCAAATGTCGGTTTCGTTTTTAAGGTACAGCAGTGTGTCGAGTACGGGCTGCAGGTGTCCGCCGCAGACTTTCCAATAGAAGCGATCAGTGAACGCTTTCAGATCGACATTCGCGGCGTCCATTGAATGAAAAAATTCCCCGCGCGCCTGCTCGGTGATGTAACCGGCGGTCACGGCAACATTCTTGACGCCTTGCTCACGACAAGCCTCCGCGACATCGACCGCGTACTCGAGAAAAATCACGGGATCATTGTAGGTATACGCGACGCTGCAACTCCCGGTCTTGATGGCGGTATCGGCAATGGACCGCGGCGTCGCACTCGCCTGCAGCCGATCAAACTCACGCGACTTCGAAATATCCCAGTTCTGACAGAACTTGCAGGCAAGGTTGCAGCCGGCCGTACCGAATGACAGCACGGGCGTGCCTGGCAAAAAATGGTTGAGTGGCTTTTTCTCGATCGGATCGATGCAGAAA
>Ga0316201_10000061_pt1 | contig 42115 bp, 54 predicted proteins | sample CS6wburrow_MG_FD_204516 | JGI IMG/M metagenome (GOLD analysis project Ga0316201, IMG submission 204516) | Coastal sediment microbial communities from Delaware Bay, Delaware, United States - CS-6 worm burrow | ecosystem: Environmental > Aquatic > Marine > Coastal > Sediment | place: USA...
GTAGTAGCAAGCGGCTACGCCAACGGATGAACCTTTCATGTTGTTATTATTGCCGATTAAATGCACTCCAACACAATCACCGCGCTGCACGCTAATACCGGCAAAGCTGACGGTGACTGTTCCGGGGCCACCAGTCAACTGCGACGTAAGATTTTCCGACTCGGCTACAAGGTCATAGGTGGTGCCGTTTTTTCGCCAAATCTTGATAGTAAACCCCGCGTATCCGTCCGCATCTGCGGCATCCCAGTGAAATTTTGCTTGTGTGATAATGCCCGTTTGTCTAATGCGCTCCTTGGGGTAAACATTGACAATATCACGCCCTGGGGTTGATGCTCCGGCAACCGTTCCCCCGGACACAATAGCCGTATATCCACCCGTTACCACAGGCCCTGTATCTGCCGTAAAGGGTAGATTGTAGGCCCGTTGCGTTGTTTCCCCGATCCACGCATGAGCCTTCACGCTGCTAAAGTCGTCGTCAAATTCCAAATAATCCGGCGGCGTGTACTTGCCGTCATCGTCGATGCTGCCTGTCAGACTGCCTTCCAAATCCGGCGCATTCCTACGCCAAGCCCAGTGGGCCTTATTGCCTTGTCCTCTGGCATACCGTAACGGCGGGCATATCAGGTGCGTGACCCGCTTGGACAGGTGCGGGACACCGGCACGTTTGAAGATAATGTCGTATGGCTTGGAGTCACCCTGAAGGGAAGTGGTGGTGGGGGCTAGCGTAACCCCTACCGTGGAAGCATCCCCAACCGAACCACCTGCAGAGCGCCCGTCCATACCGGACGATAGCGCCCAACCGATTGCAACGGCTAGAATGACGCCAAAGAGTTTCCAGCTAGAAGCTTTCCACATGGTTTAGTAATCCTGATGAAGGACGTGGACTGGGTTCGTTGCCGTCGTGCTCTCTGCGGAAATGTAGAGGCTGTACCCGCTAGGGATTTCGAGGAACTTGTTACCGTTGCTGTCAATCGGCAAGGTCAAGTTCTCGAACATGGATTCGGGAACCACGTCTGCCGTGCTGTCACCCGCTACATCGATCAGGACCAACTGCCTAGCGTCCGATCCATTATGGATGTAAAGCGTGACCTCTCTGTCGCCGGAAGTGCCATCCGTGTCCGGATACACAAGCACGTCCAGAATCTTGCTACCGTTAGCACCCGCTGCGAGCAGGCTGGCAGGCGTAGTCTGATCGCCGGTAGCGATTTGGATCGTAGTGCATTTGGGCGTCTGAGGGAGTACCACGCTGTTCGGCGTAACAGCTCCAAACACGGCATGAGCCAACAGCCCAACCAGCAGCACCCCACAAGCGACCAACCCACATCGTTGCAACGTCTTCATCCTTGGTTCTCCTTTAACGTAGGCAGCTCATGGCCGCGGCGAAGTCCAACTTGAAGTCTGTCATGGAAGGTGAGGTGTAGAGGATGCCACCTGAAGTACCGCGCTCTAAAGTAGTGAGCGTGTCCTCAAACGCTATACCCCCACATCCAGATTCAATGAATAAATAAGAATAATCTTGATACCAAACGGCCAACGTGCCATCGCTTCGGTTAACAGCAAAACCAGATCTAGTTCCGGTTCCAGTTCGGCCACCCAGTTGAAACCAAAAACCACCACCGGCTTTATCGGTCCCGTTGCCGTCACGGGCGCGGAAATGAACGTCAACACCGCTTGTGTCCGTGACGCTGAATGCGGTTGGAGCTGAACCGTCTAGGGACAGGGATAGCACATCGTTTGTGCCGTCACCAAACGCAAGGGTGGAGGCTTCTTGGCGGTCTATGCGGATATCTTTAGTGCCGGTATAAACACCAGTAGAAGACCACTCTATCGTGCCTGCACTTTGCATTGTAAGCCCACCACTGTCTATAAGCGTAGAACTCACTGATAAAAAATTAGGACAACTAACCGTTAATGCGACGTTTAATCTGCCCTGCGCATCCATAGAGCATCCTGTAGTATAGGCCGCTCCATCTATAGAATAATCAAAGGATAAATTACCAAGCGGAGCGATCCCGTCTTGCGGCTCATTCTGTATAACCCAATCAACTGTCCTACTAACCGCATCGTCCGTATCCCACGCCGTGCCGTGAAAACGGAGACGTGGGCTATACTGCTCTGGAACACCGACCGTGGCTGCCGTACTATTCTGAATAACCACGCCGTCAGTAGAAGTGGTCTGGATGTCGTTCTTCGTGACGGTTAGTAGTGCCACCCCTGCCGCCAACGCAAGCGCGACGAAATGTCGCCCCCAACTATGCCTCTTGTTCATCTATCTCTTCCTCCTGTGTCTTCTACGCGCTTAACTCGATAGGCGGAGTTTGTGCGCTCCATGCACAATCATCATCCGTGCTTGATTGCCAACCGCTCGCATATGAACCTCGTGCGGTCCGTCATCGCCTGCCACAATGAAGTTACTGTCAAACATCCAGCTCTCTCCGGGGAGGATAATGAGCTTCTTACCCGCAGCCATGTTAGCTGCCATGCTCGTCCCCTGTTCCATTACCACTACAGCATCATTCGCTCCACTCGGCGTAGCGAATGCATCATCTTGGTACCCCAAGTGCTTCAACGAAATCATGCCCGAAGGCAGGATGATAGAGTAGTCCGCACCCGTCGCCACTGTGAACGTGTACCAAGGTATGCTTGCTGCTACTCGGAAGTCTAAGCTCGCTGCCATCTATCCGTCCTCCTTCAAGAACGCTAACCAGCCATGACCTTTACCTTCCACGCTGGAGAAGAGGAAGGTAAGGGTCATGGCTGGATCGCTTGTTAAGGCGACCCAGCCGAACGACCCAGGCGTACTGCTATTTAGTTGTCGATCTTCTGACTGCATTCCGGACGGAGCATGCCCAAACCGAACCGGCGCTTACCGAGGATGAGCACTTCGTTGTACTTGTCGTAGTGCTCACTGCCCTTACCGAGGATGGTCACGTTGGCGGCTTCACGATCGAGGAAGACGAACGGTCGTTGCGCCTCCATCGGTCCGCCCGTGAAGTGCATGTACCAATCATTGCCACTCAGGTGGGCATCCGGGATCCGGCTGGCCATGCCGCTCGCCTGACTCTTGCGGAAGGCACCCGCACTCCCGATTTCCATCGAGAACGGTTCACCGTTCTTCGCGCTACCGAACACAGCGTTCATCGCAGCGTTCAGTCCCACAGCGTGATGCACCACAACGTTCTCAGGATTCTCGAACGCTTGCTGGAACATCTTAGGCGCACCTCGGTCATCCTTCCATGCCTGCATCACGGCCAAGGCACCGAAGAAGTCCGCGTGGATAGCCTCTGCGGTTACGCCCGTTCCGGTGTACAGATTGCTCTGTCCGGTCGTGTACTCACCGTTCGGCCACACGTGACCCGTCGCGTAGAAGTACTGGCCGTCAAACGCGCTGAGCGATTCGCCATTGTTGATGAGATCCGTAACGATCAACTCATCCGGAGCCAGTACCAACCGTGCCATTACTTCCTTAGCGAGCGGAGCGTACAGTCCGATTTGATCATCCGACCAGTCATCGCCCGAGATCGCCATGGAGATTTCGTAGGTGTCGTTTGTGATGGTCTGCTTGATGGTCGCGACCACGCCACCCGCGCGCTCCTCCGTCCACTTGCGAGCCTTAGGCACCGCATTCACATGGACGAAGTACTCCTCACCGCGAATACTTTTATAAGTATACGCGATGCGGTTGACAAGCCTTGGCGAAACGATAGCAGGAAGACTGCGGATCGTCGCTACCAACGCTGTCAGATGAATGTTCGAGTCACCTTTAACTCGAACTGGAAGTGGACTTGCCATTGTTCAATCCTCTCGTCGTCTTGAGTTTAGTTCAGCCCAACACCAAAGAAGAAACCCTGTTTGACCCTTGCTCTGGGCGTCGGGGTAGGTGAGCCCAACGCCCAGAGCCCAAGTAGAACTACTACACCCTCGTCAGCTGTCGTGCGAGAATGTAGTCAACCGTCATGGTCGCGACCGCAGCTGCCGCAGTCTCGATTTCGATCGTGGGCACGAGGTCCGTAGCGACCGGGATGTCGTCAGTATCGACGCTCGTTTCGACCAACGTCCCGTTCACGTAGAACTTCACGCTCACTCCCTGCTCGTACAGGATCCCAACTACAACGTAGGTGTCGTCGACGAGGTCGACTCCGCTATCCGTCGCCTCTTCGCTCGTGGACTTCTCCGTGACGCAATCGAGGTTGTCGTCATTATCCATCCGGAAGAACAAACCACCACCAGCGGCATTGTACCGGTCGCCACCTCGGGCGCACAGGCCAATGACGAAGTTGGCTTCAGACACGTCCGCGACTTTGAACCGTGCCTCGAAGTACACAACCGCCGTCAGTCCTGGCGTGAAGTGCGCCCCATTGATCTGAAGCGAGTTCTGGTCTCCAGACTTGTCGTTGGTTGTGATGGTCAACGTACCATCAGGTTCGCCATCCGTGATCTTGATCACCTGTCCAGCGTCTGAGTCACCGTCCACCATCGTCAAGAGCCAAGCAGCGGCTCCCGCCGTCGCGGAAACGCTGGCATGAGCCGGATCGACAAAGTCGTTCCAGTACTCAATGCCACCATTGATATGACGCAGACCGTCCGGTTGCCCTCGGGGGAGTGCTCGCAAGCCCACAGGCTCACGTACGTCAAACCGGACCCAACACTTACCACTGATAGCAGTACCTTGGCTATCGTACTCCAACGCAGCGACGCGACCCACGAGGTAATACCCCGCAGCGTAAGTGAGCGTGCAGTCGGCCGGATTGTCCGTGTTACACCACACAGGCTTATCCAGATCAGTAGCTGCAACGCCACTGATGCTCGCCTTGAACGCACCCTTACGAGCCAACTCCACCATTCGCGCCTTGCCGGTATCCGTGCTGGCGACTTCACCACCAATGATACCGCAGAATTCACCGGCATGACTTGTCGAGAGGGGGCGGACATTCCCATCCTCATCCTGCATACCGAAACAGTTATTGTACACTGTCACGGATGCAGTCGCGAGGCGCGAGACTTTGTCCCCATCTCGTACGATCAGTGCCGCGTTATTGCTCGTCAATGCGGACATCTTTGATCTCTCCTTCTCTTTACGTTAACGAACTGATCGCCAACTCAGCGATCAAACCACACGGCACCTACTCAGGTTGTGCCAAGTCAGGGCAAGCCTTGGCGAGTTTCTCTTCTGAGACGTCCATTCCTGCCTGAGACAATCCGGCCAGCACGAAGTCTTTCTCGGACATGCTGGCATAGCTTTCTTTGACCTGCTCGTATTCACCGCGCAGACCCTTGATCTTGGCACCGAGCTCTGCATCGACTGAACCTTCAGTCACCGCAGCATCCGGAGGGACAGCGACTGTTTCGGCCTGTTTGTTCTCCGCTTTGAGCTTCTTCTCGACGAAGCTCCGGATGTAGCTGATGGACGCATTGATGCCCATGCTTTCCACATCCGCGCGTAGCGCTTCACAGTCACCGTCGTTAAGGAGACCCGGATGCATGCTTCCCAGCTGGAGAGCGGCTTCGATGCTGCTCGCTCGCTGGATAGCGGACGTCGCGTCCTTAACGGACGCATCGGTCAGGCTGCTCTGTAACTGAGCGGCGACCGTGGCCGGGAGACCTGCACCTTTGATCAGACTTCCGATGCGAGCACGCCTTCGCTTGTCGCGATAGGTCGACTCAGCCACGACCTGTCGGACCAAGTCCGGTCGTGCGGCCATCAGCTGTTCCGGGGTGGCCTGACCAAGACTGACGTTCTTGCGAAGCATACGAGCGTGAGCCTTGTCTTTCTTGGACTCCTCCTCGTCCTCCTCGTCCTCCTCGTCGTCCTCGCCCTCAGCCGCATCCGGCTCGTCTTCCTCGTCTTCCTCATCTTCGGCTGCGTCGGCATCCTTCTTCTTCTTGTCGTCTTCCGACTCAGCGGCATCCTGCTTACCAACCAAGATGCTGCTCAGTCCGGCAAGGCCACCGTCAACCTTTTTCCCTTTCTTACCCAAAGTTGCCATCGTTCCTTCCTCCTCGTCGTCGTCTTCCTGCTCCATCGCCAACGCAGCGATGACACTGTCGAGCGTGCCTACTCCGTCAGCTAGGCCGAGCTCGACAGCGGCCTTGCCAACAAAAACCCTTCCATCGGCTAACTTCTGCACCTCCGCGAGGTCCATATCGCGATAGGTGCTAACCTTGTTCACGAACAACGTGTAGAAGCTATCGACCAAATACTGCGCTTGCTCGCGCTGCTCCTTGCTGATCGGCGTAACGGGAACGTCCGCTCCCTTGTACTTGCCGGTCCGAATGAGCTCAAACTTGATGCCGTAGTTCTCGGCCATTTTGGAGTAGTCCATCAGTACAGTGTAAACGCCAATGGACCCAACGATTGCATCTTGACTAACAACGATAGCATCACACGCACAACCCAACCAATAAGCGGCGCTCGCCATCATCCCGCTTGCGAAAGCGACGACGTGTTTGTTCTTGCATGCTGCGTGGAGTGCATCGCTCAAGTCGCTAATGCCATCCACGGTTCCACCCGGACTGTCTACGTACAAGCAGATGTTCTTAACATCACTGTCGACCACAGCAAGATCCAACGCACGGCGAACCGTGTTCACATCGGTCCCACCCCAAGTTGGGTACTTACTGACCACGCCCCTCAGCGGGATAACTGCCGTATTCCCTGCCAACCCGTACATCTTCCCTAACGCCTTATCTTCCTTTTCCGATAGGTCGCCTCGGACCACTTGCATGCAGAACTTCTCTAACGCGTTCCGCTCCATTGCCCATGCTGCCGTAGAGATAGCGGTCTTAGGATCCATCAGGCAACTCCTCTATCTTCATCTTCGTCTTGTTGGCTCTCGCCTTCTTCCTTACTATCCTTCTCAGCGGGGACGCCTGTCTGTGCACGCACGTCGTCAAGCGCGAGCTTGAGCGCATCTTCTTCACTCATCCCAAACTCAGTGTACAAGTCGCGGCGAGTAGTGATCATCTCGCGCATCTCATTCACAAGATCAGAGTTAATCTCTCCCCACTCCAACCCCAAAGAACTACAGATGCGCTTGCGACTGTTCGTCTTGTTCTGCAGGGACAGCACGTTGGCCTTCTCGAATTTCTCTTCGTCTACTGGCGGTCGTGCTGGGAACACGAACTTTACCTTACGGCTAAGCTCGTTCAGCGCAACCAGCCTGTCCGTAGTAGCGAACTGATTCTCCAACGCCATCTGGAACAAGATCCGTCGGTTGGTTAGAATGCACTCGCCGAGCGTGTAGTCCTGTTGCTCGCGGACGGTGATCTTGTCGTCACGATCGCCGAACTTTGTAGAGGAGTAGTTGGTCTTGGAAAGATCATAAGTCAATCGTTCGAAGCTCACGCCTAATGCGCGTGCCGTCATACGAAGCGACCAAATAATGAAGTCCCCGAGTTGTGGAGTCTGTGTTTGGAGGAGCTTCATATCTCCTTGCGCAGGGAACAACATAAACCGATGCTTCCGTGCCCAGTTCAATAGCTTACGATCGTTCTGCGTGATCTCTTCACTTGCGCTACTGACAGTCGACCCGCTCGCTAACGTGCTGCTCAATGCTTTTGTGCTTTGTCCACCTGACTTCGCCATGCCGACAAAATACGCATGAAGCTCCATTGTCTGTAGCAACGCATCCATCCACCGACTGAGCATCTCTAATCGACTGATGGCAGGTGCGTACCAGCTGAGCCCACGCGTTTGTCCTGCCAGGCAAGCTGTTCGCGGATGGTAGAACAGAGGCAGCTCTTTGTATCTGCCGGTAGGCATACGGTTCTCGAAGATACCAACCTCTTCAACAACGAAGAAGCTCTGCTGTCGATCTTTCTTGTCATATCGGAATCCATCTCGAATGAACTCAGCGTCTCTGGACTTATCATCGTAGGGATTCTGGATAAGACGGTAGGGAATAACCTGCGCCTCGAACGGCTCCCACATGTTGCTAAGTGGGTTGGTCACTGCACCACCATCAATCAGCACATGACGCAGACTCTTCTTCAGATGTGTAAGACCATCTCGGTCAAAGAGGTAGGTCTTCCATGCATAGTCAATCTTGTTATCGAGCTGCGGACTACCAGTATCTGCCTGTACGCTGAGGGTGTTAACGACTTGCCTTATCTGACTTTCTACAATGCCCTTAACAAGCGTTACATTGTAGTAGGCCAGTGTGCACCTTCGCCGCTGTTCTGGCGTGTCGGGTGCGAGGTCCATGTCGGGGTGCTGCTCATTGTCCATTCCGGGGAGGTATTCAGTTTTCTCACTATCTAGCTTACCTCCTCCGATTGCAGCTTGCACATCGCTCCCGTAACGCGTTAACCGCGTCTGAGGGCGGATGACATTCCAAGCCGCTCGTCCTACTCCTAAGAGTCGCGCGCCTAACGACTCAGTAGGAACTCTATGTAGCCTGTCCTGGGTAGAGGACATCGAACCCCTCTTCTGCTCCATGCTCATTGAGCCAAACACGCGCTTCACGGAGCTCTTGGGCTATCGCGTCCATGTTCGTGAGGACGCTAATGCCTGCTCCTGATGTGGACTTGAACTCTCTGCGTAGGAGGATACGACACGCCGTGATGAACGCCTTACACTCACTCACGCTATCGTTCTCCGCGTACGACGCATTGTCATCGTATGCGTTGCGTACTTGTTCATCGGTAGAACTAGAGTTAAGTGTTGACATGTACCCTCGGATCTCCAAGGGCATTATGCAATGGAATGGATGGGGGTAGCAAGGTCCGCGAAGGACCGATTTCCCTTATGCGTACGGAAAATCGGTCCCCGCAGGACCGTGCTGGAGGAAGGGCTAAGAAAGTCTAGAGGTTGGTGTCCGTCGCGCGGCGACGCATCCTGCCTTTACCTTGGGGTGTTCCTTTCTTCCGTTTCTTCGCGCGTAGGTGCGGCTCAGGGGATTCCTCCTTTGAGGGTTCATCCTCTGTGATTGTAGTGGGGATGCTGATGCTAGGTGTGTCCTCGACATACACCGGAGGGGTTTCTAGCTTCCCCACCTGATCAAGGACAACAGATCTGACATCCTGCACGGACTTCGATTCCCAACCTGTAATGTCCATCTGCAGCTTGATACCTAGTTCAACGAGGAACGTCTTCTCGATTCGATCTCGCGCTGACATGGCTTGCTGTACGTCCAACCGTAGGTCACTTGGTTTGTCCCTTGTTTTCTCCGCTGGTAAGTGTCTCCCGAGCCGAATGTCCTTCCCCTTCGCGAAGGGCGTCATGTGTGCGGGGATTGGGATGTGTCTTCCTTCTGCCATCATGCTTCTCCTTTCAGATGAATGCTACACAGGAACACAGTCTTCATGTATGCAAAGTCAAGCTCGAACTCCTCGGCCACACGACCGCGCTCGTCCAAGCTCAAGTACCAAAGCACTTCTCCCAACTCATACTGCCCCTTATACGGCTTAGGTAACGTGCTTCCATTCCGCTTCCTCAAAGCACGTTCTGAAATGCCGAGCACCTTAGACAGTCTGCGTTGGGATACTTTCATTGGTGGTCCTTGATAAACCCTTGCAGCTGTTCAGGAACCTTCGGAAGACTCTCCGGTAATACACGGATGACATTAGTAGGTCGCGTTAACACGCCTCCGGGGGGTTCCTCCCACTGCACAGCGAACGTCTTGCCTTCTATCTTCATGTGCAGCTCGCCCTTCTTGCTGCGAGGGAGTAACGGCGCGGAGAAGTTCCAGACCTTGTATCCGGGTTTGACGCTCGGCGCAACCTCCACACCGTGCTTGAGCATCTGGATGATCACCGTACTCATCTTCTGCAGGTTCTGGGTCCGTTGTCCGCCTTGATCGTTCATGCTACTAATGGTCACGAGTAGCTTTCGGATCAACGAGGTAGCCTCTTCCACGGTTAAGTCTACGGGGTCTGCTTTGTCGTGGTAGATGCGTATGAGGTTATTGTAGTCGCCAACCTTCAACGGTTCTGCGGTTATCCGCAACGCGAGATCCTCCGGTGTTGGCTCCGGACTCACCTTCTCGGGACCTTTCGGTTCCTCTGTCATGAATGTTCCTCCTCACAAGGTTAACAACGGGTCCACGTCACTATCTTCGGGGATGTGCCCCCCCAACTCTCCCGCTCCAGCTGCGGAAGGCTGCATGTCGAGTAACGGTTCTTGGTTCAACGCACAAGCGTAAGCGTAAACCGCTGTATCCAGCCAGTGATTCGCTCGTTGCTGCTTCCAGACCATTACCTCTTGGCCGCGTACCAACTCCATTAACAGTTTCTCTGAGCTTAACTGCTTAAACAGGTCCTCGCTAGCATCTATGGGCATTGCGAGTACGGGGACCGGTTCTTTCCGGCCGAACAACTCTAACCTCTTAGTCGCGTATGTGAAGAGCTCCAGCTTAAGCTGGAAGGTGTTCAGTATCGCAGGACGGATCCTGCTACGTACCATCTCACCGTTCCAGTTGTAAGTGACAGGCTTGCCCCATTGGAAGGTCTTCGTTGCATTCTGGTAGTCAAGACCTCTTACGGCTCCACCTTTCACTGGAACTGCCCTGTCCGGCCAGTTTCTGCAGTACTGATATACTGCCGTAGTCTGCCAGCCACTATCCATCCCAGCCATGCCTATCTGCAAGACAGAACCCTTCTCTGTAGTGAACCGTTTCTCGAAAAAGAGTTGGTCGAAAATACTCAAGTCCTGCGGAGTGAGCATATCAAGATCACCCACACCTCCCGGACCTAACCGACGCTTGTACGTGCCATAGTCGAGCAGCCAACCACGAAGGTATCGCTTTCCATCCCTACTCACTGGCTTTGCCCAACCCCAAACACTCCAGTAGAGTAGATGCTTGTGACTATCCTGCCCTGCCGTAATCAAGGTTACGCCTTCAGGTATCTGCCCCCGTCGGTAGGCTTCTCCGCTTTCATCCTCGGGACCTGTCGGGTGGATAACACACTTCTCCCACACCTCCGCGCTGAACTGTTTGAGCGTAGTCTCATAAGGCTCGCCTAAATCTTTGTTGTAGAAGGTACGTAGCTTTGTTTCATCATCTCCGCAGGCGAGGAAGTCTTCGACGATGCTCTGTATGCTCTTATGCGGATAGTACAGCTCGTTGAAGTGCATCCCGATCCAAGTCCGCTTGAGCTGCTCTTCCTTATCAAGTTCAGACTTGAACTTCACATTGCGCAGCATCATTACGCGGTCGCTGTCTAACACCTCCACCTTACAGTGTGGGCAGGCAAGGTAGTAGTTCTCAGCGTTGGCCTTTGCCTGTTCCTTAGTCACGCCTTTTGGCACATGAAGTTCAAGATGCTCCCAACTGAACCAGAACTCCTTATCACACTGCCTACACTTCACGTACCCACGACGCTGATCGGATTCCTTGTAGTACAGCCTCCCCGCTCCACGCGTCTTCACGCTTGGATGCCCAAAGGCTACGATGAGCGTTTCACCTACGTAGCTGTTGGTGCGTTTACGCGCAAGCTCGATTGGGTCGGAATCATCCAGTACATCTAACAAGCTATCTACCTCATCAATAAACATATATCGATAAGGGATAGACTGTAAGTTCAACACACTCCGTCCGCCGAAGATGCTTAAGTACCCATCGGTGAAGACCTTCTCTTGCATCCGCGTTCCGCTCCCCCGCTGGAGAAGAGCCTTGCGCATGAGTGGTTGGCAGTTACGGATCATTGGGTCGAACCGCATTCGGCCGAACTTCTTTGCCATGTCATCCTTGCTGATTAGGTAACCTGCCGGACCCGGATGAAACGTTTCGCACCAACCCCACATGTTCTTTACGGCCTGACTGCACCCACCCTGTGCAGCCTTCATGATGACCAGCCCCCTCCAGTGTCCCATCATCGTTTCTTCAGCGGCGTCTTGAATGGGCGCTAACGTTGGGAATACCTCATTCCTCCACGGTCCGTACTGTTCGGCTTCGGCTTCGTCCAGCACACGGTACTCTTCTGCCCATTCGCTAGGACTTAGCTGCGGGAGGGGTGTAACGGTGTCCGTGTACGTCTGGACAAGGGTGCTGATCTGTTGCTGGTCTACAGCTAGAATGGGAGCACCTCCTCTACTTGCACAACCGGGAATTCGTTCGTCTGGAACCGCTTGCCGTAGATTTCGGCTTCGCTTACTACCTCACGAGTCCGTACGCGAAAGAACTCTCGTTGCAGCCCAAGTGTGGTTAGATACCCTAAAGGGTATTCCAACAACGGACCGAACTGTTTCCTGGCTATCCGGTAGTACCCTACGTACTCGCCGTTTCCGCATCCTCCTTGCCGTCCACGAATATAATACTTCTTTCCGCAACGCTCAATTAGTTTGTCGATGATCTTTAGGTCTACTAGTATCAGGAACCTAACGTTCGCGGTGGCAGCACGAAGAACGTCGTGTAGTATCGAACCTTGTATGGGCCTTATCCCCTCTCCGTAACCCCAAAGTGCGTAGCACGTATCGATGAACCTTTCCTTCTTTAAGTAAGCGTACCTCTCGTACTGTCGGCTATGAGTAACAAAACATTCTCGCTTACTCGCCTTACACTCTACCTGCTTGAAGGGGCTAATAACCACATCTGGGCAGATGTCACTACTCCCATCACAGCTTAGTCGGCACCCCCCAAACAGATTAGCCGTTAGTTCCTCAAACAATCCACCGATGGTGCTCGTGACTGAGTGTGCATCCTCAACCGTAGCGTCCAGCCAATGCTCCGGAAAGAGTAAGGGTGGAAGGTGCTTCTTCCGTTTACGGTTGACGCGCATGCCTAAGCCTCCCGTTAGCTGTCAGCGGAGATCACGTTCCACTTCACAGTCCGTATGTAACTCCGGCTCTTGCCGAAGTACCTCACCCTCTGTGCTCCGTACATAGAACGTTCTCGTAACACATCGACCGTCAGAACGTGTTCTACCTTTGCCTTTAGTAACCATGCTGGGCACTCCCCCATCTGCATCCGATACATGAATCGTTTGTGACCATCCAGTAGCACGAAGTCCACGAGCGTCCCCGGATAACCCGGAGTCTTAGCTTCGATCCGCGCGTAGAACTTGGGAAGGATGCGGATGGTCCGTGCCTCCGCTGAGGCAAGCTCTGTAGCTTCTATCAGTAGCAAAGGCTCCTTGATGTTGGAGTAGAACTCTACTGCATTGAGGTTTCGCGTGTCAATGCTCCACACCTTTCCGTCTGGCCAAACTTGGATAACGCTATGAGGCCTATCCGGATGGGCATACCACTTAGTCTTTCCCATGAGTACGCTTCCCTTTCATCTCCTCGCGTCGTTGCTCTACGCGGTTGATTAACGTGCCGAGTATCTCTGTGCCCTGTTTGCCTTCCAGCGTTTTAATCTCGTGCATCTGTGCAAACAACCAAGCCCTTATCTTCCGCTTCCGCTCATTACTTTTAACGTCCTCGGCCATCCACACTTCTATCTCCGTGGATAATAGCGCGACCAAACGGTTACAGACGTCGTTAAGTCTACGGACGAGTTCTCCAACGACTTCCTGGCACAGATCCAATGGAATCAGCAGACCCCTCCGCTCCTCAATCTGCATGTACCCCTCTTCGGCTCGTCGCAGCTCTTGCAGCGTTTTACTAATGTCCCCGAGCATGTTTCCACTGACTGCACCTTGCCGAGCCATCTGACTCAACCGCAACGTAGAGAGGTTATACGTAGCTCGCGCCTTATCCACAGGGGTCGCGAAAGGATCCGCAAGCACGTCGATGAACGTGACCTCCCCTTTCGAGACGGCGGTTTGCTGCTCGCTCCCAGCAGCCTCCCCGCTGGAGAGAGATGTTTGCAGGAGCCCACCGGTCTTGCGATTGTGTGCTGCCTTGCGTTGCTCATCGAACCATGCGCCCAGTTCGGACAGGTTAAACCGCACGTCCCCCTTACCATCCTTCTTCGCGGGGAATCCTTGTTCCGCGTCCTCCCGGAACCCCCCGTACAGCCGATTACGTGCCGTCCGATAAGCCGCTCCGTACCGCTTGCGGTACCAGCTGACGGCGTCCTTGATCCCGACCCAGCTGCCGTCCGGCTTGTCGGCCTTTTTGGAGACCTTGCGCTTGGGCGTCTGTGCTGCCCTTGCAGGCTTGCGGACAGGCTTGCGGGGAGCTGCCGCTTGGGCTGGGGGCTCGCTGGTGCGGTTTTTGCGTCCCGCAGGGGGTGACTTCACTCGCCGTGCCATGTGGACCCCCCCAGCGAGCTGCATTTGACGTTCTGCCTCTCTCCCAAATTCCCCGAGACCCCCCAGACGCTGCGACCTCCCCCCGCGCAATGCGAGGAGGGTGGGGGGGCCATGACAAGGACCCGCGACGAGTCATCGTGGCACAAAAAGGTACAAGAACATGCAAGTCGTTCCGACACTCTCGGTTCCCTCGGGATGTACCGCAGCATTATCTCACCTGAGAGCTGCGTCATCGGACGACAAATCGTAGTGTACCGCACTTCAGTCCTCCTTGATCCATTCGCACTTGACGAGTCGCATTTCAGTTAGCGATCCTGCGATACAATGGTCCTCCTCCGATTCTTGTCGCCAATGTTCACACCAACGGCAAGGACACTTATCAAACCTACCCAGATTAGCGCGAATAATATCCCGCAGTGCATCACACTCTGCTTCTAGTTGTCCTGGTGTCGCGGGATTACGCTCTGCTGAATCCGCTACGGTTACATCCGCCATCAGTTAGCTCCTTCCTTATCACCTACTCCTTAAACAGAGGAATCCCAACTTCAACGCTCCTCGTTCCGTCCAACAGTAACCTAACGAGCACATGGGTCGCCTCCTCGGCGTCCTCCACATCCTCATAGCCCTTGGGCCCAAAGCATACCTCTTCAAACTTTAGCCCCTCTGCTTTGCACAGCTCAGCCTCCACCCCTTCCACACTCCGATGCACCGCACCCCCTTCCCACCAATAACAAACCTCCCCCACTTCAGGCGCACCAACCTCATCAAGGTTAGCGCGCAAGGTTAGGCTCTGCGTGTAGATTATGGCGCTGTCCTTAATGCTGTTGCCCAAGTCTTTCTCCAACAGATTGAACACCAGCCTAGCGTTCGCGTTCTGTCTGATTCGGGTTTTAGTATGCTCATGGGTTTCCATTGCACGCACGAGGATCATCAACCCAATCCCCATAATCAGAATGCAAATCGCAGCGGCCATCATCAGTTCCACAATCGTAAATCCTTTCGTCCGCATGGTCCTACCCTCCGAAACTGGAAAGAGGTTTAGTACGGCTCCCAGTTCAGTTCCTTCAGCTTGACCCATTTCAAGCTGCCCGTTCCACCCACCTGTGCAAGTCCGACGAAGTCCCGTTTGATCTCGCGGACTTGCGCGTGCTCAAAGGCTCCGGGTTGGTTCTTAAAGCGCCAGAGGATGTAACTTTCTTTATCGGGTACACCCCGGACCACAGCCCTCAGCGCAGCGACGTCGTTCTCAATCTCCGCTTGAGAGCGCATTGGTTGCGGTTTGGTATTTAAGCTCTCCATCGGTTCCTCCTTCTAGCCCAAAGTATCGGGCTTGTTCAAACTCGATGAACCCCACAGGTTCTTTCCCCGCATCCTTGCGTCTACGGTTAAAGATGTAGAACGCTTTACGGTCCTTATCACTCCAATGAACCGGCTCGTTCAGTGCTAGCGTTGCCCGATCCTCCAAATGCGCAATCGCCCTCTTCCAGCTCTCCTGGGGGAGTTTGCGGAGCATCTTCCACAAGTTCTCCAGCACTAACCCCTCGTTCTGCTCCTTCATTGGACCCCTCCTTCCATTCTAAATTAGCCTGCGCCTGCTCAGCGATGCTCCCCCGACTCATACTCTCTACAATCTTCCAACAGGCATACACAAAGCAGACCAACGCCAAGTACACGCACGCACAACTCACTCCGAACATCAGCCCAAGGCTCACCGCCAGCAAAATAAGCCCCACGCAAGCGGCGACTTTAGCCTGCTTAATGCAGTCATCCACGTTTGGCTATCCTCCTCTTACTAACACGTCGGACTACCTTTCGTTTCTTCACCACCCTAGACTTAGGCTCAGAACGCTCAGCATGCTCGGACCCAAAACGCGCTGCATACGCCCTCACCTGCTCCGCCAACTCGACCACCCACCATTGCCCCTCATGGTAGTAATAAGCGTACTTCGGCAGCACAGGAATGCTCTCTCCGGGCTGCTCCACACGTATCCGCTGAAGCCGATGCATGTGCAGCGTAACGACTAACGTGTCCTGCTCGTCTTCCTTAAGATGATATGCCATTAGGCAGGACCTCCGTGTCTCCAAAGCGCATGGACCTAATCTCCGTCCCAACGGGCATGGAAGGATCTGTGCTTTGTACAACCCTATGCATTCCGTCCACCGTTTCGATGCAGACGGTCCGCATAACCAACATTTCCTCCTTCTGGGTCCAATCCGGATCTAAATGCTTGAACGTGGTTAGTCTTACAGGGAGGACCGCTCGTAGCCTACCCGCTACCGAAACACGAAGTAAAGAATCGTCTGCACCCTCAATGCCTGCGAAAGGCACACAGGCGACAAGCTGGAAGAAGGTTCTACGGTTCATTATTCCTCCTTTGTGGTAATAGGCTCGCTCTAATGCTGCCGTAGTTCGCCTAAGGTCTTCAGACAGTCGAACTTCTCTGCTTGGACTAACTTGAGTTCGCCTTCAAGCTTCTGCCGTGCCGCTTGTTCAGTGGCTAATGCTGCATCACGAGCCTCTAGTTCCGCACGGAGCGTGCTAATCTCAGCTTGTAGCTTGCGGCTCTGTCCTTGCAGAGCGGGTCCACGTAGCTTGGCTTTGAAACGTTTTGCCTTCTCGCGGAACTCGTTACGCTCCTTTGTTAGAGCCTTGAGCTGTTGCTTGAGCTTAAAGGTAGTGCTGTCCATGCTACTTTCTCCTCACCTTTCGGACCACTCGTCTGACTGTGTCGTCTACTGCCTTGGCTACACGCAAAGCGGCTTGGACCCAGTCATTGTCTTGGAGCCATCGACCGTCTGTGTTCAACGGCATAATGAACCCTACGGACTGTTGACCAGTCTCGTAGTTCTGGCAACGGAGCACTAACCCGTCTAGTTCTCCACCGAACTCGATGAACAAGGGAGTCTCACCAGGATCAGGGCAGGCTTGGTCCATTGCGTCCAACAGCTGCATGAGATCCCGACGGTTAATGCACAAGCGGCCAGCGGTCGCCTTACTTCGCGCTTGGCGGAGGATGGTCTTCCACTGCGGAAACTCCTCTTTCACTGGTGCGCTTGCAACGCGTTGTTCCTTGCGTAGGTCAACAGTCGTAAACTCCACCTTACGCGTACCGCAAGCCGTCATGGCAACGTGCTGAAGGCTTGTACGCTTGTCACGCGGAAGGTTCTTGATCGCTTGCTGAATGGTCTCCAGCTCAACGCTCACGCCTTCCGCAAAAGGTTCAGACTGTTCACCATCAAAGGGGACGTGCACATTACTCTCATCCACAGGACTGACGATCATAACGCACTTACCGTTACTGGCTACGGTCGCACCGTCGCCCGTGAAGTGCACACAGTTGAGTGCAGGATCACGGGCGTCGGTGCTCGCAACCTTAGTAACGGCTAAGTTAGCTCGACTGAAGAGCATAACGGTAGCCTAGCCTCCTTTCTTCTTTTTCTTGGCGGTTTTCTTGGGCGCAGGCTTGGGCGCAGGCTTGGGCGCAGGCTCCTCGGTAGCACACATCCTTTTCTGCACTTCCTCGGGTTGCGCCTCGATTGGGAGCAGCTCCACGCCAGTTTTCTTGACGAAGTAGTGCGCTCCACATGCAAAGCACTTCGCTACGCCGAAGTTCGTCGTCCAACGCATGCTCATTTCGGGTGCTTTGCACACAGCACACCCAACCACCACGACTGGTCCTTGTGCCTCCGGTTCCAGCTTCTCTTCCTTACTTTGGTCTGGCATCCTCGTTCTCCTTGCCCTAACGGGTCAACCTACGGAAACTCCGCACTTCCCTTACGTCGTACTCGGACCTCCACCGGTCCACACAAGCATCAACCTTATCTGGCGCAAAATGTAAGAACAAACTAAATCGTCCTTTGCTCACCCTCACATCTGTAGTGCTGTCCAGTTCAGGGAACAGGAGCTCTAGCATGCTGAGTGCACCTGTTGGTCCTGCGATCAGCAGACCCTCAGGATCCACCCGCACACCAACAGCTCTTCCGCTAGCCTCGCGGATGATGTATTTCTTGCGCATCCTTCCTTCCCTTCCTTCAAAATGACCGGAACTGCCCCCCCAGTGAGGGTGCCTGCACTTCCGGTCATTATCATAAACCATTTAACCCACCAGCTTTTGGGTTTTAAATTAACCACTGGGCACACCCATGGGGGGGTGTGTTCCGGTCATTTTCCCCAAAGCACCCCTTACACAACACTCCATCATCGCCATCACGGACATAAACCGGATCGTCAACGTCCGCTTTGATCACACGACCGCACTGCTTACAGCGGAACACGCGCTTACATGTATCCGTTTCTTCTCGTCGCTTGCGTTCAAGGATGAGAAACGCATTCTTACCTAACATCAACCCTTCCATGGTCAGGTAAATGCGTCCGTCCAACGCAATGGTAATCAACCCTTTGGTCTCTGCCGCGCGCACCAGCTGGAGAGGATCTTCTACTCGCGGAAACACCGTACAGACCGCGCGCATAGCCTGTCCTTCTGTGGTTTGTTTGGACTGCCGCACCTCACGCTCGTACAGCGTGCCGAGCAGCATAATGTAAATACCCTTTAACGTCTCTGCATCAGTCATGGGTTCTCCAGCGGGGAGTCTTGCTCTAGGCGAAGAAGCCATCACTCACCCCTTTCCCTAGTGTCCGTAACGAGCACATCACTTTATGCCTGTGCTTGACGGCTTTCTGAATAGCCTTAGCTAGTGTTTTTCCAACGAAACGCTTCTCCTTCCAACCTGTCCAAGCCGCGTCTACACCAATACAGTCCGGTGTGTGAATAGTAACCGCTGCTCCCGGATATTTGGTGAGTTGCTCAAGTCCCTTAAGTCCCTCCAGTGCGGCTTCCAGCGCCGCGATGCGTTGCTCTACGCACGGTATACACCAGTAACGGTCACGCATGTAGATCAGGCCCCACACCATGCTACCACATTCACATTTTGGTCGCTCCATCACTCACCCCCTCTCGTCCGAAAGTCCTCACCAATATTTCACCTATTGCCTGCGTCTCGTTGTTCGTGATGAGATCGTAGTCTTGTACATACAACTTGGAAATGATGGCCTCCAGTTCCGCGATGCGCTCGAACGGGCACGGCCCGTCGTGCGTGCAGATATACTGGACCGGTTCTCCGTCGTACACCGCTCGTATCTGTTTCTCGCAAGGCATCACTCTTTCTCCCATTCGCGCCATGCGTCGGCGTTGCGTTTGCATTCCCTGTACGGATCAATGTTCACACCTTCAAGAAAGGTATCTCGATACTCTTGTCTCGGCTCTTCGGGGGTCGGTACTCGTAGAGCACGTTACCATCCTTATCCCGTCCAACTGGCCAGAGTGCGCCTTCAAAGTATTGTAACGGACCTCTCGGCCCACTGACATCATTCCACGTTGTACGGAGCTTGTCTGCCCATGTGGTGTGAGTCCGTCGGTACACGTTCCGTGGACCGCTAATACACACCATCTGGTCTAACAGCACATCCTCAGCCCAAAGCGGCACACCATCTACCGCACTAATGGTCCGGTCTTTGAGCTTACGCTCGTACATCTTCCTGGCGCGGACAAGTGCGTTTGTCGCGTTGTTCCGTTGCCAACCACCGAACATTGGATCGTTAGGCAGGATGCCGCAACAGCATCCGCTATCGTTGAGCTCTTTGAAGTGCGGATCACTAATGCCGAAGGTCCAGCCGAGCTTCTTGCACTCCTCGTAGATAGCGAGCGTAAGGTCTTCCTTCCATGCTCGACTGCTCCGCAGGCACTCACCCTTAATGCTGGTGGTGTCTTCATAGTGCTCGACAATCGGTATGCCACTACACTTCTCAATCTCTTTCCACATCCCTGCAATATGCGCAGGTCGACTCCCCGGAACAAACGCAAACTCCATGCTAATAGCCTGAGCACCCGCATCGGCCGCAGCACGGATAAGGTCCCTCCATGCCTTAGGGTGCTTACGCGTGCTATCAGACACACCCGGAAGAATAGGACGGAAACGCAAACTCGCCTTACACCCCATGCGCGTAAGAGCACGCATAGCCGCGAGGCGTTCCTTAGGGGTCGGAGCGTCTTTGTCCACCTTGCTGAGGACCGAGCCGTCAATGCTAATCGTGCTGAACGCGAACCAATACAGCTCCGGCTTGACCCCGATGGCCTTGAGGTAACGCGGGTCCTGCAACAGAACCCCACCTTTGGTACTCACCCGAACAGGCTGATCGTACTTGTTGAAGATAGGCAACGCCTGCAACGCCCACCCCTGATGCCGCTCGATGTTGTCGAAGGGGTCTCCCAGCGCGCCGAACTGGATAGGGCAACGGTTGGGGGCCTTCTCACCACCGACCTCCAGTAGCGCACGATGCATGCGACCGGTCCAACCGTTCGGGTCACACTTACCGCTGACCAAGCGTTCCACCTCAGCAAGACTCGTCTGCCCTACGGCATAGGCGCTCTCTGTGCCATGCGCGTAGGCTTCTCGCCTGCACGGATCACGCATGAGGTAGTTACTGAAGCAGTACATGCACCGAAAGCTACACGTACTATGACTGTCCATTGCAACCGGCAAGGCACAGTCAAAGCCGTCCGCCGTGTAGCGGATGCCGCTGTAGTCCCGGAGCTTCCCTTTAAACGGCTTACAGAAGCTCCGCTTGTCACACTTCAGCGTGCAGTTACCACACCCTTCACTCTTCCCAACGCGCTCTCTCCAACCGTTACTGAGCATGTCCACGGTCTTGGCCTTGACTGCACGATTCTTCTTTCTCTTGGCTACTCGCGGCATCGTTCTCTCCTTATCTAATTTAGTGGCCTACCTACCTAGGACAGACATACCATCATCGCTGCCTCGCATTTCGCCAGCATGTCGTCACCCACATCGGCAGAGGCGTAGGTAGGCGTCTCCTTACTTCCTTACCTTCTTGACCTTCCTCTTGACCTTCTTCCCCGCTGGAGAGGAGGGCAGTGGGAGGATTCCGCTTCCTGTGCAACGGTCACAGCGAAGCCGACCCTTTAGACCGGTTTCGCGTCGATGCCCGTTACCACCACAGTCAGGACATGTGGGCCCATGTTTCACATCAAGCGCGTCCAAGAACTTTGCGGTCTCCAGCTCGCGACCCGTGGGTTCGCCTTTGCCGTTATACTTACGACTGAACTTCTGCATAACCTCTCTCAACGTTACGTCGTCGGGGAGCATCATCCATGCCCATGCTTCCTGTTTGACCTTATCCGGATTATCACGGTTGAAGGTCTCCACTGCATCGGCGAAGGTCTGACTGGCTAGGTTGGCGTGCCGCTTGCGGAGGCCTTCAATCTCCACCTGCGAGAACCCACTCATCCGCTCAACCGTGCTCACCCCCACCTTACCGGTGTTCTTGAAGATCTCGCTCAGTCGTTCGCGATTCCACTGCGCCCATTCACTGGCCTTGTTATCTGAGATGGAGTACATCTCAGCTTCCTGTTCGCTGGCGAACGGCACGTAAATAACTGGTACATCGGCATAGCCTTCCATCTGCGCGGCTTTGATGCGTGTATGCCCTGCACGGATGACCCCGTCCGGCGTAGCAACGACCGGGTTGATGAAGCCGTTCTTGTCGAGTAGCTTACAGAGCTTCTCGGCTGCCTCATCGTTATGCCGAGGGTTCTTCTCCCACTCCGTCAGCTTGTCGATCGGCTCGTAGACGATCTGAAGCTTCCACTTGTGCTTCTTCGCTGCCTTCTTCACAGATCGAGAGCTCTTCTTTGCTGCCTTCTTGACTGCACGTTTCTTCACCTTCGCCATGACCTACCTCCTGTTCTATGATTTCCCTGCACCTTAACTCATCATTGGACACGTAATACATCTTTCCACCATGCCCAAACGCAGCTTCGTTGCCTAACAGCTGTCTGAGCTTGTCCTCCGCTTGCTCGAACTCCCCTTCAGCCTCTTGGACTTGCGCGTTGATCCTCTGCCAATCCTCGTAGAGCTTATCACGCTTCCGGCGTGCAACGTTCATACGCTCAACCACTTCCACAAGGTTGACTAGCTCAGATTGTTGGCTCATCGCACTTTCCTCCTCACCTTAACCTTACGCTTCTTCTTTGCTACCTTACGCGGCGCACCAACCTTTACGCTCTTCTTTTGGTGTGCTTGCACCCAACGGCTCTCTCGCAAGTATAGCTGGAGATCCTCCATCAGGTCAACAAGAATTGCACTCAACCTCCACTCACCCGCCATGCCTCCGGGCTTCCGCTGCACAATGCCCAACAGGTCAAGGTCTTGTAACAGATATAGTACCGTGTTCTGTGGGAACCTTACGAGGTCACTAACGGCACGCGTACTCATCCACCCACCCGACCGCTGAAGGTAAAGCGTCCGCACGACCATTTCAACACGGTCAGGCGCAGTATCGCACGCAACCTTGACGAGCGTTTGATACGTTTCTTGACTCAGTTCCTTTTCACGTTTGAACACACTAATACCCATGCCTAATTTTAGTAACTGTTTGCTCAGACGCGTAGGTACTTCAGGTGTAGGCTTGAATGTTACGTGCCCAGTGTACTTCTCTCTGCTGACCACGGCTCTCAGCCGTGCAACAAAATGAGCCAAGCCTGCAATGCGTTCCAGCATACGCTCCGTGATCTTTGGCTGGTCTGCCATAGTTACCTTCCGGTTCAGGCAGTCAGAAGCCGCTTGGCACAGATTCTCTCTCATCTTACCTTCACGAGTTACGTTTCGTAACGCGCGCATAACCGTTTCAAAATTACTGTTCTTGAAAGTCACTCCCATCACCTGCCCAGAGGGGATTTGATACTTCAAGAACCGTTCCCCTAACACAGACGAGTTAGCGAATGCTTCGATCGCAGGAGTGACTCCTGCAATAATACCGAACTTACTTACATACCTACGCACTACTCCGTTCCCGAAGTGCTTTTCAGTGCGTCCGTCGTATGCATCGCGCAGCACGCCGAACACCTCATCCCTTGCGAGTTGGTTCATACTAAGGATTGTAGTGAAGTCCTTGACTGCAAGAACCTTCCCGTTGAGGCGAGGTATCAGGCTTGGGTCGCCCTGACCGAAGCTCGCTCCGCTAACCAATGCATGCGGCGTAAGGCTGGTGGTCGTGTAGATGAGTGGCGCATCCGCCAACGGCATGATGAGTTCGCTCTTTGCACCTCCCGGCGGAGCAACGAGAAAAAGCCACAACGGGTCGCCATCAAAGCGATTAGCGAAGATCGAACCAAAGAGCACGTACAGCGGTTCGACGTCCGGCAAGTGTAACCAGTCTCGGTAGGCTTTGACGACGACTTCCGGAGCAAGCCCTTCCCCATCCGGTTGCTCCGCGTTGACCTGTCCTTGCTCGGTATCATCATCCTCTGTCACCTTTGGCTGCTCGCTGGAGAGGAGCTTTTGGAGGGCGTCCCAGCATGTACGCGCGCTCTTTTTGCTATCGAGGTACAGGTCGCGAAGATCGTAGCCTTCACGGAACTTAACCGGCCACTGAATGTACTTGATGCGCTTGCATACGCTCCCAAACAGCTTAGTAAATCGCGTAGCCCCTTGCTCGCCTGCGGGGTCATTGTCGAAAGGCAACATGACTTCTTTATCATCGAACACGAAGCCGAGCTTTTGGTGAAAGCCGTTCGCTCCTGCCAACCCTTTAATAGAATCCTCAATGCCCACCTTACTGAACACGTCCCGCAATACGCAAGCGTCCCACAAGCCTTCCGTCAACCAGATGCGGTTAGTCTTATTTTCCCCATTGACTTGGATGCAGCCGAAGTCTCGTCCGGTTGTGCTTAGAGCTTGTTTGCCTATTCGATAACGCTGAATGTCTACAACGTTCCCTTTCGGGTCGTACAACGGGATAGCGTACCAACCCATCGCAGGGTTGTACCCTGTCCCGAACGCTCGAAGGCTCTTAACGCTTACGCCTCTATCTTTCGCGAGCTTCACGGCGACTGGTCCCCTAAAGAACCCCTGATACACCTCCATCCGTTGTACCAAAAAGCTATGAAACCCTCCTTGCTTTCCGCATACCTTACAGTCCCAACCCTTGCTCTTCGGGTTAACGAAGAACTTACGTTCACGGTCGCAGAACGGACAGCGTCCGCGAGCCTGCTCATCGTCAGCTTGGTCAAACTGGACTCCATGCTGCGTGAACCCTGCGAGTTGCTTTTTGACGCGCTCTTCTATCACCCCTCACTCCTTCATCCGCTTGAGTCAGTACTAACCGCTGTTCTGCTGCGACTCTTTGTCCTTGCGTTCCTGCATCCAAGTCAACAGCTTGAGCAGCTCCAAGCGAGTGAAGTATTGGCTCGCCTTCCGTCTGCTAATGCCTGCAATAGCGCAGATACGATCCGCTAGTGCAGGTCGGTTAAACCTCTGCTTTGACATTTAGCTTGTACTCCTTAGTCTCGGCCCAGGTGACTATCGCGTACTCGACTTCTACCTCCAGCGGGACTTCCATCTGCGGACAGTAGCACATCTGCTCTCTGATTCCCATCATCAACCGGTGTAACGCTTCTTCCTCTAACAACCGATGCGGCACCTCAAATACGATTTCATCATGGATCGGCAGGATCATGAATACATCGGGGTACTCATGCATCAACCAAGGGTGCAGTTGGGCTTGGCCCCTCTTGCAGATCTCCGCCGCTGTGCCTTGCGTCTTGTAGTTCATACCTTTGAAGGCATGGTTTTTCGGTACGTAGATTGGCCGACCGAAGAGCGTCGTGGCGTAGCCGGTTTCGTGGATCTCCTCCGCAACGTTACGGCTCAAACTGCTATGCGCAGGCCAACGAGCAGCATAACGATCGAACGCGCGTTTCCCTTCCACAGCGTCCAGCCCTAACGTTGCCATTACCTTCTTCCATCCTGCTCCGTAAGGGATAGCAAAGTTCGCGTTCTTGCTGGCCTTGCGGAGCGTCTTGCGCTTCTTCGGATCCTTCTCATGTGTGTAACGTTTACCGAAGAACGCTTCGGCCGCTAGAGCATGCACATCGTCATCCGGTACTGCACGGATGAGTCGATCCATTAGCTCCGGTTCCTGTGAGTACTGAATGAGGATGCGTGCCTCAATACCTTTGTAATCTACGTGAAAGTTCACCCGCTTCCGACGTGGACGGAAACACCGTCTCGCTGGGATGGGGTAAGGGTTGAGTAGCACGCCTTCCTGCTCTACGTTCTGTAGGTTGGGTCGGCTACAGCTCTCACGACCCGTCTGCGCTCCGCAAGTCTTGATGTCCGGGTGAATGACCCCGAACGCGTCCGCAAGGTCAAGGTAGCTAGCGATGATAGACTGCCCCCTCACCCAACTACGGTACGCTTGGATCAATCCTAACAGAGGGTTGTCTCGGAGTTCCTTCAGCGCTGCGAGCGTATGCTTGTCAACAGCTCGCTTACCAGTCCGCGTCTTCTTGATCAAGGGGTACTTAAGCTCATCGTATATTACATGGGCCACCTGATCTGCATTCCCTGGCTTAAAACTCGGATAGGTTCGATAACGAATCTTCTCGAGCGTGTCCTGCTCCTTTGCGCGGAGCTCTTGGATGAGCTTTCGGCAGTTGTTCCGGTTGAGCATTACACCGCGTCGCTCGATGCGAATGGTTGCCCAAATGAGTTTGAGCTCGAATGTGTAGATGTCCAGTAACAGCGGATCCGACTGAATCTTTGGCCAGAAGAACAGGAATAAAAGCATCGTCCGGTCCACGTCCGCAGCTTGATACGCGTCCATTAAATGTTCAGGCACGCGCTCGAATCCCTTGCCACCTACAATGTAAGGCTTAATCGCCTTGTCCGCCTTCCGGCTATACCCTGCAAGGTCCCACGCTAAATCATCGAGAGCGTGTGAGTAATGATCAGTGATGAGGAGCTTCGCCATGATGTAAGTATCATGTATCACGTTACCTTCCAAGCTCTCCAGCTGGAGGCAACTCTCCGTGAACGCAATGTCGAACTTAGCGTTATGCATGACCTTTGGGGTGAGCCGTCCATCTCCGGTCCACAGGTTCTTCAAGTGATGGGTGTTCGCTGCTTGGGTACACTTGCGGTCCAAGCGGCGCACATCCACCTCCTGCTTTGCTGTGCATGTAGCGTAAGAGAACACACTATCTCCACCATGATAGTTCAGTCCGGTTGTCTCTACGTCGTAGGAGAGCGCTGGTCGGTTGTTGCCGCTCCAGTTGTAAGGGTCCATCCGCACCAGCGCTCTCCTTTCCTCTATCCTCTTTCTATCCGCTCGCTAGTGGCCTAGCGCTTGCCGCGTTTGACGGTCTTCTTTTTGCTTGCCGCAGGTTTCTTCGCGGCAGGCTTCGCCGCCTTCTTTGCGGCAGGCTTCTTGACGGCCTTCTTCGGCGGAGGCACAGGGTCCGGCTCTTCTTCCTGTACTTCAACCGGTTCGCATCCTTCGATTGGGACGGTCCATTCCTCACCGTCCACGTCAACCTTGGCCATCTCTTCGTCTTCCGGGTCGACCTTAGTAAACGTGCCGATGTGCTCGTTCTCTTCGTCATCTTTGAAAGCGACGGTGTCGCCTTCGGCGAGCAGTGCATTGTCGTCGCCGTCCTCACCCTCGGCTTCGGCTTCGGCTTCGGCTTCGGGTTCAGCTTCCGCTTCGCCTTCCTCCTCTCCATCATCCTGCAAGTCGACCAGCTCCTGAACGCGAACGTTCTTGAAGTCGCCACTGGTCTTGACTTGGCCGATGTAGGTCGGATGCTCTTGGCTGATCTGCGCAACAACATCCGGCAGATCTTCGGCACGCGCGGGGATGTCGTACCCCATCTGCTCGATCCATTGGCCGACGAAGTAAGGTCCCTTCTCCGTTTCGAGGCTCATGAAGTCAGTGATGGTCTCACCCTTCAATTCACCATCAGCCACTGTATGTACGCGTTTGATACGCAGCTTACCACTCGTCTGCGCTTCGCCCAGCTCGGCTTCTTGTAGCTGGAAGATGTGCTCACCATCGGGCACCTTGCTCATCACCTCTTCGCGGTTCTTCCATTCCTTGTTCATGGCCGAGAGGCGATTCTTGTACGGGCTACCTGCCATCTTCATGTCTCCTTGTTCTGTGTGGGTTCTTCCTACTGTTTAACGACGCGTCTCACTACCTTCTTTCCGCTTTTCACTCCCTCCTTTCCTCGTTCTTTGCGTTGTCCGATTAGGAACTCTTGCGTAGCTGGGTCTGACTCACGCGCCTTGCCCAGCTGGAGAGCGTTGTAACCCTTCACCGTACCCTTGAAAGCGCCGAGCAACGTCTCGTACCCAACGCCTTCCTTGATCTGGATGAACTGCGGGAGCTTGCCAAATCCTGCGATTGGACGATGTCCTGCCCAGATCATCTCGTCACCTTCTGTCACTATACAACGGACGGTCCGGTTCTGTTCGTCCTTGAAGTATTCCCCGTAGAAGAACATGTCCACCAATGCCTGCACAACCGAGCGACACTGCCCCGACATGTCCGGGTACACCCGATCGTACTCTTCGCCGGTTCGGCTCTTGTGATGTTCGCTCTTGCTGTGTCCCGTGAAGCACACTCCTCTACCCGTCCGCTTGAGCCGATGAATCTGATCCATGAACTCCCGCTTGATGAACTTCCAGCTCTTGCCTCGGTCCTGTACGCCGTACTCATCCGTTCCGGGATAGCTGATGTTCAACTCCTCGCAGACCCAATCCATGCACATGTCATAGGCTCGAGCCGCTGTGTCGATGACCACGTTCTTGAACCGCTTGCTCTGTTCCAGTAGGTCCACAGCGGCACGGAAGTCATTCCAGTTCCGTATGCCTCCTTGCTCATGGTTGAACTCAAAAATGCTCAGCCCCTGTGCTCCGGGTTCCGTCATCAGGAAAATCGTCTCGGGGTAGCTGGAGAAGAACGTAGTCTTGCCCCATTTCTCTCTACCATAGACGAGCGTTGTGTAGTGCTGAAGGTTGGTGTCTACAGGCTTGGGAGCTTCTGGCAGAGTAAACTCCTCACCGGTCGCTGCCTTGGACTTGATGGTCCGTTTGATCTTACGCGCCATTGCCTACTTCCTCCTGTCGTAGCCGAGGAACGATCCCGTCGCACACACGCGTATGAACGGGCAGCTCCACTTCGTTATGCAGGCTCCTTCGTTGCGGTACGTTGGGAGCTCGCCGTTTAACCATGCTTGGAAGTCGATGAGCTTCTGTTCAAGCTCGTGTTTGAACCGGATGAGGTTCTTACGACGAATGACGACGGGGTAACGCACGAAGAATCCTTTAGGATCCTTGCTGCTTTCCTTGAGCGCGCGTTGTTCGATCTGCGCATCGGTGAGCTTGTCCATTCTCCATTGTGGTTTGCGGATAACATTATAGAGAACCTGATGTACGCGCCTTGGGTGCAATTCGATCTCAGTAGCGAGTGCGTACATCAGGTTCTGTGCATCAAAGCCGACTGCGTCGTTAAGGTCAACGCTGATGGCTGCTTTAGTTTTAGTCTCCAGCACGTCGAGCTTACCATCCTCCTCAAACATGCCATCCCGATACCCGAACAGCCAGAACCCCTTGAAGTTCACGCGGAACTCTTTCTCCGCGCCTATCCACTTGCGTCGGGTGAAGTCTGTGCTGTGGAACCGCACGTAAGCAGGCATGAACCCCGCGACCAACGCTTCGCAACGTTCGATCATCTTGCCGTCACCACCACGCTTGAACGCATCGGCTCGGGCGTCTTCGAGCCAACCCTCTAGCAGATCTGGTAGGTTCTTGACCATCTGTTGGTGAAGGCGTTGGCTGGGTCGTTCGCCTTTAACGTGCTCGTAGAGCTGCTCAAGGACAAAGTGGAACAGTCCGCCGAAGGTCAGGCTCTCCTTACTCTCAATCCTCTTCCAGCCTTGGCACTCGTACTTACACTTCTGTCGGCAGGCGAGGAAGCTTTGTAACCGACTATAGCTCACTCCGCGTTGCATGTCGTAGCTCATCTCATTGGTTGGTTCGGGTGGCTGTTCTACCCGTTTGACCTTCCGCAGCTTGAGCCGGACAATACGCTTCTTACTCATCGTTAAGATCTCCCGGAGGGTTATGACTCGCTTGCTCCTCGTAGAGCTGTTCTAGCATGCCTGCCGCCTTCCAAAGCTCATGACACCGAGGACAGTAGAATGGACCCTTATCGCAAATCTGCATATGGCAGATTAGAGCTTTGAGGTGTGAGGAACGCTTTTCTAGCGCCTCGACTCGGTTGTTGTAGTCCGATAGTATTTCGTTAACGCTATCCATGTGATCTCTTCCTTGCCGCAATCTTGAACACCGTAGCCAACCCACGAACGAACGTTCTGTACGCGCTACTCGTTGTTCCTCCGCACCGCAGCACAAACGCCGGATGTACCAAGCTCACTGCATTAGGCCAAGCTCGTTTGCAATGCTTCTCGGCAACCTTACCTAAGAAGACTACGAAGTCAGGCTGCACCCTATCATACGTGAACTTGAGTCTCGGCCAACAGGCTAATGCTTCCTCAGCTGTTGGTTCGCGGTTTGGGCCTGCATGAGCATCGCAAGGACGGCACGCTACTACGTTCGTTATGTAGTAGCTTGGTGCGCTTGCGCCGCTCATGCGTTCTGCGTCCTGTATTCCACGCTGGAGAAGCTTGCCGTTAGGACCGACGAAGGCTTCGCCGAGGATGTCTTCGGTCTTCCCCGGAGCTTCGCCAATGAAGAGGACTTCGGCAGGCCATTGGCCGCGTCCGGGTACACGCTTGGTCCGCGTGCTCTTAAGGTCGCAGCCCTTACACCGGAAACCCTTGAGGATGTGCATGCTACTCCTAGGAGAAAATTGGGGTGCGTGCTACCATTACACTAAAGCCTATCCAGTAGCTTGCTGGATTTATTAGGGCGCTACCCATGCGGCCTCCGGGAATCGAACCCAGTCTACACCCACCCCTTACAACAGACCCTGTGCAGCAAGCCCCATGCCCACTGCATCTGAAACATGATCCGGGTACGTCTGTCCCCATGTGCGTCGAATGCGTTGATCCACCACGCGTTTAGGGAGCTGCCCCTTCCACTCGTTAGGGCTGACGAGTCGCGGGAGTACACCCGTAGTCTGCTCATAACTGACTAACATGTACATCCCGCATAACGCGTAAAGCTTCCCAAGGTCCCCACGCTCCACGCATGCATGGCTCTTGGCGCTCTGGAACTGTTCGGGGTACTCTATCACAACTTCATTCGGCTGCCATATCGACAAAGACTCAGCGAACCACAGTGCTAGCCGGAACTGCCGTTCTCGCCAGTCTCCGCGCCCACCTGCACGCTGACGCACGGCATCGGGCGGTCCGTCGAGCTTACGAAAGAAGGCAAGGCCCGTCCCGCCCAGTCCGGGATCAACGAAGACGACGTTGGTGTGGAGACCTACCATCCAATCCTTATTCATAGCCGCGTCCCCTCTCCACTTGGTTCACCGATGTAGCACCAATTCATCTCTTCTTCTACAGTCGTCCCGCGTTCTAACGCGCGGAAGATGGCGTCGTGCTGTTCGCGTAAGCCTATGTCAACTGGCTTGCGTGGAATTGGAACTAAGCAGCCCGACAGGAAGAGGAGCACGACTAAGACTGCAAAACTGGAACCCGTCGGAGGAGTCGAACCTCCTTGCCCCGTCCGTGGACAGTGGGTGCGTACGACGCACTGAACATCGACTGGCGGACTAACCTTTGGCCTCCTCGGATTAGCGTACTTGGCGTCCCAAGACTCTTTGCAACCGAGGCGCTCTCCCTGAGCTATGCGGGTACTGGAGTGGCCTTCGGGAATCGAACCCGAACCTCGCCGTGGTGGCTTCCCCTTACAGGAAAGGTGCACCCTTCTTGACAGGGGGCGTGCTACCATTACACCAAAGCCACTCTTCTTCATCAATTTAACGTCTCCGCCTTGCGTTGAACTGTTGCCGGAGGATGGCGTCCATGGTTCCTGTGCTGCCTAAGGACTTCATCCTCAGCCCTTTGCTAATGTCTTCATCTATTGTGCCTTTGGTAATCATCTCGATGACCGTTAGCTCACGTTCCAGCTTGCTGAGATGCACGTTCCGGTCTTCCGTTTGGGTGCGCATCAGGTTTCCGAGTGGGTTGCTGTAGTAGATGCTCACATCCGCCCTGCTCAGTCGCATACCCATCTCGCCTACTGCGTGCTGAATGACCAGCGTGTCCAGCTTACCTTTATTGAACTGGTCCACGGCTTTCATCCGTAGAACCTTCTCCACCTTGCCTGTGAGCCTCTGCACGCGTCGACCTGCTTGTGCAAGTCTGCGGGTGATGTGATCTATCTCCAGCAAGAAACCCGCCCACACCACGACAGCATCTCCGTGGTATTCACCGTCGAGCAGGTGAACGAGGTCGTTGACCTTATCCTCGCAGACGAGTTCTTTGTCGAACCATCCTCCTGCTAGTCGGCGCATCCACGTATAGCGCGTTCCTGCCCAAACGGTCGTATCTAGCACACTACCGTTGAGCTGGAGTTCAAAATCATGCTCCATCTTGCGGTAAGCCTTCTTCAGATCCGCAGGGAGCTCAAAGCTCCGCGTAACGTAATGCTTGGTCGGCTCGAGGTTCCAGTCCTTCCGGCGCATCACACATGCCCGACCCGCAACGTACTTCTCCACGCGCTTACGCGTTCCGGGTAACGGGCACCACTTGTTATCCACAACCGTAAAGAGCTTCTTCCTACAAACCCACCAATCGGTGAACCCAAAAGCAAACCCATCGCAGAAGGCAAGCTGCGGCCAGAACTCTAAAAGGTGTTCGGGGTTTGGCGTACCGGTCATTACCCACCGATGCCGTACGTGGTCTAGTCTGTTCAACCAGAACCGTGCTCGTCGGGTGCGGAAGTTCTTAATGCAGGTGCTCTCGTCGATACACACACAGTCCCAGTCTACATGATCTTGACGTGCTATCTCAGGGATGTGTAAGTGGATGTCAGGGTGTGCAATGTTCCATTTCCGCGCGGCTCCCAGCTGGAGAAGACGTTCTGTTCGTGTGCCGTCGAGCGTCTGCCAGCTTGGCTCACCTTCTAGTTCAAGCTCTTCGATCCAGCTGCCATGCGCGCTCGTCGGTGCAATGATGAGGACGCGCAACTCTTCGGCTCGTGGTTTGTAGGCTTTGGCCCTGCGGATGAACACGGTACTCTTCCCCATCCGTGGATCCACGAACAGAACCGGATGCTGCGTTTCGTAAGCGTAACGGAGCATCTGTTGCTGATGAGGCCAGAGTTGGCGTGCCATGTCTCACTCCTAATAACGAGCTGCTCTGAGGAAGGGTGCGGGAAAGTGCGTAATCTACCCTTGCATGCCCCCAGAGCGAGCTCGCTGCCGCTGCACTTGCAGTCGGCTTCCACTTAAAAAGAAACCCCCCGAGCGGGAGTGAGTCGCTCGGGGGGCTTTGCGGTCCGAACAGGCTGGGCAGACTGTTCGGTCCGGGGATGCAGGGAAGGGTTAGCTAGCCTTGCTCACCTTACGGACGACACGGCGAGGTGCAGCCTTCGCTTGGGGGGTCTGCCCCTTGGCACCAGTAGGAGCTGGGGGCGTCTTTGCCTTGCGGGTCGCCTGCTTGGGCGTTTTACCCTTTTTGGGAGCCTGTTTCGGCTTGCTTGCCCCCTTCTGGGCTTTCACCTTTTTGCGACTCTTTTTCTCCTTTTTGGGGCCGTCCCCCATCGCCACAACCTTCAGCTCCGGTCCCTTGTACTGGATGCCCCCATCCGGCGTCAAGGTGAACATCTCGGGATGCATACCGAGCGTCCTGCGCCAGTAGTTCTTTCCTGGGACGTTGTCCTTCATCCACGCCTTGAGTTCCTTAACGCTCTTCCCCTTCTTGACGAGGCCGACGATTTTCGCCATCACCTCATAGCGACGGGTCCCGAGCTTGAACCGCACCTTACTGTCGGGGTCGATGGGGTTCTTGCTTCCGGGAAGTACCGTAAAGGTAGTCTTCGCTGCCTTCAGGGTCTTCGCCTTGTTACTTTTCGGCTCCTTCTTCTTGCTGGCCATGGTAATGATGACCTCCTGATCTGGCTGTGCCCGACGATCCGCTTCACGGCACTCTGCCGTAGCTGGATTGGGCGAGGTTAAGTGGGCGTGAACGCACTTGTCATTACAGAAGATGCCGTAGCCGTAGTCGACGGCGTTTGGGCCGACCTTCTTCTTGCACTTGTCATGAGTGCATCGTGCCCCTCTCTTGACCTTGCGTACAGGCATGGTCACTTCCTCCAACGCTCGTGCCCTTCGCTCCAAGAAGGGGGGAGAGAAGCTGTAGAGTAGCCCCTCAGCTTCTCTGGACCCCCTCAATTGGAGTTCGTAAGCAGTCGCACGTTCAATCTGGTCCATGCGCCCACTCAACTTGCATCCTGAGAACACAACCTGAACGACCGAACGGACGAACCTCCCCCGCGTATCCTCATCCATCCGTGCACACGTATTCAGGAACCAGAGAGCCTTCTCTCTGGGACTGATAGCTGGACGATCGAGAATTGCAAGTGCGCCTTCCGGCATGCTGCTCACTCCTTTGCAGGGGCAACCATTGTCGCTTGCACTTTCCCGCGTGCAAGTTCTTTTTGACAGAAACGCAAAAGTAACCACTCAACTGCCTTCCTTTACTTGGGGTTGGCTGTCCGCAGAATTTTTCGTTTCGCGCAAGTCCGTTAGAATCTTACGCGTGAACTTCTGCGCTTCCCGACGTTTGTCTTTCAAGCGGTTGAGCTTGCGGCGTGCAGCATCGATCTCCTTATCTATGCTAGCCTTGATGTGTTCTTCTTCCTCCTGTGCTTTGAGAGCCTCAATCTTCTCACTCAGCGAACGGCAGAGGCTCTCAGCCTCTGTAATACGAACAGGGAGGTTATCTAGCTCGGCTTGTGCTTCCTCTAACTCCTTCCTCGCAGCTTCCACCCGAGCAACGGTACGTTCGAAGATGACGCCTGAACGAGCGTTCTGAATAAACGCCCTCTCCGCATCCAAGCGTTCGCGCAGGGTACGGATAGCCCCCGCGCGAACGCCCTCCACTCTTTGCCTAAGTCGCTTCATGCTATCTCAGGCTCCTTTACTTAGTGTCGGCCTTCTCTGTCTCTGCCTTCTTCTCCTTGAGAGCCTTGAGCTTGGCTTCCATTTCCTCGATCTGCTTGTTGAGCTTAGCAGTTCCATCTCCTTGAGCGATGAGGTACTCTTTACGGGTCGCCCAGTACTTCTCATTGTAGTCGCAGAACAGGAGGTCGCCTTTGTACCCAACGATGAAGCTCTGCCGCTTGAGTCGGCGGGTGGGGTGCTTGATCTCCGGGACGGCAGTCAGGTTAGTAGGTACTGCTTTCTTCTTCGTTCCCCCTTCCTCAGTTTGGGCTTGGCCTTGCGCCGAAGCCTTCTGTTGCCCAGACGTCTTTCCGTTCTTCTTATCCTTCGACATGTCCAACTCCTTTGCCCTCTTGGGCAGCTCGGTCCGCCGTCTGCGGACCACACCCCCGAGCCTGCATCCACACTGGAGAAGGCTCGGGCGTGTGGTTCGTTACCCTTCCATCTGTGCAGATGTACGCCAGTTTTCCAGTTCTACCTTGGCCGAGTCAATGTCCGCCGCCAAGTGCGACGTGTCAATGCCGTGCAGGTCCAGCTTCTCGAGATACTCGAACGTCCGGATGACGGTCCGGACCTCATCTCGGTCTTCCTTGTCCCATGGCCCCCAGCTCAAGTAGTGCTTGAGCTTGAAGCCTACCGCGTCCAACAGCATGAGCATTACCTTTTCGTTTGGTCGTCTCATCGTTCCTCCTAGTGGCTTATCAGGAAACCATTAATGAAAGCGAGCGCTTCTCCGTAGCCAACTCCATTGGCTACTAATACCGTTAAGTGCTCGGAACATGTATGGAAATCTACTCCCACTCCCCCGTAATGCTCCATAGCACATTTCATGGCTCTGCGGATTTTAGGTAAGGGATAACCCGTCACGTCAAGCGACTTCAGTGGGTGTGGCAGTGCCACCTCCTTATCTGATCTTAGCTGCACGTACAATCCGCTCACCATGAACCCCCTCTCGTAGCAGACGTTACACCAGTTGAACCTCCGTATAATCCCACCTCTTAGTGGTGCTTCCGCATCGTACTCCGCACCACACCCTTGGCAATGTGCCTTGTCCACTTAACACCCCGCTTTCTGAATGAAACCTAAAAAGTTCTTGCTGCGTGTCAGCGCAACGTATTCGACGTTCTTCTCTTGCTGAATGTCCTCCTCTGTCTTGGCGAAACTAGAAGGCATGAGATGAGGGTGCAGAATGAACACTGTCTCCGCTTCCAACCCCTTAGCTCTATGCACTGAACTACAGATGATGCCCTCCTTCTCATCATCAGCAAACAGGTTCTGAATGTAATCTACAACGCTCCCTATCGTTTCCATCTCCGGTCGGCTGGCGATAGTCTGGATTACGCCACACCTGTCGTCCACCAGCTGCGCTGCGCTGTCCTGCCCTTTGTTGATGAGCTTGCTTACCTCACGTGTTCGGTAGGCGTCGAGCGCATCTAGCAATTCGGGCAACGTGCTCACACGGAACATCTCGATCAAGCTCACCAAGCTTGCGCCGATGTCCCTGCCCTTTATGGTCGCTTTCCGACCAGAACGAATCAGGTCCAAGCAAAGCGAGACGAGAGGCGCGTTCGTGCGGCAGAGCACCATGTCGCCGTCCTTGAGTTGCTTCTTTGCTTCGGCTTCGGTGTAGTGTTCGACCACTCCGGGCTTCGCCTGTTCCCACGGTTCAATCTCGGGGACCAGTCGTTGCGCTAGCTCCACGTGCTTCCGTGGGCATCGGTAGCAGATGTTCAGCGGCAACCGTTCGCTCTTCAAGCATGCGATGAGCAGGGGGATCGCCTGTGTATGCGCTCCACGGAACCCGTAGATGCTCTGGTACCGATCACCCACGACCAACGCGCGTCCCGCGCTGGAGGCAGCCACTAGGTTCTCTTTGCTGTTGCCCTTACAGAGGAACCGCTGTACGACCTCCATCTGCAACCGATTCAGGTCCTGTGCTTCGTCCACTACCACCCACTTATACTGTTCTGTCGGGTAGTCGTGGACATAGATGTGCCAGATCATGTCATCAAAGTCGATAACCTCTTTCATGTTCTTCGCGTACTCCAGCACCTCGGGGAGATACCGGAATACGGCTTCTTCATGTTCTTCGCTCGTGAATACAATGCCGTACTGACCGAGAAGATTTTCCATGGCAGACTTGTCGTTTGGTTCCGTTAACGTTGCTTTGCACAGACTGCCCAAGCGCATGAGCGTCTTGCTAACCTCGGGTCGTATCTTTAGGGGTAGTTCGCCGTCTGCGTCCATGAACCCTTTAATAATCGTGCGCATCTTCCCTTGGTCGATCTGCACTCCGGGGACCTGCTTTTTGATCGCGCGCAAGCAAACGCTGTGGAACGTGCCGCAGCTGAACCCAATCGGCAGCTTGCCGCGTAGCTCGTCAGCGATGTGCTTGTTAAACGCCACGAATAACGCCTCCATCGGGTTAGGGATCAACGTGGCAACGTGCACGGCAGTCGTCGTCTTGCCACTTCCGGGGACGGCTTCCACGGTTGCATTCCCCTTGCCGTACTGCACCCAATCGAAGATCGCCTGCTGGTACTTGCTCGGGTGCTTGATCTTGGAACCGGAACCCCCACCTCCTCCTCCTCCTCCTCCACTGTAGGGTCGGTAGCCTTTGCAACGTGGGTACCGACTGCATCCCCAAAAGCTACGACCCGTCTTGCGATTACTGCGCTGACGCATCGGGCTACCGCAGGTTGGGCAGCTTGGTACCTTTGCTGCGGTCGCTCCGGTTTCGCGGAGCGTCTTGATCTGCACGCGACTGAGTCCACGCGCTCCGGTCTTCTTAACCTTGGGCTTCTTGCTTACTCGTGGCATTGCTCTCTCCTTAGTTATCATGCTTAGGGTTGATGCGGAAGCAGTCGATCAGGGCTTTAGTATGCCCGAGGAGTTCGCCTGCCATGTCTGTGAGTTTGTTGGAGTAGTCTTCGTCATGATCGCTGTACCCGAGTCCGTGGACTACCTCATGTAAGGCTGAGACAACGATCTGATTCAAGTCACCCCTCGCCTTGTTCTTGCTGTAGTTGAACCGCTTGGTCCACTTGGAGCCGTCCATGCACACAGGGTTGATGAAGTACACCCTTCCATACTGCTGGCTCCATTCGTGCTGCGCAATGACGCCACCATCATTGAAAATGAACCCTACGGAGAACGTATCCTCGATTCCGTAGATCGCATGTATCTTCAGTAGTACCTTAGTCCAGATCATTAGTAACCGATAAGCGTACCGGCAGAACTTCGGGCTATCCGGTCGGTAGTCAGGCTTGACCGTTAGGCTGGTTTCGTTCTTGATGATAAGGTCTGTGGCAATCTGGTAAGCAGCATCCTCCAGCTGGGCAGCTTGCGCGCGCTCCTGCTCGTCTTGTGAGGAGTAACTTGCTGCGAGGTTCACTTGTAAGTCGATCGTTGGATGTACCTCTAAGTCTACCGCTGCTTCTGTTGGCTGCTCCACGACCTTCCCCTGCGTAAGCGTTGCTCCTTGCTGTGCAATGCGCTTGGCCTGTTTCTCCATGCCCTTTGCCTTGCAGCGTTCTCCGGGATAGTGGAGGTACTGCGTTCTGTGCTGCTTAAGTGCCTTGCGCTTGTTCACCAACAGGTCGGCCATGAACTCTTCCAGCTGCACTCGGGGTTCGTGCTGGAGAGAATCTCTGTTGGCTGTTAGCGTTGCTGCGCTGTCACCGGTGAGCTCCAGCACAACACAACCCGGATGACGCGTGTACGCGGTGAACATCGGCGTCCCGTCAATGCGGACGACGAGTGCGTTGCTGAGCTGCCGATTGGTATAGGCTTTAGCAAACAGTAGGTCGCGCCGGAAGTAACCCTTGTGGAGTCGCTCCTCGACTAGCGTATTGTTGAGGACGAAAGCACACTTCACATTACTCATCACAATAAACCGCGCGAACGCGCGGAGTAGGTCGTCTTCTACGTTACCCTTAATCCATACGTCGCTCAGCGTACCATGCAGGGGCTCCTTTGCTCGCCGAGCGTTAATCTCATACTCTGCGCCGGAACCTTTGACCTCCCACTCGCCGCTCTCAATGCTGTAGCGTTCCCAGCAGAAGTACAGTAGCTCCTTCGCCTTCCCAAAACCACCTACGCTACCATGGAACCTCTTGCCGCTCTCACCGAGACTGAGCAGCTTGTCTTCGAGGATCTCGCGCGTCATCGGTGAACCATCGTTACCGACGATAAGCTGAGTAGCTCCCTTATCTTCATGGTACGTAACGTTCACGCCGATGTTCTTGCTTCCGCAGTCGATGGAGTTCTGCATGAACTCTCGCGCGAGCGCCCACTTCCAGTTACTGTAGTCGAGCTTTGCATTCTGGAAGAACGAAGGACCGATCTTGACTTGCTTCTTCATGGTTAGCTCCTTAGTAACTCAGCCGGATGTAAACTTCGCCGCTCTCATTGTCAACGAGAGCAACCTCTCTACCTTCATCCTCGGTGGTCACGAGGTCGATCTTGCTCTGCGCGACTTCATCCAGTCTCTGCAGAGCTTTTCGCGCTTGCTGGATGGAGTGCATATCCTTAGCTTCCTTGATGGACACGCGTTGTTCCAGCTGCATAAGGACATCACGTAACGCTTCCGCAATGTCTACCGTAACGCGTCCCCTCTTCTTTGTCTTGGTGGACTTAAACATGGCGCGAGCGGTTTCAACCGCATCTTGGAGGTTATCCGTGTAGTAGCGCTCCGCTTCCGACGAACCCTTACGTCCTACGCGGTATTCGCCATCCTTACGCGTCATCGTGTAGCCTTCAGGAAGAAGCATTCGTGCCTTCGCGAAGGTCAACGGATCCGACGGTTGAGGCGGAGCAACGGGGACCTCCTTCTTTGTGCTGAGGACGGACCAATCGTTCTCGTTCTGTCCCATGCGGAAAGCCGTACCGTTCTCATGGTAGATATGTGCGTCGCAGCCTTCGGGCCAGCGTTCGTCACGTTCCAACGCGAGGTAACACTGCGTCGCATGCTGGAGAGAAGACACACGATGTATTGCGTTCTTGCTGAAGTGTCCGGGGGTTGTCTCGCGGACTGCGTAGAGCGTTCCTGCGGTGTCCATCTTGCGTTCTAGCTTCACGACCTTCGCGAGGACCTGCTTGTCACGGACCTCGGCATCGTGGGTCCAGTCCAGTCGGAAGGCTGTTCCTTCTTCATCTACGAAAGCAACCGTCTTCCCGTCTTCGTGGAGTGCAACCCCAACGTCCCAAACCTCATCGTACTGGAACACGCCGATAGCTTCCATCGGCCCGTTCTCGGGGATCACGAACATCCGGACTACCTTTTCATTGCTAAACATTGTGTTCACTCCTTGTTCAGGGTTTAGGTTAGGGGCTTGCACTTCGCAAGCCCCCTGAGTTCAGGTTCAGCATGCAGAAGACATAAAGCCCATGCCCTTCAGCTCCTCCAAGGAGCAGTCCGGTGTGAGCATGCAACAGAACCGCATCGCGGCTTCCTTGCTGGAGAAGGCGATTCCGTGCGGGGACATCAGACAGAAGTACTCCTCGTCGATCTCGTAGAACACGCTGACGCCTTCCGGGTCGGCGATGACGAGCACATCCAGTCCGCGCATCTGCCCTGACCCGATCAGCGGTCGGTCGCCGTTTGCCCAGCACGTTGCTCCGGCGAAGCCGTCCCAATCCCTGTCCTTGAATGCGTGCATCTCCATCGTTCACTCCTCCTTGCTTGCGGGGATCATGCGCGGACCGATTGCCCGTGCTGCCCAGTCCCCGACTTGATTAACCGTTCATCGCCTTCTTGACTGTGTCCAATCCACGTTTGATGATCTTCGCATCTCCGGGGAACCCGATTGCCTTCGCAGCTGCGTAACCGATCTCAAGCGTCTTCAGCGCGCGGCTCGGGGTGTAGTACTGACCGATTCGCACCTTGCGTGCGACTGCGTTCGCCTTGCGGATCTGCCGTGTCGTGTGCTTCATTGTTCTGCTCCTTTTGTTTGCGTTCTGTCTCATGATCACTCCCTCCACCATTGGGGCGTCTGCCGTCACCCCCTGCGGAGGGGGGTCCTTTTTGACCCGTTGCCGGTCACACGCCGGAAACACCAATAGAGGGTGGGTTTGCTTTTCCCGACGAATCTGCCCAACCCTTGTGGGCACAAGGATTTAGTCCCACGACTCGTCCCTGTGCTGCACAAAGTGCAGGACTGTTCCAACATGCAAGGACTTACATCACCGAGCAAGGTTCCGATTTTGGAACCCCCCCTCACCCCCCTCCCCCCAAACGACCTGCAAGAACTAAAGGGGGTACTCGCAAAGACCTGCAAGGAGGGAGCTAAGCTTAGTCGTGGTAACGACTTGCAAGCGTTTTGACGGACTTCGCTGGGTACTCAAAACGGGAGACAAAATCGGCGTCGTGGCTGCAAGTCCTTACAGGTCTCGTATTTACAAAAGGTGCAAGCGACTCGCGCTTAGGTCGCGATTCCCATGGTCCAAAAGATGCAAGCAGTCGCAAGGGGCCACAAATCGGGAACGACCGGAACAGCCCCCCACGCGGACGCAGGGGCTACGATTTTCGTCCGCCGGTGACAACATCCTCCCCGTACCGCAAACAGCCCCCCAGCTCTCTGCATTTAGTCCCTGCGGCATCCCCTGTGCTGCCCGTGCAGCCCTGTCCAGCCCTGCCGCAAAGCAAAATGACCGGAATGCACCCCCCAGTGAGGGACCCCCTTTAACAGGTGAAAGCTGGTGGTTCTAAAAGGGTAAAAGGACTCCCCCTCTCAGGGGGGTGTTCCGGTCATTTTGTTAACTGCCCGGAACGGTGGATTCGTCGGGTTCTCCACTCGCAGCTTGCTTAGGAATAGGACCGAAGACGCGCCTGACTCTTGGGGTAATCACATTGTAATACCCAACTCCAACTCCGAACAGTGGACCCGTGTAGGTGTGCTTTACAGGGACGACGTTCTGATACGTGTTGAACTGTTGGAAGAACCCCCATACATGAAAGACGGTATTGTTATTCAAAGTAACTGGAAACTCTAGTATCTTCTGCGGAGTGCCTTCAATAGAGATTTGGTTAAGGTCAGAGTCTAACGGTACTACTTCTATCGTCTGACTAAAGTTAGTTACATCAGTCTGTGGGCCAATATCTACCTCCCCTCCGTAATCAGGTACAGCTGCATTGATTGTTAGGAACAGTAAGTTCTTTCCGAACTCCCATGCCTGCGACGGCACCTCTCCTCCATCAATGCTGTACCGGTAGCGAGTTATATTACCTCCTATCGCTACTTGATTGGTATAAATAACTTCCTTCCACTCACCTTCTTGGAGAATGAACACCGCACCCGGAGGATCAGTTAACCTATCACCCATTACGCGCTAACCTCTAGTAGCACTAAGTCGAACTCCGCATCCCACACAAGAGAACAAGTATCAGCAGAGTTAAAGTTCCACGCGTCCGTCCGCAGCCTGAGTCCGCAGGCTAAGTCAGGTATCGTTGCTTGAGCGTTTATTAGTCCGTAGCACCGATTGTACCCGCTTACACCCGTACCGACTGGTCTGCCTTCGTAAATGCTAGCTGAACCTATCACTGATGCAGTAGAATCTACCCATTCAATCTTATAAAGCACCTTCGGACCGGTAGCCATCCCCAAGCCCCAAGTCCTAAAGCCGTTCGCGGTTAGTTCATGCTTGACCAACCCAACATGAGAAAGACGATTTGCAATCAGCGTAACTGTATGATCAAGTGTGTTCTGCCAGAGAATACTATCGTAAGAGGTTCCGCTCCATCCGGGAGTGGTGTTAGAGCCTGAAGAAACCAACCCACTTGCCTTATGGATGCTCACTCCGCCTTCAGACGATATAAGTGCAATGCGTCCGTCATACACCCGACGCGCGCGGTACATCTCCTCTTTCATTACCTTACGACGCTGTAGTTCGTTTGCTGCTTCCTCTCGCGCGTTGCTAGAGGGTTCTCTCCAGTCAAGACGCTGAGTCCCATGTAGCCCGTCAACCGCTCTCCAAGCAACCTTC
>Ga0316201_10000062_pt1 | contig 42110 bp, 33 predicted proteins | sample CS6wburrow_MG_FD_204516 | JGI IMG/M metagenome (GOLD analysis project Ga0316201, IMG submission 204516) | Coastal sediment microbial communities from Delaware Bay, Delaware, United States - CS-6 worm burrow | ecosystem: Environmental > Aquatic > Marine > Coastal > Sediment | place: USA...
TCGTTCTCGGCGCCCTGCTCGCGGCCTTCGCGCGCTGGGACATCGCGCGCGCCGAAACCAAGCTGGCTCCTTCGCGCTGGAACGCAGGCGTCGGTGTCGCCCTCGTCCTCGGCGCCTGCCTGGTCGCCTTCGTTGGGCGTGACCTGAGCTGGGCGACTTCGGCGCGGCCGCAGGGGAACGAGCGGCTGATCCATTTGTTCGTCTACAACTACAGCCGGCTTTGGCCGGAGCACCTGGACTACCGCGCCATCTTGACGGGCTTCGCGATCGCGGCGGGCCTGGCGACGGCAGCGGCGGCCTTTCGCTACTGGCGTCCGGTCGCTACGCGTGCCCTGGTGGCGGTGGCGCTGTTGTTTTGCGTATGGGGCTTGAACGTCTACATGGTCGACCTCTCCGATCATTGGGGGATTCGCGATCTGACCCAGCGCTACTACGACCTTCGGCAAGGCGCGGACGAGCCCCTGGTCGCCTGGCAGATGAACTGGAAGGGCGAGAACTTCTACACGGGCAATCGCGTCTATGTCTTCGCTGAAACCGACAACAAACGGATTCGCGATTGGCTCGAGGAGAACGAGGGCCGGACGGCCTATTTCGTTCTCGAGCACAAGCGGCTCGAGAAATTCCGAAAGCTCGTGCCGGAGCGGGAGATTCGGGAGCTGTCGAGCAAACGGGACAACAACAAGTTCCTGCTGGTCGAGCTTGAGATCTGATCCGAAAATAGGATAGAATTCACTCGCTTGTAGGTTTCGGACGTACTGAACACCAAAAACTGGACTGATTTTCAGTACTGAGCGATCCTCTGGATCCAATGCCAAATCACGATGAAAAACTAGGCTGGCGTCTGCTCGAGACGCTGTACGAGCTGGGCCGAGCCGACATCCAGGCAAGCCCCGCGGTGCTTGCAACCTGGCTCGATGTTCCGGAAACCCGCGTTCAGGAGCTCCTTCAAGGGCTGGATGCGCAGGGCCTGGTCGATCAGGCGCGTTGTCGACTCTCGATGCAGGGTCTGGTGCTCGCTGTCTCGATGCACGGCGCCCAGAAGCTGTCCCGACAGTCGTTCGCCGCCTGACCTGCCTTGACAGGCTGGGACCCAAACAGTATCCCGCCCTCTCTTCAGCGGAAGTGGCGGAATTGGCAGACGCGCATGATTCAGGTTCATGTGTCCGCAAGGACGTGGAGGTTCGAGTCCTCTCTTCCGCACCCAGCGCCTTGTAATTGCCACTAGTGTATCTACGAGGACATCGAACCGACGGTGTACTCGCCCCGCTTTGCGGGGCTCCGTACTGCACCTGGAATTCGGCAGCTACACGGACTCACGTCCGTTCCGCTTTGCCGTATTCCAGTCACAACCGAGTCCTCTCTTAAGACGTGCGTGGGGCCTAGCTCGGATTGCCAGCCTAGGTGCCCTGGGTCTGCAACTTTTGCATAGGGCCCGCATGTTATTTATAGCTGTGGGGCTATTGGCTTGATTCGTCTTCTTTGATTTCAACTACTTAGCTCTTTCTAGAACTCGGTACGGGAGTTGCATCTAGAGCGGACGTGGTTGGGAATTCTAGAAAAGGGCGCGAGGGGCTGACGCTGGTGGAGCTCATGGTCGTTTTGGCGGTCATGGGTGTGCTGGTGAGTGCGGCTCTGCCGAATATCGGCGATGGCTTTGCCGACCGGCGGGTGGCGATGGTCGCGCGGGATGTAGTGTCGCTGTTTCAGCGAGCTCGGTACCTGTCTATGGCTCACGGCCGCGCACACCAAGTGGTCTACGAGAATGACGGGGGCACCGCCCTCACGGAGCCCTGGGCCTTCGAGACCCTGCGCGGCACGAGCGCTGGTTGCGCCTTGACGAGTTTCGAAAACGCTGGCGGCACAGTGCTCGCGGACATGGACTGCGGGGCCAACTGGCGCTGCGTCGACAACCTCTACCCCGACACCTACGACACGGACCCCGGCGATGCCGATTTCATTCGCGTCGACGGATGGAACGACAGCACCTTCTGCTACGAGGCCGGCTCGAACAACCAGGTCTTCGTCGAAACGGTCTTGTTTTCGAACTGGCAGGCGAACCCAGTGCAGTCGGGCTTTGGATTCCTCGTCTACCGCCAGCTCAACGGCACCGCCGAGGGCGTCACTCGAAAGGTGTTGATCCCTTCGGGAACCGGAACCCCACGGATACTGCGATGAACCAGCTGCGCAACAAGGCAACATCAGGCTTCACCCTCATCGAGGTCATGATCGCGATCGGCATCATGACCGTCGGCTCCCTTGGCATCCTCGCGATGCACCAGTCGGTGAGCCATGCGAACCGAACCGCGCTCGAGATGAACACCGCACTGGCGATCACCGAGCGCTGGATCGAGCGCCTGGAGCGAGACTCGCTTTCCTGGACGGAGCGGGGCCTCAATAGCGCATCGCTCACTGGAACCCAGTACCTCGAGGCGCTCGCCGGCGAGGTCAACCCGACCGATTGGTTTAGGCCGAACCTAAACACTACGGTCTTCGCGGACGGCGAATCCTATGGGTTCGACCACTTCGGTGATGACGTGGACCCCGGGGACCCGGCGAAATACTGTACCAATCTGCGCATGCGCTGGCTCAGGCAGGGGAACTCGGCCCGGGTCGACATCCGCACCTTCTGGTTCCGCGAGGGCCACATGGTCGGCACCCCGACCCACGCGAAATGGGTGGATGGAGCCGCATTTCGGGGCGCGGATTGCGACGCCGCGACGGCGGACGGCTGGGGCCTCGCCGACGCGGACGATCCCCCGCCAAACATCGACGTGGTCTTCGCATCCACCGTAGTGACCTGGCTGGTTAGGGAGGGCACGTGAGGAAAGAAGGCTTCACTCTCATCGAGCTGATGGTGGCGATGGTCGTCGGCCTCACCGCGATCACCTCGGTGTACACCCTTGGCTCGTCGATGAGCCGTCAGTTTTACGAAGAGCAGCGCACCGCGACGACGCAGGGCTCATCCCGCGCAGCGATCATGGAGCTTCGCCGAGACATCTCTCGCGCGGCCCTGTTCGGCACGCCCAATGCGGGAAGCGAACCGCGCTGCGAGGCCACCCTGCCCACTCTCCCCCAGCTCGGAGGCGGCCCCCTCCCGATGGGCGCATTTCAGTACTACCAGGACTACGACCTCGGCGTCCTCGACCCCGACGGAGACAACGTCGCGGCAGGCGTACGCGCCGACCGGCTTCGCGTTCTCACCAGCCTCTTTCTCACCGACCAGCTTCTGGTCGACGCGGTGAGCCCCGAGGGGACGCACATCATCCTGGACAGCGGCAATCAGGCGTATCAGCGGACCTTCGCCTGGGGCCAGGCCTCGGGCCCGTTCACTGGCGTCGCGCCGGACTACCTAGGCGGCACGCTCGACTGGGACGCGGCCTGGGCGGGGGAAGCGGCGAGCTGGAACGGCATCGGCCAAAAAGGAGCCCGCGCGTTCCAGACCGGCTCGGTCCTTCACATCGAATCGCCTGCCGGGCAGCACTTTTTTCGGACGACCTTCAACAAAGCGGACAACACCCAGAATCAAGTGCGGTTGGTCGTGAACCCAGCACTGCCCGTCTCGACCGCCTGTCTTCCGGGAGCGGGTCAGGGCTCCAGCATCGCCCCTCTGCAATGGGTCGAGTACGCACTGGTCGACCCGTTCGATGCTGCCTCGGTTGGCGCCAGCTTCATGAATTTCGACGAGGTGTTCTTCGTCGACCTGGACGCATCGAACCCCTTGGAGGATTTCGGAAACGCCGACGAGACCGCGCTTCGCGAGTTCCGCAACGTCATGTTGGTGCGACGCATCTTGGACCCGGCGGACGGCAGCGTGAAGCCCGGCAGCACGCAGGTCGTGGCCGAGTTCGTCAGTAATTTCGAGGTATCATTCCTCGTCGATGAAAAGACGGCAAGGAATCTGCCTCCGGATATCGCACCCGAAACGGACGAAGGGACGATCAACGGGGCCCCAGAAGACGTCCGCGCAGTCCTCATCGACTTGGGCATCCGCAGCCCCCTCGAGGACCCGGCGCTTCCATTCGCAGCGAATCCCACATCTGGAACACGCTTCGAGGTGAACCCCGCTGAGCTCGGCTCGGCGCGGGTGCGCCACATCCGCATCGAAATCCCGGTGATGAGCATAGCCAGAAAGAACCTCTAATGAAGCATCCTCGCAAACAAGAAGGGGCCGTGCTTTTCGTCGTCTTGATGATCGTGATGGTCGGCACGGCAAGCGCCTTGTTCTCGGCCACGACGGTGTCGCACGAGGTCCGCGGCACCGGCTTTGCCCGGCAGCACATGCAAACCCGATACGCCGCCCGCGCTGCCCTCATCGGCGCGCTCGAGTGGATGGACATCTTCGGCCCGACGACAGTCCGCGACATCTTGCAGACCAGAGGCGCCAACGACGCGGTCCTCTTCCAATGCACGCCCCCCCCGCCGGCTACGCCGGTGAGCTGCTACCCGGAGCCTGCCTTGCCGAACAACCGCCGGGCCTACCGACTCTACGAGCAACACTTCGAGACCCTTATCGAGGCCGACGGCAGCGGCCCCCTTCAGAACATGCCCGTCGATGGGGATTCGGTCTTCGGCCCCGGTTCGGCTTACACGCCGGTGGTGGTCGTCGACCTCTATGACGAGCACATCGTGAACAAGCTTCCGCCAGGCGCGGCTGCGCAAGGTGGCACGAAGTTCAAGTACATGCGCACGACCATGACGGCTCGCGGCCGCGCGCAGGTGGGGGCAGTCGCCGACTACGCCGAAGGCGTCCCCGAGGAGGGCGGACGCCAATGGAACGAGGCGGGCGCCGACATGCGCGCCTACATCGTTAGCGGGCCATTTCTTTCGGGGTCACAACAATGAGATTCTGGCTTCACATCGCCCTGCTTGGCATCCTGGCCTTCACGTTTAGTCCTGGCGCCAAGGTCTCGGCGCAGGCCCCCGACATCCGAAACATCCGGCCACACGTGATGCTCCTGGTCGACACCTCGGGTTCGATGGAGCGAAAGCCGAACTGCCTGTGCACGACGCCGGCATGTCTCGAGTGCCTCCCCGTCTGCGCGCCAGGCAACTACGAGCAGAACCGCTGGTCCGTCGTGGCCCAGGCGCTGACCGGCGAGTTCAGTCCATACGAGTGCAACGCCGACCTCCGAATTGGCGGCATCTACACCGGTCAGTACGACGAAGGCTACTTCCTCCCGCACATTCAGCTGCCGCAGGAGATTCCGGGCTATGGCGGGACGCAGGGCTCGAACGGCGTCCTCGATACGTACATCGAACGAATCAAGTTCGGCTTGATGACCTTCGACTCGATCGGCACCTTGAACGACAGGCCTCCGCTGGTCAGCCAGGCCGACTTCCTGCTCGCTCCCTTCCCGACCGAGTCGATAGGGACCAAGGGCATGTACTCGTACGCCGACGACAGGCCCTTTTCGTTCCCGGGCGCTCTGACGACTTTCATGCTCAACAGCGGAGCACGCTCTGCCATCGCGCCCGAAGGCGGCTTGGTCTCCGTCGGCGCCGACAGCACGGCATCGATGGCCACCAACAACGCTGCTATTCAGGCGACGGTTCTCGGAGACAGCGGGCTCGGTAAAAACCCCCTGCGCCCCTTCGGCGCTACGCCGACTGCCGGGCTCGTCACCGACTTGCAGTACTTCCTCCAAACCGACGCCGACGTTCTGCAGAAGACGGCTGATCCGGGACCGGGCGATGCCTACTACGGCTGTCGCCAGCGGAGCGCCGTGCTGATCACCGACGGCTTCCCGAACGGCGACATGCGGGGCAATCCGGTGAACTGCCAAGACTTGGGCAACCCCGTGGGTGCAACCGGCTGTCCCTTCGAGGAAGTCGCCGACACGGTCGCCGACATGATCTCGAGCGGCGACCTGGATAAGTTCTACGTGATCGGCTTTGCGCTCGACGGAGACCCCGGCACCGTGACTGCGGTCACCGCTCTTCTCGACGACATCGCTTCGGTAGGCGACACGGACAGCGCCCAGCTAGTCGCCGATCGCGCCGAGCTGGTCGAGGCCCTGAGCTTCATTTTCAACGAGCAGAACAAGGGCACGACCAGCCGAACCGCACCGGTGCTCACCGGCGCCTCGCCCGGCCTGATCGAATCGCAGTTCATTTCGGGTTTCAATGCGTCCCTGGACGCGAACGACCCCTGGGACGGGGTCCTCGAGCGTAGGCGCATCTTGTGCGTCGATGGAATCCCCGAACCCCAGGACGTGGAGGACACAGACCGCTTCCACGAGGTGCTCAACGACCAGGTCATCCGCCCAACGGGCGTCGAGCCCTGGGGCGGCTCGACCTCGAGCGTCAGCTTCGTCGGAGGCTTCCCGCGAAATCTCTGGACTGTGCTGCCCGACGATCCCGCGGATATCAACTCGCACCTGACCGGCAGCGGAAGGGCCAAGCTCACCACGGCCAGCCTCGATGTGCCGGCGCCGGACACCGCGATCGTCGAACAGCCTGTCGGCGAGTTCAGCCGGGCGATCGACCCAGAGTACCTCTTTGGCGTCGGCAGCTCGGACACCGCCTTGCGAGATACGGTGGTCGAATGGGTTCATGGCGCCCCTGGGAGCGGACGCGAAGATCAGCGCCTCGGCGACATCTACCACTCGACTCCCGCGCTCGTCGGTCCGCTGATCGATGACATCGACGACGGCTCGTACAACGACTGGCGAATCGGCATGGGCTATCAGCAGAGCCCCGATGCCTCGGACAACCCAGCGCCGAACTGGCAACTCAGCGAACGCCCGCGGGTGATCTACGCGTCATCGAACGACGGTGTCCTTCACGCCTTCCTAGCCGATGACTACGCTTCCAGCACCTACACGATGGCCAAGAACCTCGAGGAGTTCGCCTGCGCCGATGGCAAGGACGCAGGCACTGAGCTCTGGGGGTTCATTCCACCGATGTTTCTCGATGACCTCGATGACATGCTCGCCGGTGGCAGCAAGCAATGGTACGGGGACGGCAGCATTCAGGTGCGCAACCTCTATGACGTTCGCCAGTTCGCCGCGGAGCAAGGCGGCACGACCAATGTCTGGCGCACGGTCCTCTTCCTCAGCTTCCGAAACGGCGGAAGCGGGATGGTGGCGCTGGACGTCACCAACCCTTGCAAGCCCGAGTTTCTCTGGCAGTTCACCGACCGCAACCTCGGCAAGACCTACGGTCAGCCCACCGCCGCCCAGGTCTTCGTCAAGGGCGGGGACAACGGCAGCGGCTCGGAAGTCTTTTCACCGAGCCAATCGCGCGGCGTGATCCTGCTCACCGGCGGACAGGGCGTCGAAGCCGCCGGCGCTTGTCCGATCGGAGCTCCTCCCGGAGAGATGGTCCAGGCCGACGACAGCACCTTGATCATCCCCCGTGCCAACGGTCGTTGCTGGCGAGACGAGACCACCGTTCCGGCGGAGGTACGGCACGGTCGAATGCTCTACTTCATCGACATGATCACCGGCTCGCTCATCAGGAAGCTGGACGACACCACGTTTCCGGCTCCCCTCACAGGGGCGATTTCGGTGTACCAGGGCGATACGGGAACCGTGGCCAGCTCGGCTTATACGGTGGACGCCGATGGCGTGCTCTGGCGCATCGACATGTCCAAGCTCAACCCCGACGACTGGGACGCGGTCCCGCTCCACGACTTGTACTACGACGAGGCCGCCGATGTGGCCGAGCCGACTTTCTACCCGCCGGCGCTCAGCACCGACAATAGGGGCAGAATTGTCATCCTGACCGGAACCGGCAACATCGACGTGCTCGACGACGCCACGGCCGTCAACAAGGTGGTGTCGATCACCGAGAAGCTCTCCTTCAGTGGACTCGGGGCGATCACCGCGGTCGACGGACGGCTCAACTGGGAGATCGAGCTGGACCCCGGCGAGCAGATGACCGGGCCGATCGAGCTCTTCGCAGGCCAGGTCTTCTTCGGGACCTTCAAGTCGGCCAGCGGGACGGCGATCGACGCCTGCCCGTTCGGCGGCAGCCGTATCTTCGGCCTGAAATACTTGGATACACCAGGCAGCCCGGGAGTCTACGATCCCTTGCTCGACGACGGCGGACCCACTCATGTCATCGATCAGAGCACCCTCCCGGAGCTCGAGAACGCCCTGCTCGTCGGTCTGCAGGTCGCCCAGGCCCCGGTCTGCGTCGTGACGGTGGACGTCCCGATCATCGATCCGTTCACGGGCGCGGGGACTCTGGCCATGCCCTACACGACGAGCGGTCGCGAGTTCCAGTTGATGGGTCACCTCAGCGGGTCGGCTGGCATCCCCGTGAATCAGCTGGCAGTCGACATCCTCGAGCAAGCGATCTCGGCGCCCGAAGGCTTCACGGTCGTGACCGGCATGGCCGACACGGTGGAATGATCGGTGGCGCAGTGATACATCCCAAACCGATGACCGGTGCAAGGCTCCTCGTCTTGACTGTCTTGGCCATGCTTGCCGGCTGTAGCTCGAAGCCCGAGCGGGAAACCGGCAGCGGCGCCGGCGAGGTCGCCAAGCAGCAGGCGAAGACCGACACCCAGAAGCGCGCGCCCGTCGAACGGAAGTTCGACGCCGAGGGCCGCCTCATCCCTTCGGATGATTATATTGTCGGGATCCCCCTCCCCCGAGGTGCCGAGCTGTACCGCGAGGACGGACTGACGCATGTCTATCGAATCCGCGCGCCCATCGCCAAGGTGCTCGCCTACATCGGGCCGATGATGATTACGGGCAGCGTGGAACGTCGCGGCAAGGGCGCCATCTACAAGCGGGCGAGCGTTCGCGGCGCAGAGGTCAACCCGACCAAGGTCGACGTCACCATCCTCGAGCTGGGCACCAACTTGACGCGAATCTCGGTGCTGGAGCTTCCGCCTCCACCTCGACCCGAGCACGTCCCAAGCGTCGATCGAACCAAGGCCGCCGCCAAAGAGGCGTTTCGCATGCTCGACTGAGCTGCGCACGGCGCGTCAGGGCTCTCGATAGGCCGCGAAGGTACACTGCACCGTCCCCGCGCCCAGCGATTCGGTGACGACCATGCTGGTGGAGACCCGCGCCGGCTCGTCCATACGGCCGAGGCGTTCGATGAGCTGCGCGACGCGTCGCGCCCAGACCCGGCTGTCGAGCTCGGGCACCGCGACCTGGCAGGCCACCGGACCGTGCGGAAACGCCCCCAGAAGCGCCGCGAATCGCTTGAGCGTGGCGCTCGACACCTGCCCGTTGGACTGGAAGAAACGCCCGGAGCGCAGCAGCACGGCGCTTCCGAGGCGATCGGCGGCGAAGCCCATCACCTGGGCGGTTTCGACCAGCTCGGTCGAAGTGCCTGGACGCGGTTCCGGCCAGGCGATGCGCGTCTTGCCGACCGCCGCTTCGCTTTCGAGCAAGAGCGACTCGGCGACTTTGGCGGAGCTGGGCCGCCTGCGCGCGATGAAGTCGGCCCGGTCGCGAAGAGGCCGGACTTGTTCGTCGGTCGCTCCGAGGGCCTCGGCGAGAGCGAGATTGAGGCGCACTCGGGTCAGCACAGCGTCGAGCGTCGCGTCGCTCACAGTGCGCGCCTCGGTCAGTGCCGCGAGCCGCTCCGCCTCCAGAAGCGCGACGGCCTGCGCCTCGTAGCGAGAGATGTCTTGGGCGACGACCGCGGAGGCTTTCTGATCGCGAGCCAGCTGCTTGGCCCAGTGTTCCTCATCGCTTCGAAGCTCCGCACGGCGACGATCCAACTGGATGCGCTCTGCCTCAGCGACTCCTGCGGTCAACCAGAGCCGGGCCTCGGTCCGGTAGTCCTCGGCCGCCTGCTCGTCCTTGCGCCGTTCGGCGGCGCTGGCATCGGCCCAGGCCGACTCTGCCTGGCCGTAGAGATCGGGAGCGTAGTCGCGCGCCAGCTCGGCGGCAGGCGTCGCGAAGAGCGCATCCGAGGTTCGCGCGGTTTGCGACCCTGCGCAGGCCAGACCGGGGACACAGCACAGAAGCAGTAATCCGCGCCAGCTCACGGGCGCTCTCCCTCACGCGCGAGCGCTGCGCGATCTCTCATCAGCGCCTCGAGCGCCCGTCTCTGCGCATTCGCGCGCTCACGCGTCGCGGTCAGGCGGCGTTGCGTTGCGAAAAGCTCGGCCTGAGCGCTCCGGCGCGCGAGCTGACGGTCGGCCATCACCATGGCCGCCTCGGCGATCTTCCGGGCTCGTTCGGCTGCGCCCGGATCGCTGGTCGGAGCCGAAGCAGTCCGCAAGGCCTGGCGCGCTTGCTCGAGCGCCCCTTTGGCGTACTTGGCATCTTCGCGTGCTTCGAGCTGGCCGAGCCGGTGCTGAAGCTGTGCGGTCTGCGTCTCCGCGCTCGCCTGCTCTGCTAGACCCGAAGAGGCAACAAGGGCGCAGACGAGCCCGAGCAGGATGAAACCGACGCGCGCGAAGCGCGTCCAGCTCCGCTCATTGATATGAGAAGCGAAACTCGTAATCGCAGATGCGATACACGTCGCCCTCTTCGATGCGCTTGGATTCGACACGTTGACCCGCGAACTCGATTCCATTCGTGCTGCCCAAGTCTTTCATGAAGTACGCGCCATCGTGAAACACGACCGCCGCATGCTTGCGTGAAATATTGCCGTCGCGAATCGCGAGGTCGGTGGTGCGCACGCCTCGCCCGATGATGAACTCGTCTTTCTCGACGGGAAAGGTTTCGCCATTGAATTGAAGCATGAGAACTCGGCGGCTTGCCACGTCGGATGGGCGGCGTCCGGGCAGAGGCGGCGGCACGGTCACCGCCATCAGGGGATTGACCGCCGGTTGGACGGTCGGGCGGCGCGAGGGTACCGGCGTCAGCATGGGCGGCCGCCGAGCGTCGACGGCCGGGGTGGACATCGCGGGTGCGCCTGCCACGGCAGAGTTGGCGAGGTCTTGGGACTGCATGCCAAGGGCGGCGACGGACTGCTCACGCGCGTGCGCATACTCTCGCATCGCCTCGTTGATCAGGTAGTCGACCGAACACTGATGCTCAGCGCTCAGACGGTCGAAAATCTCGAAGAGATAGTCGCGGCACTGGAAGGCTCGCACTGTTTTCCTGTCACCCTGATCAGCCATCGCTTCGACTACTCACTTCTTATCACCTTGCTCCCTTGTCCGAAGCGCCTTGATGGCGGCGTCAGCGACCTGCCCCACCGTTTTCACGGGTGGATTGAGCTCCGACCAACCTTGCCCCGCAACTGTCCCATCGTCCGACATCAATTGCTTCATCGCGGGGACATCTGATTCCCCACCCCTGCGTTCAAGATAGCGCAATGCGACCACACGATTCCACCACTGTTGCGAATTGAGCAGCGCCGTGACGGTGGATGTAGGCGGAGGTGTCATTTGGCTCATGCGCGTGGCATAGCCTTCGAGCTCTTCGGGCTCATACTGAATCCCCGCAGCTACTGGTAATCGTTGCGAAAACGGCTCGATGGTGCTGGAACCGCCAAGCGATAGAACCAGCTCACCTGCGCGCCAGCGCAGGCGCTTGGCGAGCTTGTCCGATGCAGTGCAGGAGCTCGCAGTGCATCCCGGTCGCTCGACGAGCGGCCAGAGCTTGGGGATCGCATCGCCGCTTCGGATGTCTCCGACGCGATCGAATGCGTAGTCGCGGACCTCGACGGGGTTGCTCGAATCGAGCGCGATCGATAGCAAGCGGTTGAGGTGGGTGCGAGCCACGTGGCCTTCGAGTGCCTTGAGCGCTGTGGCTCGCCGCGCGTTGAGGCGCTCAACCCAGGCTTGTGGATCCCCGGCGCCGGGCTTGGTATCGGCGATTGCGAGCAGCCGGCTCGAAACCAGCGCTTGCTCGCCCAGGTACCGCATGGCTGGGAGCGCGCCCTCGTTGATGTAGTTCTCTCGGTTGTAGAGCGCCAACGAGGTTACACGCGCTTCGTCCGCCTTCTCTCCCGAGGCTTCGATCGACTCGCGGATCTGATCGGCTAGCCACCTCACGAAAGCGGATTTCTCCATTTCTTTTTCGATGGTCACGAGCCGCGCGCCGGCGCGCTTCTTCGTCTGATCGTCGCCGTCTTCCCCGATAATTTCAGCGATTTTGATCATCGCTTGCGGGGGCATCTTCGCGTGTAGGGCATCGACCAGCATGCCGGCCGCCTCTGCACCGAGGGCGCGGGTCACCTGCTCGGCGCTGTAGTCCCCCGCGAGGCTACGACCTTCGAAGTCGGCGGAGTACCAGCCTACGACCGCACGAATCAGCTCGTTCCGCGAGCTCTCCGGCGCATAAGGAATCACCATGTACGCCGCGTCCTTGGCGCGCACTTGCACCGGGTCGGGACCTTTCGTTTCAGGGTCGGGCTCCGCCGACAGAAGCCCTTGGAGGCGCGGGATCATTCCGCCTACGATCGTTTCGCTCGTCGCGCGATCCTGACGGCGAAGATCATCGAAGGATTTCTCGAGAAGCGAAAGCGCATCGACGTCACTGCGATCCATTTCGACGATCGCGAGCGCCGCTTCCGTCCGTAGCTCGGGACTGTACCGGTCGCTGCCGATCACAGCGCTGAGCCTGGCCGGACCTTTGACGGTTTCTTTCCATTGCTGGACGTCGTCGCTATCAACCTTGCACCCGGCCAGCATGACGCCGGCGACCGAGCAAAGAACCATGATCTTTGTCGTCCAACCCATTCGACTTGCGAAATCATCCCCCCCGAGCATGCAACCCGGCAAGATAATAGAGGATTCCGTCCGGCTTTCAAGAAGCACGGAGCCCCGTGATTTCTTGACCAACCAAGCCGCGCGCGCATAGGGTCCGGATGTAGGAGGCGTCTTACTTGAGCGCACATGAAACCACCTCTTCGGGCGAGCTGGTGTCGCCGGAGGGCAGGCGGCAGGACGTTCTTGCGATCCTGGCCCTGACCGCGACCGTACTCTTGACCCTGGCACTGATCTCGTACGACGCGCGAAACGGCGCAGCGAATCTGGTGGGCCCGGTTGGGCACCGCTTCGCCCGAGCGCTCATGCTTGCGTTCGGCCTCGTCGCCTGGTTCTTGCCGCTCGAAGGCGGCTTGCTGACCTGGCGCCTGTTTCGAAGGCGCTCCGCGATGCTTGGCTTGGCGACGATGGGGTCGACACTCGTGCTCGTCGTGATGGGCGCAGCGCTCGGGCACTTGCTAATCGAACCGAAGGCGGTCTGGGGGGCATCACCTGGGGGAGCGGTCGGGGAGCTGCTCGGCGAAGTGCTCCGCTCATTGCTTGGATTCTATGGAACCGTGATCATCGGATTCGCGATCTTGGGGACGGCCGTGATCTTGCGGACCCCTTGGACGCTCGAAGAGGCCGCGCAAGCGCTGGCGCGACTCGGTCATGCCGCATGGGCGAAGGTCCGAGGCATCGCCGTCGCACTGCGGGAGGCCTGGACCGAGGCGCGCGAAATCCACGACGAAGAGATTCGGGCAAGTCAGCCGCGCATCATGGGCATGCACTACGACCGCGAGCAGATGCAAAGCGTTCCGCCCGCGACCGTCGTCACGCCGGCTCCGTTACCGAGGGCCGAGACGCCCGCGTCCAGCCCGGTCGGGGCCCCGAAGATCGTCGCCCCAAAAGAAACCAAACAGAAGCCCTTGAAGATCTCGACGCGTCCCAAGCGGAGTCACCGTGACTTCCATCTGCCGCCAAGCAGTCTCCTCGACGAGCCGGATGGTTCTGAAATCCACGTCGATGCGGACGCGCTTCGCGAAAACGCGGAGCTCCTCACGGAGAAGCTCGCGGCCTATGGCGTACGCGGTCGCGTGGACGAGATCCATCCCGGCCCGGTCGTGACGATGTACGAGTTCGAGCCGCAGAGCGGAACGAAGGTCTCGAAGATTGCCGGCCTGGCCGATGACCTCGCGATGGCTCTGGCGGCTCAGAAGGTGCGCATCGTCGCTCCGATCGCGGGTAAGGCGCGCGTCGGTTTCGAGCTTCCAAACGACATCCGGCAGACGGTTCATTTGCGCGAAATCATCGAAGATCGCCGCTGGGAGCAGCAGGGTGGCGCGCTTCCGATGGCGCTCGGCAAGGACATCGGCGGGCAACCCGTCTACGTCGACCTCGCGCGGATGCCGCACTTGCTCGTCGCCGGCGCGACCGGCTCCGGTAAGAGCGTTGCGCTCAACGTGATGCTGACTTCGATCCTCGCCAAGAAGACGCCAGAAGAGGTTCGGATGCTGATGATCGACCCCAAGGTCGTCGAGCTGCAGGTCTTCGACGGCATCCCGCACATGCTGCTGCCGGTCGTGACCGACATGAAGAAAGCCGCGCTCGCGCTTCGATGGGCGGTCGACGAGATGGAGCGGCGCTACCAGGTGTTCGCTGATGCGGGCACCCGGAACATCGACACCTACAACCGGCGCGTCGACCGCGTCCTGCGCGGAGAGCTTTCGATCGAGAAGTTCATGCCCAAGCGCAAGGGCAAGGTCAGCGCTCAGGACGCAAACGGCCAGGAGATCCTCCTCGACCCCGCGGACGGAGAGGTCGCAGACGCGGAGAACTTCGAGCCGCAGAAGCTGCCGTCGGTGGTGGTGGTGGTCGACGAGTTCGCCGACCTGATGATGGTCGCCGCCAAAGATGTCGAAGCCTGTATCGCTAGGCTTGCGCAGAAGGCGCGAGCCGCGGGTATCCACGTGATCCTCGCCACCCAGCGCCCCAGCGTCGACGTCATCACCGGTATGATCAAAGCGAACTTCCCGGCTCGAGTCGCATTCAAGGTCGCGCAGCGCCAGGACTCGATGACCATCCTAGGCCGCTCCGGTGCCGAGCATCTCCTCGGCATGGGCGACATGCTGATGATCCCGCCAGGCTCCGGTGATCTACAACGCGTGCACGCGGCGTACGTCAGCGAAGACGAAGTCAAAGCCGTCTGCGACTACCTACGCGAACAGGGCGACCCCGAGTACCAGGAAGAGATCCTGAAACCGCGCGAGGACGAAGGCTTCGACGCAGAGAGCGACGACCCGCTCTACGACAAGGCCGTCGCCGTCGTGGCCAATGCAGGCTACTGCTCGATCAGCCACGTCCAACGTCAGCTCAGCGTCGGCTACAACAAGGCCGCGAAGCTGGTCGAGCAGATGGAACAGCAAGGCGTCGTGGGACCGCCAAGCTCGAAGGCGGGGGGGCGGCGAGAAGTGCTCGTCGGGCCGATGTAGCGCGGACACGGTCGCGATCACGATCACGTTCCCGATCACCCACGCTGGCACTGGCGCCGGCACTGGCGCTGGCGCTGGCGCTGGCGCTGGCACGGACACGGACACGGACACGGACACGGACCCCCAAGACCGCAGGCGGCAGCGCGAGCCCGAAGGGCGAAGCCCGGCGCGAACGCGCCGGCAAGGCGGAGCGCAGCGACCGCCGCGCCAGGGAGGACTACGGGTGGGGGTGGGCGGGCGGTGTAATTAAGCCCAACCACGCAACCAACCCAACACCCCACCCCCACCACACCCGCGGCAGCACAAGCCGAACGCTGACGTCCAAGCCAAACAGTGACCCCCGTCCGTCGTGTACACCGTGCCCCGGTTTGACACTTCTCGCTCGCGCATCGCACAGTCAGCCTGATGTCCCCCGACGACGAGCTAATCGCCCTCGATCGGGCACACCTTTGGCGCCCCTACACGTCGAGCGAAGATCACGAAACGCGTCCCTTGCTCGTCGTCGATCGGGCCGAGGGGCCCTGGTTGATCGCGGCCGATGGGCGGCGGGTTCTCGATGCAAGTGGATCTTGGTGGTGCAACAACCTGGGTCACGGGCATCCGCGCCTTCGCGCCGCCATTGCGAGGCAGTCCGAGCGGATGATGCACTGCACCCTGGCGGCGGCGACGCACGAGCCGGCCGCGCGGCTTTCGGCGGAGCTAGCGGCCCTCGCGCCCGATGGCCTCGAGCGCGTCTTCTACAGCGACAACGGCTCCACCGCGGTCGAGGTCGCACTCAAGATGGCGTTTCAGTACTGGCAGCAGAACGGTCGCCCCGAACGCCGTCGCTTCCTCGCCCTTCCCGGCGCCTATCATGGCGATACCCTGGGCGCGATGAGCGCGGGCGCGGTCGACGAGTTCACCGCTTGTTTTCGTCCGCTTCTCTTTGACGTGGCAAGGCCGTCAAACCTGGTCGAACAGGATTGGGAGCGGGTATTCGAAGAGCTGGTCGGAATGCTTCGCCGCGACTCCGAAGAGATCGCTGCGGTCATCGTCGAGCCGCTCGTTCAAGGGGCGGCAGGCATGCGGATGTACCCTGCCGAGCTGCTCGCTGCGCTGCGAGAGGAAACCGAGCGGGCCGATACTTTCTTGATCGCCGACGAGGTTTTCACGGGCTTTGGCCGAACGGGCCCCATGTGGGCCTGCGACCAGGCAGGCATTGCTCCTGACCTCCTGTGCACGGCAAAGGGCCTCTCGGGCGGCGTGCTTCCCTTCGCGGCCACCCTGGCGAGCGAACGGATCTACGACGGCTTTCGTGGGGACAAGAGCCGCGCGCTCATGCACGGACACACCTTCTGCGGTAATCCGCTCGGGGCGGGGGTCGCACGTGAGGTGCTGGCGATCTACCATGACGAGCAGGTCCTCGAAGAGGCGAAGCCCAAGGCGGCAAGGCTTGCGAAACGAACCGAGGACATGAGGAAGATCCCGGGAGTGTCGTCTCCTCGCGCGCTCGGAATGTGCGCGGCGTTCGACGTTGGCGCGCGCGGCTACATGGGCATGATCGGCTGGCAGATTTCCGAACTTGCGCTCGGGCTCGGAGCGCATCTGCGTCCTCTCGGCAACACGGTGTACCTCGTGCCGCCACTCAACATCGAGGACGCCGACCTCGAGCGCTTGCTCGACATCGTGCACGAATCGACCGAACGCGTGCTACGAAGCGCCCAGTGACCGAGAGCAGCTCCACCCACGCGAGCCCTGGGCCGCGCTATCAGGCATATGGCCTCGCGGCTCTTGGTGGCGCGTTCTATTTCCTTGGTTGGGCGGGCTTTGGTTTCTGGCCTCTCTCCTTGATCTGCCTGGTTCCCCTCTGGGGCGCGCTCGAGCTCGGCTTGAAGCGAACCTGGCGCCACAGCCTCGCGGTCGCCTGGCTCTACGGAACCGTCACATGCGCCGGTGGCTACCATTGGCTCGTCGAATTTCTCGATGTGTTTTCAGGGTACGGCTACGCGGCGAGCGCTTTGTTCTGGTTGTTGTTTTCCGCGTACCTCGGCTTCAACTTCGCGGTCTACGGTTTGGTCTACCGCGCGCTTCGCAAGCGCGGCTGGAGCACGAGCTTCGTCGCAATCCCGACGCTGCTGCTGATCGAATGGCTCTACCCCTCGCTCTTTCCGACTTATCTTTCCAACAGCCTCTACGCGCAAACCACACTGGTCCAGATCGCGGACCTCGGCGGTCCGATGCTCGTCACCGTGGTGATGGCACTGTTCAACCTCTCCGTTTTCGAGGCATGGCGGTGGAGGCGCGCGAACCGAGCTGCGCCCTGGCTGCTCGTTGGGCTCACCGCCGCGGCGATCGCCTCGAGCGCCATCTACGGAACCGTTCGTATTGCCCAGGTCGAAGCGGAGCTCGAAGAGGCCCCGATTCTCCGCTTGGGCATCGTGCAGGTGAACATGGGTATCTTCGAGAAGCGAACCGAGGCCATCGAAGGCCATCGCCGTCACCTCGAGCAAAGCCGCCAGCTAGAGGAGCAAGGCGAGCTCGACTTGATCGTCTGGCCCGAATCGGCGTTCGTCGACGGCCTTCCGCGCAAATTGCCTTTCTCGGCGGATCGGGTCCGTCAGGACTTGAAGACCCCGATCCTATTTGGAGGCGTGTCGACCGAGCGCGTCGATGGCAAGCGCAAGATCTACAACACCGTCTTCCTGACCGATGACGAAGGCACGGTGCGCTCCACCTATGACAAGACTTACCTGCTGATGTTCGGCGAGTACCTCCCCTTCGGCGAGGTCTTCCCCATCCTCTACGATCTTTCACCCAACAGCGGACACTTCACCTCCGGCACCCACGTTCGCCCTTTGACGCTCGGGCCATGGCGAATCTCGACGCCGGTTTGCTATGAAGACGTGCTTGCGCGCTTCACGCGAAAGATGGTGCGCGCGGCAAGTCCTCACGTGCTGATCAACCTCACCAACGACGCCTGGTTCGGTGACACGCAGGAGCCTTGGATCCACCTCGTTCTGTCCCAGTATCGAGCGATCGAGCACCGTCGGTACTTGGTGCGCTCGACCAACAGCGGCATCAGCGCCGTGATCGACCCGCTCGGGCGAGTCGTGGCGCAAACCGACCTGCTGAGTCGCGAGAACCTCCGCTACGACGTGCGGATGCTCGAGAGCGAGACGCTCTACGGGCGCTTCGGGGACTGGCCGGGCTGGCTCGGCCTCGCAGCCATCGTTCTGCTCTTCACTCGCCGCCAAAACGAGGGGCGATGAGTAGCCGATAGCTGCCATCTTCGCCGGACATAGCCTCGGCGACCTGGAGCGGCCGGTCCGTAGCGCTGCCGCCACCGTCGAAAACATATCCCCGGACCAGCGCGTTCCCAACGGCTTTCCCGTCGCTGCTTCGGATGACACCGTAGACGGCGACAGGAGGCTGCAAGCGATACTCTTTGCGCAAGTCACCGGTGTTGAGGCTCATCGCCAACTCCGGCTCGACCAGCCACGAATAGCCCGATTCCGCCGGCACCTTCACGTGCACGTCGTAGAGGCCGACATCGACGCTCATCGCGAAGTCGCCAAGGTCGCTCGACACCGCCTCCCGAGACCTGTGGACGGCGCCCGGATCGGTCGTGGAGCGCGCTCGAGCCAGAACCGTTACCCCCGCCGCTGGCTCGTCACGGAAAGTCGAAACCGTGCCCCTAAGGCCGATCCGTGAAGGGACGACCAAGGTACCTAGAGTCGTGAGCTCTTCGCCGACCGCCGCATCCGCAGAAAGAACTCCCCAATTGTTCTGGATGTCCTCGGGCGGCGTGACCGAGATCGAATAGAAGCCGGTTAGAAGCTCTGCGCTGAAGCTGCCGTCGTCGTTCGTCATCGCAGATCCGTTGAACGATCCCGCAAGCCCGAGCTGGCTCCCTCCAAAGATGCCGGTGGATAGGAAACGAACAGTGGCACCCGGTACCGCCCTGCCCAGCTTGTCGCGCACCTGGCCGGTGAACTCAATGGGGGTGAGCCGCGGGATGTAGATGACCTTGTCGACTGGATCGCTCGAGAAGACCAAGTCCGGATCGACGGAGACCGATGGAAAGGGAGCGCGGCCGGAGCTCGAGGTCACTCGGATCAAGTAGTCGGATGCCTCATCACTGACTCGAATGGCAAAATGCCCAGTGGCGTCGGTCTCCGCGATCGAAGAAACGACGCGACCGCTTTGCTTGTCGATGGCGCGAACCTGCAGACCCGCTTCAGGCAGCTCGACCTGGTTTTCGTCGGCACGGCTGTAGACATCTGCGTGGAGGGTGCAGCCGACATCGCGGCTGTCGGTGCAGTCGATTGCAAGCGAGATTGGAAACGAGACATCGAAGCGAAAGGGCTCGCTCGTATCGCCGTCATCAACTTGAAGCACCATGTAGGACGGGGGTAAGGCCCGAATCGCAGGCGCTGGCTCCTGGCCGGACACCATGACCATGTCGCTGCTGGGCATCACAACCAGGTCGTAGGTCGCGCCCGCTACCAAGACGGCGCTGAAGTCGTATCCCTCGGAGGGCTCGCGCAGGGTTTCCACCTCTATCGCGACGGGCGCCAGCGACGCGACTTCATCATTCATGCGACGAACGAAACGAAGCGTTGCCGGAACGCGGGCGCCGGCCCAGCGGACCGTTCCCAGGACTTGCCGGGTCGCCGGCAGGACGAGGTCGCGGCTGCTCGCGCCCGATGCCGATTCGCCAGCAAAGGCCCAGCTCGCAGGGGTGACGACCTCCGGGTCGGTCGAGCCGCGCACAACCTCGATGGCTAGGTCCACCGACGCACCCGAATCGTCGATGCAGATGTTTGCGTCGCAGACGCCCTCGGAGCAGTCCGAGCTGCCGCCGCAGGAGTTGTCGATCGTGGGAAGCATCAGCTCGGAGTCGAAGCTGCATCCAACGAGCGCAAAGAGCGTCAGGAGCGTCAAGCGCTTCATTGGCACTGCTCGTTGATGACGGGCTCGTCGGCGTTTACGACTTCGACCCACCAGGTCGCTTCGTCGATGTCGCCCTCATCGACTGGGCGGCGCCTCTCGACATCGCTGGCGAACTTGCCCACCACGACCAGCTCGATTCTGTGGCACTCCCCGGGGTCGAGGTCGTTGTACGAAATTGTGAAGGTTCGCGGTCGTTCTAGAAAACCCGTCGGATCGATCTCGCCTTCTTGGATCTGAATCTCGGCCGCTGGCGGCTCCGGCGCGTCGAGAAAGATGCGGTAGTCGAGCGTCTGGTCGAAGTTGGGATCGCGAATGATGACCTCGAGCGGCATTTCCGGAGTCTCGACCGGATCGTCGAGATTGATGTGAGCGATTCGGTTGAGCGGAAACTCGGCATTCGGCTCGCTGATGATCGACGGCGGGAAGTTCTCCGGCGACTCGAACTCGATCGTCGTGGCCGCAACGCAGCCGCCGTTCGAGGCGAGGGCCAGCACCGCTACATATGAAGCCAGGCAAAGCATCCCAGTGAATTTAGAAGCAAAGGCCATGCCGTAGTTCCGAACCCGAAAAACCTTGGGTTTCTGACATTCTCACATGAATTTCGGAGCGTACCTATGACATTAATGTCAGCCCTCTGCCGCCCCGCCTGGCTCTGGGGCATCGGGCTCGCGCTCGAGGTAGCGGAAGATGGTGCGGGGATCGACGCCCAAATCGCGGGCAGTTCGTGTCCGATTGCCGCCGTTGCGTTCGAGCACCTCGAGAATGTAAGTCCGAGTGAATTCCTCTCGAGCCTGCGTGAGCGGAACGACTGCCCGCCGCTGATCTCCACCCAAGTCCAAGTCGTCCGGCCCAATCAGCGTCTTGTCCGCAAGCACGATCGCCTTCTTGATGCGGTTCTCCAACTGGCGAACATTCCCGGGCCAGTCGTAGTTGTGCATGGCTTCGAGCGCCTTCGGAGTGAACCCATTGACCGTCGCGCCGAACTCCGCGGCGTACTTGTTGAGTAGAAACTTCGCGAGAATCGTGATGTCGTCGCCGCGCTCTCGAAGCGGCGGCAGGTGAAGGTTTATCACGTTCAAGCGATAGTAGAGGTCTTCGCGAAACGTGCCTTCTTTGATCGACGCCTCGAGATCGCGGTTGGTCGCCGCGAGCACCCGGATATCGACGGACTGAGGCTTGGTGTCACCGACCTTCACGACAACCCGTTCCTGAAGAGCGCGTAGAAGCTTGACCTGGAGGGCCAGCGGCATCTCGCCAATCTCGTCGAGGAAGAGCGTGCCCCCATCGGCGGCTTGAAAGCTGCCTTGTCGGGTGGACACCGCACCGGTGAACGCCCCGCGCACGTGACCGAAGAGCTCGGACTCCATGAGGTTCTCCGGAATGGCCCCGCAATTGACGACGATGAAGGGACCGTCGGTGCGATTGGAACGGCGGTGCAGCTCGCGGGCAAACAGCTCCTTTCCGGTGCCTGTTTCGCCGGTGATGAGGACGTTGATGTCCGCCGCTGCGACCTTCTCCACGCGGCGAAAGACCTCTTGCAAGCTCGGACAACTCCCAATGATGCCGCCGAACTTCTGCGATTCGAGCTCCTCGGCGATGCGGTCGCGATCGGTCGTGAGCTGATTGAGCAAGATGGCGTTCTGCAAAATCAGCGATGCCTGGCCCGCGAACACCGTGAGCACTTCGAGGCTGCTCTGCTCGAAGAGGTTCACTACGTTGTCGTTGCCAACGTAAATTAATCCGAGGAGCTGACCTTGCGCGATGAGCGGCGCGACCATGACCGAGCTGAGCTGCAAGTCCATCACGCTCTCGCTCGAGTTGAACATCGTGTCGTTGACGGCATCGCTGACAATCAGCGGCTGACGTGTGTCGATGCAGCGGCGAAGAATGCTGTCCGAAAGCTGGGGCACCGCATCGGGAATCGTCTCTCGATCGACGTTGCGTGCGGCGGCGATTTCGGGGTCTCCGTCGCGAAGCAAAATCACGAACCCCTTGTTCGCGTGAACGATGTCAATCACAGCGTCGAGGAGCGCTTCGATTTGGTCTGGAATGGTGCGAATCTCGAGCAGTCGGCGATTGAAGTCGCTCAGCTTCAGCATGCCTTCGATTTCCGAGGTCTGAGAGCTCCGACCCTCGACATCCGGATCGCGAGAGCCGGATTCGTCGTAGAGCGAAAACACCAGCTCGACGTCTCCGAGGGTCAACTTGTCATTGTGGAAGACCTTCGACTTCTTCTTCTTCTTGCCATTGACCTCGACCGTCGCGCCCGCATCGACCGGCGCCACGGCGAAGTCCCGCCCATCGAATACCAGCTGCGCATGATGCGCTTCCAAGGTCCCCGAATCGATCGCCACGTCATTGGCCCCGGCCCGTCCGATCGACGTCACGCGCTTGTAGATCCCAAACACGCGGGGCCGACCCTGCTGCACCATCCACTTGAGGCTCGGCATAAGGCCGGCACTCTATCAGACCCAATTTCGCATGTCACCGCAACGTCGAATCCCAACCATACGAGCGGAGACAGGGGCGCGTCTTAGCTGAGGTACGGGCCGCCAATGTAGCTCGATAGTTGGCGGACCTCTTGGCTGAGCTCGTATTGACTGGCCTTGCTGAGGTCACCGATCGATACGAGGCCGCGAAGAGCTTCGCCTTCCATTACGGGCACATGGCGGCAGCGGCGCTCGGTCATCAAGTGCATCACCTCCATCAGGGTGTCGTCCGGGGTTGCGGTGTGGAGATGCGTCGTCATGACGTCTCGCACGAGCGTTTGACGCGGATCGCGATTCGCAGCGACTACGCGAACCAGTACATCGCGTTCGGAGAAGATGCCCACGGGACAGCCGGCTTCGACCACCAGCACCGAACCGACATGGTGATCATTCATCGTGTGCACGGCGTCGATCACGGTTGCAACTGGGCCAACGGTGTACACGTCTTCCCCCTTCCGTCGGAGAATGTCGCGTATTCGTGTGTGGATCATTGGCAGCCCTCGATTTCCGCCGATGATACAATCATTCGAGCGATTGAGGACAGCAAAAAATAAACTGCAAAATCGAAAACAAATGATCGGGTTATCACCCCCTGTGGACTAGCTTTTCGGCCGACAGATCGGCATTCTGAAGGCAGGATGGGGCATGCAAGGGCACAAACGGATCGACGCTCGAATCACAGAGTTGACCTCGACGGCCGCGCAGTCCTGTTTCAGCGAGGCGATCGCGTCGGGCAGTACACCCTGGAGAACATCTCTGCTGGCGGCGCCATGGTTTCGGGCGATCGCAATTTGCGCCCCGGTCATCTAGTGCACTTGCTCATCGATCTGGATGCGGGCGGGGAAACGATGAGTCTAACCGGCTCGGTTCGACGTGTGCGGGATGAGAGCAATGGCGTCGCTCTGGCGATTTCGTTCCCCATCCTCTCGGCCGATCAAGAGGACACGATTCACAATGCCGTGCTGCGCGCGCTGGTTCGTCGCGAGGCCATCGCAGCGCAGCTTCCGCTGCTGGTCTTCGAGCCTCGCAGACGCGTACGCGAAGAGATCGAGGCCGAGATTCGCAGCTTTGGCTTCCCGGTGTCAGCCGTCGATTCGCTCGAAGAGGCCGTTCGCGAGCTCGAGGGCGACGAGACCGAGTACGCAGGACTGATCATCCACTCGGCAAGCCACGATGCGCGATCGATGGAAGTCGTCGAGTTCTTAACCAGGTCCGAAGACCTGCGAACGATCATCCTGCCCGAGCCCGACGGAACGCTCCACGACCAGGCCAAACGCGTTGCAAAGCTGCCGCAAGTCCGGGTACCGCGCGTCTGGAGCCGTTCCGAGCTGCGGCGCGCCCTGAGTAATTAGCCGCGGTCGAAGGGCACGATTTCCAGGGACTTCACGCCAGGGAGCCGCTCGAAAGCAGCGGCCACCTCGGTTGCGGTCGCGACCACGACGATCGTGAGATCACGGCTCGAGATCCGGGCGCGGGTCGCATCGTTGGCTTCCTCTCTGCTGACACCTGCCACGAGCTCATCGTACTTCTCGACGTAGCGTCGGGGGATGCCGAGGAGCTCGACATCGAGGCGGGATTCGAGTCGCTTCGAAGGCGTATCGCGGTCGAAGCAATGGCTGTTGATCAGGTAGCGCTGGGCAAACTTGAGCTGGGCCATCTTGATCCCTCGGTCGACCCAGCGTTCGAGCAAGTCGAGCTGAAGCGCGGCACAATCGGCCGAGTACTCGGCCGCCGGCGCGGTCGCCATGTACCAGGCATCACGCTGCTTCGCGTGAAGCAAGCGGCTATACGCACCATAGCTCCAGCCACGGGCGGCTCGGACCTCTTGCATGAGCGGACCTGAAAAGGTGCCGCCGAACGCGGTGTTCGACACGATGAGCGGAAACAGATTTCGGTCTCGCGTGCGGGCGCCAAGCGTGCCGATGAAGAGCTGGGTCTGGGTTCGCTCTGGCTTGTCCACGATGACCACGTGGCGGCCGGGGCGCACCCGGGTGGCCGGTACCATGGCGTCTTTGTGCTTGGCGCGTTTCGCGCTTGGGAAGTTCGATGCGATCAAGGCGCGGGCCTCGGTATCGCTCACGTCGCCCGCGACCCCAACGAGAAACGCGCCCTTGGCAATGTTCCGCGCGTAGAAGCTCTCTACGTCCTGGACCCCGATCCGCGCCAGGCTGTCGGCATGCCCGCTCAAGGTTCGGCCGTACGGATGCTCGCCGAAAATCGCTTCGCGAAAACAGATTGCGCCCAGGGCTTCGTCGTCATCTAGCCGCGCAATGAGACCAGCCTGGGCCTGGCGCTTGAGCTTCCCGAAGTCGCTCGAGCGGAGCGCAGGCCGCCATATCATATCAGCCAGGAGCGCGAGCAAGGGCTCCAAGCTACGGCGAAGCACGGTCGCGCGAACTCTAGTCGAGCGCATGGAGACCTGGACCGATATGCGGGCTCCAAGGCTCGCGAGACGATCCTCGAATCGCTGCTGAGAAAGCCCCCGCGGCCCCCGCCGCATCAGGTGGCCGGAGAGCTGGGCGAGGCCCTCGCGCCCTGCAGGGTCCTTCAGGCTGCCCACCGCGAACGCGACTTCAACGTCTACCAGCGGAAGTATGTCACTCGATTCGACCAGGATGCTCATGACGGTTTTCGCTCGATCTCGACTCGGGTTCGGCGCGAAGGGCGGAGGTACTTGGCGACTGCGCGTTTCACGTCAGCGGCCGAGACATCGCGGTAGGCCGCAAGCCGCTCGAACACAGCGGCGCCGTCATTGGCAACGATTTCGTAGAAACCGATCTGCTCAGCCTTGCCACCAGCGGTTTCCATGCTGTGCAGGAACGAAAGCTCCAGTTGGCTAATCGCCTTTTCAAGCTCGACCTCGCTCGGGCCCTCGGAACCGAGCCGACTGATCTCCCGATCGAGCAAGGCCAGCGCCTCTGCTCTGGTCTTTCCTTCTCGGAGAAAGATCCACATCTCGAACAGACCTGGGTCGACAAAGGGCGAAATCGAGCCTCGCACGGAAAGCGCGATCTCTTCGTCGAGGCAGAACAGGCGATGCAGTCGCGAGCTCTGACCGCCGAACATGACTTCGTTCGCAATGACGAGTGCCGGGGTGTCCGCATCCAAGAACGAAGGCGCGCGGTATCCCACAAGGAGCTTCTCGGTCGGCGTCGGCGCGGCGAGTTGGCAAACGCGCTCCGCACGCTGTGCCGGCTCCTTCGAAGGCTTGCGAGTCTGCGCGACGCGCGCGCCGGGCAAATCGCCGTAGTTCCGTTGAACCAGTGAAAGAGCTCTCGATTCGGCGAAATCGCCCGCGATCACGATGGTTGCGTTGCTGGGCGCGTAGTGCGTTCGATAGAACTCACGGCAATCCTTGACGTTGAAGCCGCGGATGTCGTTCATCGAACCAATCGTCGGCCAGCGATAAGGATGGCGACGAAATGCGTTCTCATAGAGTAGCTCGAGCGCCTTGCCTTCCACGTCGTCGTCCACGCGAAGCTTGCGTTCGTTGGCCACGACTTCCTTCTCCGAGCTGACCTGCGGCACACGGAGAACGAGATTCGCCATGCGATCGCTTTCGAGCTCGATGAGCAGCCGCAAAGCATCGCGGGGTGCGTTCTCGTAGTAGTAGGTCCAGTCGGTCCAGGTCGCGGCGTTTGCCTCGGCACCGGCGCCCTCCATTAGACGGTCGAAGTCGCCTGGCGGATGGCTGCGCGTCTCGTTGAACATCAAGTGCTCGAACAGATGCGCCAGTCCCGTCTTGCCCGGTCGCTCGTGCCGTGAGCCCACACGAAACCAGCTGTGGTAGCTGACAGTAGGAGCGGACCGATCGACCAAGGTCAATACGGTTAGCCCGTTGCCCAAACGAAAACGCCGAAGCCTCAGCGCATCACCGAATGGCCTTTCGCTCAGAAATGTCCAGCGCGCGTTGCGCTTGCGGACGCCGCGGTTGAGCCGCTCTATCAGGTCCTCAGGCGCTCCCATCAACGCGTGAGCCTGATCACGGAGCCAGTCGGGGTCAAGACGATTGTGTGCCGCAAGATACATGGATCTGGCTTGTCGGGCGTACCGCAACTCGTCCGCTGGCGTCCTGCAAGCCAACCCCAAGCCCAGGGGCCAGGGGTAGCCACCGCTTCGCTTGACCCGGTCACGGGCGGCAGGTAGCTCTCTCGCCATGTCGGAAGTTCGCGTTCGGTTCGCTCCGTCGCCCACGGGGTACCTGCACATCGGCGGGGTGCGAACGGCGCTGTACAGCTGGCTGTGGGCGCGCCGAAATCGGGGCACGTTCATCCTTCGCATCGAGGACACCGATCGCGAGCGCAGCACCGAGCAGAGCATTCAGATCGTGCTCGAGTCGATGCGTTGGCTCGGACTGGACTGGGACGAAGGCCCGGAAGTCGGCGGAGATCACGGACCCTACGTTCAGAGCGAACGTCTCGACATCTATGCGGCCTACGCCGAGAAGCTCATCGAAACGGGGCACGCCTATCGCTGCTATGCGACCAAAGAAGAGATCGCCACGGCTCGCGAAGCGCATCAGAAGACCGGCATCAAGGATGGCTTCCGCTTTCGAAGTCCCTGGCGCGATCGCAGCGATGCCCCCTCGGACCCGAACGCGCGCCATGTGATTCGCTTCCGAGCGCCCGAAGAGGGAACGACGAGCTGGGTCGACGAGGTCAAAGGCAAGATCGACATCCTGAACGCTACGCTCCAAGACTCGATCTTGCTGCGAGCCGATGGGATGCCGCTCTACAACTTCGGCTGCGTGGTCGACGATCTCACGATGGGGGTCACCCTCGTCGCTCGCGGCGACGATCACATGATCAACACCGCGCCTCAAATCCTTCTCTACGAAGCACTGGGCGCGACCGTTCCGAACTTCGCGCACATGCCCATGGTTCTCGCGCCGAACGGGGAGAAGCTCTCGAAACGTCATGCTGCGGTCGGTGTCCTCGAGTACCGCGACATGGGCTACCTGCCCGACGCGGTACTCAACTACCTAGCGCGCCTCGGCTGGTCGCACGGCGACCAGGAAATTTTCACCCGGCAGGAGCTGATCGAGAAGTTCAGCTGGGACAAGGTTGGCTCGACGGCGGGTCGCTATGACGGGAAGAAGTTCATACACGTCCAGGCCGAGCACTTGCGGATGCTCTCCGATGACGCGATTGCGCGAGGGACCGTGCCGTTTCTCGCGAAGATCGGGATCGAGGTCGCGGGGGACGATCCGGTCCTCCTGAAGACGATTCCCTATGTGAGGCCGCGAGCAGAGACCTTCGTCGACGTAGCCGAGGCGGTTGACTACTTCTTTAGAGACGTCGAATTCGAAGCCAAAGGAAAACGGAAATTCCTCGTCCCGACCTACGCGGAGAATCTCCGACGACTGGCCGACCTGGTGGAAGGCGTCGAGCCCTTTGGGAAGGAGCCGGTCGAGCTAGCCGTCAAAGCCTGGCTCGAAGAGAACGATCTTCCGATGAAACTGGTCGCGCAACCAGCGCGCGTGGCGATGACGGGCCGAACACGTAGTCCGGGCCTCTTCGAGGTGATGGAAGTACTCGGCAAAGAACGAACTCTGAAGCGCCTGCGAGTTGGCGCCGAAATTGCCGCCGCTGCGGAGATGCCATCCGCGTAACATCGCGGTGCATTTCCCATACTCGTGGAATCTGACGTGCAGACCCTGTTCATCGTACTTTACTTAGTCACCCTCGCAGTACTCGCGCTATACGGGCTCCATCGAAGTGCGCTGCTCTTCTCGTACCTCCGCCATCGCCGCGAGCACACGGTCCCCGAGTCACGTTTCGATGAAGTGAACCTACCTCTGGTCACGGTTCAACTTCCGATGTTCAACGAGATGTTCGTCGCAGACCGATTGATCGACGCGGTGTCGCGTATCGACTATCCGGCTGAACGGCTCGAGATTCAGGTGCTCGACGACTCGACCGATGCAACCTCGTCGATCGCCCGCGCCAAGTGCAAGGCGCTGCGCGCCCAGGGGCTCGACGTCGTCTATCTTCATCGTGAGGACCGGCATGGATACAAGGCCGGCGCGCTCGAGGCGGGCATGAAGCTCGCTAAGGGCGATTTCATCTTGGTATTCGATGCCGACTTCGTTCCGGGGTCGGCAATCCTACGTGAGCTGATCGACTTCTTTTCCGACCCATCCGTCGGCATGGTGCAGGCGAGATGGGCCCACCTGAACCGTGATCTGTCGCTGCTGACTCGCTGCCAGGCCATGCTCCTAGATGGGCACTTCGTCATCGAGCACAGCGCGCGCAACCGTTCGGGGCGCTTCTTCAACTTCAACGGCACCGCCGGCATGTGGCGCAAATCCGCCATCGTCGAGGCCGGGGGCTGGCAGCACGACACGATCACCGAAGACATGGACCTGAGCTACCGGGCTCAGCTCGCCGGTTGGAAGTTCGTCTACGCGCCGCAACTGAGCGTGCCAGCTGAGCTGCCGTCGGACATGAACAGCTTCAAGGGGCAACAGTATCGATGGGCCAAGGGCTCGGTCCAAACCGCACGCAAACTGCTTGGCACGATCTTCCGCGCGCCGGTCAGCTGGAAGGTGAAAACCGAAGCTCTGTTTCACCTGAGCAACAACCTAGCTTACTTGTTCCTGCTCGTGCTGACTCTGCTCCAGCTTCCCAATATGCTGATCCGGCGCCAGATCGAGCAGCCGGAGCTCTTGATGCTGGACCTGCCCTTGTTCTTGGCGACATGCGGATCGGTAGCGGCGTTCTACGTCGTCGCGCATCAAGATCTCTACGGTGGGCGATGGGACGCGATCAAACGCCTGCCTGCCATGATGGCGCTCGGCATCGGCCTTTCGATCAACAACGGACGCGCAGCTGTCGAAGGCTTGTTCGGCCGCGACGTCGAGTTCGTTCGGACCCCGAAGCGGGGCAGCCTCGATGGCAAGCCCGGCTCAGGCCCCCAGGGCTACCGAGGCCGCTGGTCCTGGCACAACACGGTCGAGCTCGGCCTGGCGCTCTACTGTATGGCGAGCTTGGCCATTGCGATCGCGACCCAGAGCTGGGCCAGTGTGCCCTTCTTGCTCCTGTTTTGCGGCGGATTCACCTGGGTCGCCATCGCCAGTCTTCGCGAGCTGCTCTGGCTCGGTCAGGGCGAGGCGGAGCTCACGACACAGGTGCCGTCCACGCATTCTTCACCAAGCCCGCAGTCGATGTTGAGCTGACAGTCGGCAAGCACTTCGCTGCTGCGAACACAGAGGTTCAGCTCTTCGACGGGCGCGCAGAATCGAATCGTCGTGTCGATGCGGGCGCATTCGTCATCCGTCTCGCAAGGCGTGCGACATTGCCCACGAACGCAGACGCGGTCGGGCTGACATTCGTTCTCGGGACAGAACTGCTCCGGACGCGTGTCGGGGATGCACTGGAACGAGCTGCAATACTCGTGCTCGGCGCAGTTCGCGTCGTCGGTGCAGTTGCTGAGACAGCTCGCGTCGGTGCAAGGGCGGCAAGCTCCCGCTACGCATTGCTGCGTTTCGGGACAGGGCTCGTCAAGACAGGTGATGAGACATTCGCCGTCGATGCAAATGCGATCGTCGCCGCACTCGAAGTTGAACTGACATCGGAACGCCGCCGGTTCCGGACTCTCTTCGAGCGGATTGAGACAGAGACCGTTGTCCGCGCAGGTCGTGCCCAGGGGGCAGTCGTATTCCTCATGGCATTCGCCGACACAGCCAAGCGTCGTGCAGAGCTCACCGACGCCGCAGTCCGCGTCCGCTACGCACAAGTCTCGCTGCGGCGCAGGTTGAGGGTCGCATTCGTCACCTCGACAGAGAAAGCAACCGCGTTCGCTCAAGGGTCCGTCGGCGATACAGAAGTATCGGGAGTCCCTGTCACAGCCGGCGACCCCGAATAGTGCGATGATGAGAATCCCAAAGCGTTTCATGGGAGGTTCGACGCGGCGACCGGGGGCTTATTCACTCACAGGATTCGCTTGAAAAGCGAGCAATTCCGTTGAATAAGGGGACGGTATGAGTGGCCACAGCAAATGGTCGACAATCAAACGACGCAAGGGTGCCCAGGACGCCAAGCGCGGGAAATTGTTCACCAAAGTCATCAAGGAGATCACGATCGCGGCTCGTTCCGGGGGCGGTGATCCGGATGGGAACGCGCGGCTCCGGCGAGCGGTCGACCTCGCGCGCAGTGTGAACATGCCGGCCGAGAACGTGTCGCGGGCGATCAAGAAGGGCACCGGCGAGCTCGAAGGCGTCCAGTACGAGGAGCTTCTCTACGAAGGCGTCGGCCCCGATGGCACTTTGTTCGTTTGCGAGGTCGTGACCGACAACCGCAACCGCACGATCGCGGAGGTTCGAAAGCTGTTCGACAAGAATCACGGGCAGATCAGCAGCAGCGGGTCCGCGCTCTGGGCCTTCGAGCAGCGTGGAATCATCCGAGTCGACAAAGACGCTGCGAGCGAAGAGCAGCTCTTCGAGGCCGCAGTGGGCGGCGGGGCCGAGAACTTGGAGCTGGTCGGCGATGAATGGGTCGTCACCACCCCGCGCAACGATCTCGACGTCGTTCGTGATGCGATTCTAAGCGCAGACATCGCCGTTCGCGAGGCAGCGCTCGAGTACATTCCCAACAGTCCGAAGGTCGTGGAAGGCCGCGAGGCCGCGAAGCTGGTTCAGCTCTTCGAAGCGCTCGAAGACCACGACGACGTGCAGAACGTGTATTCCGACTTCGAGCTCAGCGAGCAAGCACTCGCCGAAATGGCCTGACCAGAACATGCGCATCCTCGGCATCGACCCCGGCAGCCGACGCACCGGCTGGGGCGTGGTGCAGCTCGAAGGAACGAGGCTTCATCAAATCGGAGCGGGAACCATCTCTGTCCCGGAGAAGCTGGCGCTCGCAAAGCGTCTGTTGCTGATCCACCAGGGCCTCGAGCAGGTGGTCCGCGAGCATCAGCCCGAGGCGGTTGCCATCGAAGAGATCTTCTTCGCAAAGTACCCAAACGCAGCCTTGAAGCTTGGCCACGCCCGCGGCGTAGCCCTGCTGGTGGCGGCGCAGTCCGGGCTCGAGATCCACGAATACCCGCCGGCGGTCGTGAAGCGTACAGTCGTCGGCCGCGGCGCGGCGGACAAGGTGCAGGTGGGCCGCTTGGTTACAGCCGTACTCGGACTGAAGGCCCCACCCGAAGAAGACGCCGCCGACGCACTGGCCGTGGCCATCACCCACATCCAAGCAAGCCGATCCAAAGGCGTCAGCCGCTAAGGGCCACGCGCCGCTCCTGGCACGGTCACTGACGCTGACGCTGGCGCTGGCGCTGGCACTGGCACTGGCACTGGCACTGGCACTGGCACTGGCACTGGCGCTGGCACTGGCGCTGGCGCTGGCGCTGGCGCTGGCACTAGCGCTGGCGAATTCAGACTTGGCTATCGCTTGTCCTTGGATTGGGTTTGGGGCCGCACTGAAGTGAAGCCCCAAACCCAATCCAAGGAGTCGCTGATGCAGAAGAAGAATGTTTACGACAGAGCACGAAGCGTGGTGCGAGAGCTCGCTCCACTTCTCCACGCGATTCGCGAGCAGGATAAGTCGCTGGCCGATCAGCTCAAGCGTGCTGCGCAAAGCGTGGTCCTGAATATCGCGGAGGCGAGCGGGAATGACGCCGGCAATGCACGCGCGCGATTCTCAACCGCCTGCGGCTCCGCCAAGGAAGTTCACGCGGCACTCAACGTCGCAACCGACTGGGGCTACATCGAAACCCACACCGCAAATCACCTCGACGAGAAGCTCGACGAGGTGTGCGCCATCACCTGGTGCCTGGGCCGCAAACCCTAACCACCGAGAGCCCCCAAGCCAGCAGGCGGCAGCGCGAGCCCGAAGGGCGAAGCCCGGCGCAACGCGCCGGCAAGGCAGAGCGAAGCGAATGCCGCGCCAGGCACGCTGCTCACTCGCGTGAGAGTGATACTAAGATTGCGGGTGGGCAGGTGGTGTAACTAGACTCAGTCCCGGGAAAATATACACACCTGTTCAGTAACCTGCTACCCTCCTCCCCGTGATTGGCAGACTCAGTGGGACGATTGCGCATCGGGAGACAGATGGGTCGGTCATCGTCGATGTGAATGGCGTCGGGTACGAGGTGTTCCTGCCCTTGGGGACGGCGGGACGGCTTGGCTCGGAGCCTGGGCAGTCGGTCGTCCTTCAGATTCACACTCACGTCCGCGAAGACGCGATGACGCTCTATGGCTTTGCCACGACTGAAGACCGTGCGGCCTTTCGCGCCCTCCTCAAGGTGAGCAGCATCGGGCCAAAGCTCGCGCTTGCAATCATCGGCGTCATGAACGCGAGCGAGCTCCAGGACGCCGTTGCGCGACAAGACAAGACGGCCTTCAAAGGGATTAGCGGCGTCGGTAAGAGAACTGTCGAACGAATCCTGCTCGATTTGGAGGGGAAGCTCGACTTCGCGGCGAGCGGCACGACCGGGGTGCGGCTTCGAGCGGTTCCAAGCCCAGCTGACTCGTCGGGTGACACTGTCGTTGGTGCCTTGGTGCAGATGGGATACAAACGAAGCGAGGCAGAGGCCGCGGTCGGAGCAGCAATGGGCACTTCGAGCGACGAGAACATCGAAGGATTGTTGCGCGCCGCGCTGTCGGCCTTGTCATGACTGAAGTTGAAGCCAGAGCAAACGAGAACCTGAGCATCGACGAGCAGGCCGATGACCGCGTGTTCGACCGAAGCTTGCGCCCCTCGCAGTTCGATGATTTCGTCGGCCAGGATCGAATCAAAGACAACCTCCGAGTCTTCGTCGAGGCTGCAAGGCGCCGCGGCGAACCGGTCGATCACACCTTGTTCTGCGGCCCCCCCGGGCTCGGGAAGACCACCTTGGCCCTGATTTTGGCGGCTGAGCGTGGTGTGACGCTGCATTCGGCCTCAGGTCCGGCGATCGAGCACAAGGGGCAACTCGCCGCACTTCTGACCAAGCTTGAGCCGAACGACGTGCTGTTCATAGACGAGATCCATCGCCTCAACGCGACTGTCGAAGAGAACCTCTACACGGCGGTGGAAGACTTCCGCATCGACATCGTCAACGGCGACGGCGCGTACGCGCAGACGCTGCAGCTTCCCTTGAGCCCGTTCACTTTGGTTGGCGCGACGACGCGAACCGGCCTGCTCACCAATCCGATGCGATCGCGCTTCGGATACGTGGCGCGCCTCGACTACTACCCGGACGACGCCCTGCGATCGATCATCGAGCGAAGCGCGCGTTTGCTCGCGCTCGCGGTCAGTGCCGAGGCCGCACAGGAGCTTGCTCGGCGTTCGCGAGGTACTCCTCGCATCGCAAATCGCCTGCTGCGCCGCTCGCGCGACTTCGCGGAGGTCCTGTCGGACGGCAAGGTAGATGCAGAGTCGGCGCGCGAAGCGCTCGAGCGTCTCGATGTCGATGCGGCGGGTCTCGATCAAATGGACCGTCGCTACCTGTCCGTGATCATCGACCACTACGACGGCGGTCCGGTCGGCATCGAGACTTTGGCGGCTGCGCTGAGCGAGCCGCGCGATACGCTCGAAGACGTATACGAGCCCTACCTGCTTCAGAAAGGCTTGTTGGCGCGCACGGCGAGGGGACGTGTGGCGACCCGGCATGCCTTCGAGCACCTCGGTAAAGAACCACCCGCCAAGTCGCAGGCCGGCCTGTTCTGAACCTGCTGTCTGAGAATCCGCACCTCTTCGAGGGGTGCTGTTAGAGACCTGTTCCCCCAATGAAATCCTACCCAAACCGGGCCGGCGAGGGCCTCCTTTCGTCAGCCGAGCGCTGGGCGCCAAGCGATGCGGAGCTCTGGGGACGCTGGCGTGGGTCGCTCACGGACGAGCAACGCTCAGACGCCTTGTTGCCGCTTCAGGCCGTGCTCTCGGGGCTCGTTGCGTTTCGTCATTTGGAAAACCATCCGCACTCAGCCTCGGTCAGCAGCTTTCATCCAGAGCTTCACGCGGTACGGGTGGGCTACGACTGGGCACTGCAGCTGGTCGCTCGATTGCAGGGCGACGGCGCCTCACATTCGGCGCTCGTCGGGGCGACCCTCGGCGAACCGGAGCTGTCTTTGCGTGCGCTCTCCCGATCCTTGCGTGATGCGCTTCAGGTCAGCGAGCAGCTCCTCGGGCTACCCTTGGTCGATCTCGGCGCGTTTCAGGCGAGTTGCGACCTCTTCGTGCGTGAGCTCGGGCGCAACCGCTTCTTCCGGCCACCCGAACCGCTGGAGTTCTCCAATGCGGCTGAGCTCCTGCATCCCGAAGACCTGACACCCGAGCTCGAGTGCTGGGAAGGCGATGCCGCGAGAACTGCGAACATGATCTCGTTCCTCGTCTTGCTTCGCGATCATCGTTTCCTCGGCATTGCCGACCGTCAGCTCCATGAGTACGAAGGTGTTTACTGCGCGCACATCGTGGCGGCGGCCGTCCGTCGGGAGCTTCGCGTGCTGAGTCGCTTTCTCTTGGTGCAGGGAGTGGAAACCTCCGCCCAGGAGCTCGAAACGAGGCTTCTCTCGGTCGAAGCGATCGCGACGGAAATTCACGCGAAGTCGCGCTCCCTGCTCGATGACCCCCTGCCCGAGCTCGACGCGATGGGAGGCCATGCACTTGCAGCCGAGCGGATGCATGATCGAATTCGCGAGCTTCGGGCCACCGTGAAAGACGCTGCCAAGCAGCTCCACGGCATGGGTCGGCCGAGACGAATGGAACCGGAGGAACGCAAGAGCGAGCGCGTCCAGCGGAACCTGCACCAGGACGTCTGGGCATTTCGCTTCATCTTGCAGGCATTCATTGCGAAGGCGTCCGTCGCCTTGCTGAAGGCGCCCGGCTCGAACGATGGCGACGAGCTCGATTTCGCCAGCGAGTTTCTGCGACATTTCCGCTTGTTCGGGCTGCGTTTGAGTCGGGGCACCGAGTACGGGCGCCGGGGCCCACTCACACAGGCGGTGAGCGAGCTGAGGGAGTGCGGCGGGCTCGACGCAGCCAAGCTCGCGCTTGCCGCGGACGAATGCGCGCTCTTCCTCGAGCACCTCGACCATGCGCTCACCGAGATTCCACAGTCGCCCGATGGAGCTTTCGACAAGACCAAGGCGGCGGCTGAGCTTCGCGACTACCTCGTCGCCATCCGGCAGAGCCGTTTCTAGACCAGGATCCCGAACGCGGCGAGCGTTCGTTCGATGACCCAGAACGCGGCAAGCGAGCCGATGATGTAGGCAGGAATGGTTCGGTTGCTTCGCCAAGTCGACGGAAGCGCCGAACGCAAAGCTGCGAAGCTCAGCCATGCGACCGCGATCACCCCGAGCTGCGCGACTTCGAGGCCGAGGTTGAAACCAAGGAGCGCGAGAGGGATCTCGTCGCTTGGTAGACCCGCATCGAAGAGAACCGACGCGAAGCCCAGGCCGTGAAGAAGACCAAGCGCGCCAGGGAGCGTCCAGGGGTGCCGCCAGACGGGTCCCTGCTCCCCTGATTGGATTTCCAACGCGAGCACGACGATCGTCAGTGCGATCAGGGCTTCGACGAGCAAGGTGGGCAGAGACACGATCCCAAGCACCGAAAGAGCGAGGGTGAGGCTGTGACCTACGGTGAAGGCGGTGACTGCAGCGATGAGCCTGCGGTGCCAGCCAAAAAGGACGAGGAGCCCGAGGACGAAGGTCAAATGATCCCAGCCCGTCAGTAGGTGCCCGACACCGAGCATGAAGTACTCGAACAAGGAGTGCGACTCGTCTTGCCGCGCGACGATGGTCAGCGCAGGAGTGCCGGTGTCGAGGATCGCATGGTGCACATCGCCGTCGGCGCGGACGATGCGAACGACGACGTTGACGCTCGAGTCCTCGAATCCTTCCACTCGGACGACGGCACCGAGCATGTCCGGCGCCTCGCAACGAAGCTCGGTCGTCTCGATGATGGCGGTCTCGTCGTCGGTCTTCTGCAGCTTCGGCGGACCAAGCTGCGCACAGGACTCGGGGATCTGCGGCCGCAGCGATTGCCCGGTCGGACGCTTCACCGGAACTCGCCAGCGCATGCTGACCGTCCCTTCGGCCTGCTGCTCGAATGTGAGCACCGCGGGTGCAAGTGGATGGGCGCTCGCCTTCTTTGGAGTGCTGCACAGCAGCGCCACAACGGTGACGAGCAAGAAGAGCCGCATCAGGGTGCCCTCTCGATCTGAACTCGGTAGGCTTTGCGAAGCGCGGTCATGCGCTCCTTGCGGAGCTCCTTGCGGATCTCCCCGAGTCGATCGGCGCGGACCTCGGCCCCGATGATGTCGAGTGCGGGCACGTAGGCCGGCTCGGCTGCGATGACTTTGATGAAGTGAAGGCCGTACACCGATGAAACCGGGCCCCGCCAGGTACCGATGACTGGCTCCTCGACGATCTCCGCCAGCTCCTGCCCGTAGTCCTGTCTAACCCCGGACGGCGTCGCAGACTGCTCAGGACGAAGGCCAGGCAAAGGATCCCCGAGGCCCGAAGGGACCGAGTCGCCCAGCTCTGACAATTGCTTCCGCATGTCCCGCGCATCGGCGCTCAACGTTTCGCCGCGCTTCGAACGACTCAAAAAGACGTGTTGAAGGCGCACGCGTCCCTGGCGCTCGAAACGCTCACCGTGCGTCTTGCGGTGCTCCTCCAGGTCTGCGCGGCTCGGCATTCGATCTTCGGGGACGAGCTCGAGCGCCTCCCGGGCGCGATAGAGCAACCTCGCCCGGACGACCGGATCGTGCGCCTGCATGTTCATCTCGATCGCGCGCTGGAAGAGCGCCAGGTCATCGTCCGGCGAGTCCGGTTCGATGAAACGCATATTGCGAACCAAGTGCGTGTACACGATCGGGTCGGTTCGGTCCCAGCGATATCGCCGCGCCTCGTGGAGTAGAATCGCATCGCGGACGGCGGTTTCGACCTCTGCATCCGTCGCGTCCGCCTTTACCAAAACCGTGATCTCGGGCCCCTCGACCCGGCTCTGTTCGTGGATTGCCTTGGCGCTGAAGAGTAGGCCGCCGATGAGAAAGAAGTGTAAGAGCGGACGCAGCATCAGCCGGGTGGCTGGTACCAGATCGGCGAGGTCCAGGCGCGTTCCTGGATGACAGGCTCCACCTGGTAGCAACAACGCTCTTCGAGCTCGGTCAGCGCGCCCGGGTCATCGCAGCTGACGCCCTCGCAGAGGTCCTGGTTCAGACCTACGGCTGGATCGCAGCAGTCACAGCTGTAGTTGCTCTGCGGCGTGGCCCAGTCGCGGGGATCGTCTGGGTCGTCAGTGAGCTTCTCGCACGCTTCAAAGTCATAGTCGTTGCAGTCGTACTGTGCTTGCGAGCATTGAAGCGTCGTCCAGCGGCAAGTCGGGTTCTCGAGCACGCGAGCGTAGTAGTAGGCGCGCTGCGTGGAATCGAAGCTCGGGTCGGTCCAGACAGTGCAAAGGTCAGCCGAGTCCGAGCCCTGCGTCTCACAGCTGTCGAGATCGACGCTCGCGCCGTTGTTCGCGTCCCCGGCCACGTCGAAGACCTCCACTTCGTACTCGTCGCCATTGAGCGAGCCCTTCACGATCTGGATGCGCTGAAGCGGAGCGCCCTGGACGTCCTGTTTGGCCGACACGACGAACATCGGACCGGTCGAACCGGGCTGCGGGTTCAGGGTTCCGCCCATGGGAACGCCACCCGCATCGCCCTGGGCCGCCAAGTCATCTGCATCGCAGAGGTCGGTCGGGTAGTTCCAGCCACCGAACATGCGAACCAGAATTCGAGGGCCGCTGGTGCCGAAGGTCTCTTTGCGACGAAATGCATTGAAGATCGCTTCACGCGCATTTTCTTCGGCCCATACGGCGGTCAGGCCGCCGGGGCTTAAGTACTCGACGTCTGGGAAGCCCTCGGGAGGAGGCAGGAAGCGGTTCGGTTGGCCTGCACCGCCGTGCCCTTTGAAGTCGTTCTCGGCGACGAATCCCGGTGCTGAGATGTGCGTGTCGGTCGCGGCGGTGATTCCGTATTGGAAAGGGTTGGTTCCGAGACTGGCTTCGAGCTTGAGGCCTTCGCCGTAGGCGATGCGCAGGAAGCCCTTGGGGTCGGGAGGCGTGAACCGTTCTTGCTGTGTGGTCCCGAGGTTCGAGAACGGCAGGATCTCGAAGCCGCAGAGCTCGTCCGAGGTCGCGGAGCCCGGCAGGCACTCTGAAGTGCCCTTGTGCTGATAGATCTCGATGACTGGCTCCATCGCGTTGCGCGCGACGACGTACTCCTGGGTAAACGGCTCGCCATTGGCCATCTCGTTTTTGAAGTAGTCGCCCTCGGACAGGTTGCTGTTGTGCGGAATGGTCAGCACATCGCAGCCGGTGGTCGTTTCAGTGCATTCTTCGCGAAGCCGCTCCCAGAGGCCCTCGGCGTAGGGCTCGTCGAAGTAGTTGTAGGGGAGCTGCGTCACGTTCTCGTTCTTGAACATCACGTTGCGATGGAGGTTTTTTCCCATGGGCCCGCCACTCCACTCGTACCCGGGAAAGGTCGTGAACTGACAGCTGTCACTGCGGTCATAGGCAGCCTCCGCATCGTTGACGACCCCGCGCCAGACATCCATCCCGGCTTCCAGGCAGTAGGCGTCAGCCGGACCGCAGAGCCGGGGATAGTGCGCGTCCTGTGGCTCGAACGCAGTGAGGCCGTTGATCTCGATGAAGACGAAGACGGGGTCTTCTTCGGGTTCGAATTCCTGCGCAGCGCGATAGTCGACGCACTGCTCCGCGTCGTACCCGGGCGACTGGGGATCTTGGCAGACCTTCAAGGTGCCGAGGAACTCGGCGTGATCGCTCAACATGACGAAATCCAAAGGCCGATCGATGCTGGCCATTCGACTCGGAGATCCGTCCTCGGTGTAGGGCTGGAGCGCGATCGTCTCGCCTCGGGCGAATGAATATGCGTCGTCCTGGCTCGTGCGTGTGCCCTGCATGTTGGCGTCGAACGAAAGCTCGGTGTGGATGTGTGTGTCGCCCCAGTAGACCTGCCGAAGCGGGTCGAAATCGGCGCAGCGTCCGAGCTCGTCCGTGGTGCTGGTGTTCTCGTCCTTGCCGCAGCCGAGAGATGAGACTGCGATTGCGAGCGCGCAAAGCGCTCGAAGTAAGTTACGGGGCATCGAGTAAACCTAACGGAAGCGGCCGATAATGCAATCGACGGCCTAGATCTCGATTTCGCCCGAGTAGACGAAGCGCGCAGGACCTTGCATGAGCACGCTGTCGCCAGGCGCGCGCACCGTGATCAAGAGCGTTCCGCCGGGGAGTCGAATGCTCAGCTCTTCGTCTCGCCGAGCGCGACCGGTCTCAACAGCTGCGACCGCCGCAGCGCAGGCGCCGGTTCCGCAGGCCTGTGTCCAACCTGCGCCGCGCTCGAGCACGTCGAGGCGCATCGTGCTGCCCTGGCGTTCCGAAACGAAGCCCACGTTGACGCCTTCGGGGAAATGAGGGTCGCGTTGAATCGCCGGACCAAGCTCGAAGCGAGCATCGCCCAGCTCGTCGAAGGTCACCGCGTGCGGGTTCCCCATGGACACGCCGCTGAGGCGAAGCGTCCGTCCGTCGACCTGAAGCGGATGATCGAGCCAGGGCGTGGCGGAGCTCAGTGGCAGGTCAGCCGGCAGCAGAGACGGCGGCGCCATCTGCACGGCCACGGATTCAGCGCCCAGCCGGTTGGTGACGAAACAGGGATGCGGCCCCGCCAGGGTGGCGACGATCACCTCGAGCGCCGCCTTGCCCGCGCGACGCGCAAGGTGCAACGCCGCACAGCGAAGCCCGTTGCCGCACATCTCGGGCACAGAGCCGTCGGAGTTGAGCACGTGCATCGAAGGCGTGGCGACATCGAGGACGAGAACCCCGTCGCCCCCTACTCCGCGATGCCGATCACAGAGCGCGATCGCCTGATCGGTCGTGAGCAGAACACCGCCAAGCGCTTCCTTCTCGACGATGAGGAAGTCGTTTCCGAGACCTTCGTATTTGTAGAAGGGCAGGAGCATTCGAGAAGGGTTCTAAGGCTCCGGGCCCGCCGCGGCAAAGCAGCGACCCTGACACTGGCACTGGCTCTGGCACTGGCACTGGCTCTGGCACTGACACTGGCTCTGGCACTGGCTCTGGCACTGGCACTGGCTCTGGCACTGGCACTGACACTGACACTGGCACTGGCACTGGCTCTGGCACTGGCTCTGGCACTGGCACTGGCACTGGCGCCGGCACTGGCACTGTTCCAGAAGAGATCGACGCGCAGAGATTGCGCCCCCAGCGCGCTAGCAACAGAAAAACACCACTAAACCGTCATCTTTTGTACAGACGGCACACATCCCTTTCGCGCCCAGAAAAGATAAGAATTACGTATAGCAAAGCCGATAAAAAGACCCTAGGGTTTCGATATGGGACCTAAATGTGGGCTCCCTAGACTAGGAGATTGAGATGCGTTCTTTGATTGCAGTGCTCTGCGTCTGGGCGCTCGGCTTCTTGCTCATCACCGGCCTGCCAGGCTGACGTCGACACAGGTTTGGATTGGGATGCTTCTACGTCGACTGAACACGACGTAGACGCGGAGGGTGAACCCATCATCCCCACCCCGCCGCCCCCACGCTAGCGCCTAGCCGACAGATGCCGGCGGATCGCCCCGTCAGCTGCAGCCCATGCTGTTGCCGCAGTTCAGGCAGCGATAACAAGCCCCGTTGCGCACGGTGATGTGCCCGCACTTATCACACATCGGTGCATCGCCCATCATCTCTCCGAGCTGCTGGTCGAGTGCGTTCCCGTGATGAGCGCTGTCGTCGAAACCAAAAGTGACCTGCTCGGCCGGCTCGATGGCCGGTGGCGGCTCGCTCGTCTGCGTCCCTTCCAAACGGTGCACGGCGGCGACGTCGGTTGGGTTCTGGAGCTCTTCCTGCTCCTCTTTTGGCGGCACCTGCGCGAAGTCGTATTGCTTGAGGTACTCGACGCCGAGCACGCGGAAAACGTAATCGATGATCGATGTGGAGAACTTGATGTTTGGATGACCTTCGACGATGCCCTGTGGCTCGAAGCGTGTGAAGGTGAACTGCCGAACGTAGGCGTCGAGCGGCACACCGTGCTGAAGCCCCATCGAGACGCTGATCGCGAAGCAGTTCATCAGCGAGCGGAACGCTGCGCCTTCCTTGTGCATGTCGACGAAGATTTCGCCGAGCGATCCATCCACATATTCGCCTGTGCGAAGGAAGACTTTGTGCCCGCCTATGCGCGCTTCTTGGGTGAAGCCGCTGCGCTTCTTCGGAAGACGGTGGCGTCGGGTGGTCGGTGGCGTGAGCCACTCCTGCACCGGAGTCTCGACTACTGGTTCGGTAGCCTTTGCCTCGATGGCTTCTTCCTTGGGCTCCTCCTTGGAGTCGTCCTTGGTGTTGAGCGGCTGCGAGGACTTCGAGCCATCCCGGTAGAGAGCAATCGCCTTGAGACCGAGCTTCCAGCCCTCTTCGTAGATCTCCTCGACATCCTCGATGGTCGCTTCCTTCGGAAGGTTGACCGTCTTGGAGATCGCGCCGGAAAGGAACGGTTGGGCCGCGGCCATCATGTGCACGTGCGCCATGGGATCGATGAAACGCTCGCCGATCTTGCCGCAGCGGTTTGCACAGTCGAAGACCGGCAAGTGCTCGGCCCTGAG